>JAEEGL012521402.1_pt1 | contig 33961 bp, 28 predicted proteins | sample 9134231 | NCBI WGS metagenome assembly JAEEGL01 (sample SAMN16246548, study PRJNA631951) | gut metagenome | biome: gut microbiome; feature: rumen; material: fiber-attached | host: Bos | place: Iran: Karaj | collected 2018-10 | reverse complement strand
GTTCTTTTTAAGTCATTACGTACCATTTTCCTCCTTTGCTGATGTGTTGGTATTATCAGTATAAAGGAAAAACGTAATGGCTTTTTATGTTTGACTATCGTTGGCTATTTTAATCCGACTTTTAGCGGCGATTTTCACCCGGCGCTAACAAAACTGCATAATAATAATAAGGCGCAAGCTTGATTATCTCAACAATTACGCCAAATTATACATAAAAAATTAACAATTCAATTTCAAAAAGTGGTTAGCTCTTCAATGTAATCATCTATTGTTTCAAGCCTCTCTACTTCTTCTTGCACTTTCTCTTGAATTCTGGGAGCCTTAACAAAGTGATCGATTCGAACGTCTTCCTTCCGAGAAGGCCTAACAGAGGAGAGCTTTCATTATTAATCTTCACAGTTTCAGAATCATATTCTTTACTAAGCTTAAGACCTTCGATTTCATTAGCCGCAGCAATCCTTTCTGCGGAGACTTTGTAATACTTCTATCTCTTATTGATTTTATTCTATCCATGTAACTTCTCGTTACTTTCCTGAAGAAATAACTTTTGGGATCGTTTTCAGGACTATAGATAGCATCTAATTCAACAGCTCTTCTATATAAGTTAGCTGCTTTAACCGCCATTTCACGAAGAATAGGACTGTTATCAGCGTCCATTAAGGAAAGAGGTGTAGGTGAAGACAAATATCTCCAGTCGCGACCGATCTGCTCGTTCCCGCTTGCGTCTCTGAAAGACTTTCCTACATATAGATGTTTACCGACTGTTTCTTTAGCTATAGAATCTTTTTCGTATTAATTAATACCCTGATAACCAAATGCTGGAACTCCAACGCGACATCTTAAGATTGAAATACGATCTACTACATTACTAAATCCAGGGGCTATTTCACCGTTATGATCACCACTCAATTGTGTGACCGCTTGTTGAATCTCGTAAGATGTCTGCGGATAAGTCGCATATCCTAACGCAGAGGCATTACCAATATCATAAGAATTGGATACCCAAAACATCGGATTAGCATTCACATACAAGCGATCAAGAATCTCTGTTTCTATCATATGAATCAATGGTCCATCAGTCATCTGGAACTTCTTCTCCAAATACTTGGTTATTGTCATCTGAGAATAATCATGGAACAAGGCCGTAAAGTAACGATTGACTACTACACATACCGAATTTTCAACTCCTGAAGTGCAAGCTACAACTCCTTCCTCACTTAGCAGAGATTTGATCAATTCGCTGAACTTCTGTTTAACATCCATATTAAGCAAAGTCTGATCCATCTGAGTCTTCATTTCGGATAAAGTAACAATTGGCATCTCATAGTTATGAACGACTATAGATCCATCCATAACGCCTTCAATGTAATGGGAATTCTCATCAAATGTATTATACAAGTTCTTTATTACATCTCGGAAAGGCAATAAGAATTTTGCCGACAAATCATGAATCTGCTCATCCAGTTTCTTTAAGAGTTTGATCATGCAGGCGTAAAGCTCTATTTCCGCTTTGCTCTTATATGCGTTAATAGCGGCAGCAACATATTCCTTATACTTAGACGAGCCGGTTACAAGGTTACTGTTGAGGTTAAATTCATCATCTGCCTTTTGATAAAGCTGGTAATACCCTCCGTAACGGTTCAGATTATAGGAAGCATGGTCATATCGTTCCATAGCTTCCATCCTAAGAGCAGACACCTTAGCAAGCAGATCTTTACCTGTGGTCTGCAGAAGAGCAGCTGCATAGAAAGGGCCGAATTCAGGATCTGCCGCCAAATCCTGAAGCTTCTCATTAATGAAAGATATCAACGACTCTACGCCGTTCGCATTATTATTAACAACAACGTAAGAATCTATGTCGCGTGACAAAGCACTTAAATTTGTGTGCAGAACATTCTTATACTGAGCGAACTGCTCCTCCAAATTATCAATAAGAATCTTGGTATTACCCTTTACATCCCGCCATCTAAGATCCGGAGCTGAGAAAGAAACTGAACACTTATTAGACAATTTCTTCTTTATATCATCAAACTGAAGTTGATTCTGCTTAACGAACTGATCAACATTGTTCTCTGTCGGTAGAGTGTCAATGAGATTCTTCATTTTATCGAACATACCGGAAGCAAGATATGTCAAAATCTGTTTATAAGGAACTGTTGCTGTTGCTACTCCGATTACACTGTATTCATATGCAGCTCCGCCAACTTTCGGAATAGGATTATTGGCTACCCGTGTAGCCATAGTATCCGCAGTCGCTACCATAGGTGGTGAATAATAGTAATTGGGAATTCTTGTAACTAACTCCTCCATAATACATTCTGTCACGACGTATATTGCATTGTTATAACCATCTGAAATTGCATTTCCCACAGCATCTTTTGCACTTACCAAATAGCACAAATCAACTGGTTTATCAGTTGTATCAATTACACCAACGCCCGGATACTCTTGTTTCCACGAATCGCCATTATTCCGAAAATTCATGCAATAATCCAATTCAGTCAATGAAGCATAACCATTCCCCTTAACATTAGAAGCTACATGGAGAGGCAATCCCTTTGCAATGATTACTTCAGGAAGGAATAAATAACCTGCTATTAGGCCATCAACCCCAATTTCTCTAATAGCTCTCCTAGTTAAGTAACAAACATCCAAAAAAATATCTGATCCTGTACCGCCACTCATTCCAGTAAATATATGAATATACACATTTGGAATATACCTATTGGGTCTATTAAGTCCTATCGTAGCTTTGATGATCATATCCTTGATTTTTCCAACAAAAGCAGCTGAATTACGAATTAACACATTTCTTCTTATCTGACGGACTCCGACGGCATCACGGATACTACCAATTGAAGAAATATCAAAGAACTCCTGGAAATTAAGTTTCGAAAAGTCAGCACAGGATGAGTTATCCCTATTAAAACTATATGTATCTGTGTCAATTGCAAGAAACTTAATATGAGAATACTCAGGCACATTGGGATAAGGATTTTCTACAGTCGAATTATCAGGAACAATTCTGTTGTAAACTTGGGATTTTATTGTTCTTAAACAGTCACTGCCTGTACCACCAAGTCCGATACATAACACTGCGCAATCATTCTGTCTTACCTGATTATGAACATCAATGATACCGCCATCTCTACTTAAATCCAATCTGCTGTATATAGCCATATTCCCCCCATTGCACCTTAGCACCGCACACATTAATTAAGGGAACCGAATCCCGGTTCCCTACACTTTACTTACTGCAGAAATGATCGCAATAGCAAGGGTCATAATAGCCCTTATAGTAATCACACCAGATTTTGCTTCCCTCGCCTCCGTTCATCCATTTACAGTTGTAACAATTACTGCTTGCAGCAAAACTCAGGTTCTCGGGTAAAACAATCTCTTCGCCGTATTTTTCTCTGTTTTTCATATTCTTTCGAGCTCCTTTAATTAATAATAGTTTCTATTTCACACACTTTGTTATGATCCCGTTCAATCGAGTACCAACAGACCCTCTGATCATCAAGGACAAGTACAGGCATCAGAATACTTTTCATCGAAGGATTCAAAGCAAGTATCTTCCGACCCATATAGATGTCTTTGCCCGATAAAGATTCATTGGATTTATGACTGTGAATAATTCCCATAAACTGAATTCCGTGTTCATTCCACTCTTTCAGCTTAAGTTGCATCATCTCTACATCAGGAAAGTATTCATCACCATTAGAGTCAATGCCTGCATCATAACAAAACTCATTGATCACACCATCAATTGAACTGCCAATTAAGCCACCTGATTCATTGGTCTCACCTCCTATCCGACCTAACATTTCTTCTATTACTTGCTTATCTACTTCGATTGTCATAAACACACAGGAATATCAGTGATTACTGAACACAATCAGCTTATCCCGCTCCCCCAGCTCTACTTCTATCTGTGATTGGTCTCCGCTGAACAGGAACACATCTTCGTTCTTGTCTACAAAGCCCAGCACGATTGTGACATTCTGCTGATCAAGAGGAACAGAAGGATCGTAAGTAGCCTCGAATACGCCTCTTATAAGCTGTTCGGCAGTACAGCGGGGCGGCAGTTCGATAAAGAAGTCTTTCGCTTTCTTGATATATATCTCCTTACTGTCATATCCGTCTTCGCAGTCAGTATCGTAGACCAGAATATCCTGATAGAAGTCAAAGATGGCATCCTTCTCGCCTATCTGAGTGATCATCTTACTTATGTATCTGTTACTGATGACAACATTCTTAACGCTGTAACTGCTTATTACGTCGTGATGCTTAGGATCATTGATCTCCGCGATAACATCGATGCTTGCAGGATTGAAGTTCGGATCGGCTTCAATCTTATCGTTGATAATATCCTGAACATATACAAGACTCGACAACATACCGGCATCAGTCTCGTCTTCGGGAACGAGATCGTCAGACAGGATCAGGATACTTACGTCTTCATCATCCATCTGCATGAATTCATTTATCGAACTGCAGATAAGTTCCTTATCAAAGATGTCTGCTGCGACAGTCTTGATAACAAAAGGATATTCCTTGTAATTACCCATCTTCTCGAGGCTCTTCTCATCGTCAATGACAACGATACGGAGAAGCTGCTCATCCGAATCCTTGTATCCCCACTCTGATACGAATGATGAGAATCCGTTCATCAACTCGCGGCACTTGCTGTTATGTCCGAGGATCATGATCTTCTTTTTCTCGAGCCAGAAATCCTTATTGATGCTGACAGGAATACCCTTAAGCGCCTTATCGCTCTTCTTAAGAGAATCCGACTCATTTAATGCCATGTAATAGTTATAGACTTTATCTCCGTCATTCTGTGTAGTAAGAGGAATAACCAGGTCATTATTATCAAGTGTCTTCCTGATGTAAGAGATCTCATCATCCTTATCTGACACTGCAGTAAAGAAGGTCGCACCCTTGTTCGAGAGCAATTCGTTATAGACGGTATTAAGTTCCGGCATCAGTGAGAACTGAGCCATCAACTCACCCAGGATCTGATTAACTCTGATCGGAACGATATTGCACTTTCCGTCCACCTGCTTACTTCTGATGATCTTCTGAACCAGTTCTCCGGTCCAATTATCTGTAATCTCGACGATGATCCTCTGATTATCGGCGGATTGGTAGTCGGAAGTAATATCCGATACCTGCATAAGAGTCTTAATGGTAAGAGCATTTCCGTTGCTGTATCTGTCGATCCTCTCGTTAAGATTATACTTGCAGGCAGTTCCGTTTATCTCCTCACCGAGGATGACAACAGCGGCAGCCCTTTGCAGCGAGATATCATAAAGCTGCTTCGAAGAAAATATATCTCCTTCCCTAACAACTATTGTGAGATTGTTCTTAAACTTATTCTTCCTGTAGTACATCTTGCGCAAGATATACGGCTTATTCTTGCATGCTTCACGAATCTTCTTGTTCTCGGTTACCATTGTCTCGTGTATCCGCTCATCGATCTGCCGTTCTATATCTTCCTTGCCTGAACTTACAAGGATAACAATACGGTTGAAAGAACCGCTGTAAAGCATATCATTTACTATCTCAAGCGCCCTGGAATTCCAGTTAAGTATGACAAAGTGATTGGAGATATAAAGCCTGTGATTACCCGCATTGGAATCTTCGATGAATCCTGAGATGTAGTTCGTGATATAACCGATAACGGCACCGGTGAATGAGATCATTCCGATTATTACTATTATCAGGCAGACAATGGCGATTATCGCATTCTGAGGTCCTATATCCTCTACTACAAACGAGACACAGCCGGCATCGAGGATCATGGTCACCGTATAGTATGCAGCCTGCAAGAAACCCAGCTGCTCCGTACCGGTCAGTGACATTCGGCTGATTATCAGGGCCGCAAGAAGAAGGAAAACCACATTAAAGAATAAGATAGCGAGAAGAACGATCTGCCCCGGATTCTTAGCTAACCTGATACTGAACCATTCACGGAATCTGCGATTCATTGACTCCTCCCTCTATCAGCTGATAAGTCAACCTCATTCAAAACTATTTCAGCATAATTATAGTTTGCACATATAAAAATACGTTTATCCCGATGTAAATAAAGAATGAAATATCAGGTAGAAACTTAGCACCGTCATCCCATATCAAACTCTCTGACTAATAGAGTTGGTGTCCAAATCTTATATAATTACAATTTATCGATTCTAAGTGTGAAAGGAAACTCAGTCGTGTCAATAACATGACTATAAAGCGGGTCGATATACCTATGGTCCATATCCACAGCAAGCGTAATGTGAAGAAAACTACTGGTATTTAGGGCCACCTCTCCTTCTAACATCTCGATTATCGCTTGGTACCCTTCACCTGGTTTAACACTAAGATATAAGAGCCTGCTCCCCTCTTCAGCATTGAACACTCCGGCTCCGCATACTGATATTGATGCTGCTGAAGGATGGATCATAGACATCTTAGGAAGATATTGGGAATCTTCCTCCTTTGACCAATGCATAATTGTCATATGATATGGCAACACCTTATTAGACGCTTCCCTGTCACAATTACGGCCAAATGGGATTTTATTAATCCTCTCGGAAAACGCTTCGGGAATTAAGGCGCGTATCTTATCCTCATCAAATCTTGCTACAAGTGTGTGTCCCATAATGCACCACCAAAAAGTCAAACAGATTAAGTTGTTGCTGTAGAAAAGATATCAACTTAATAACAAAGAACTCCACCCATCTTTTGGGAAATCAAAAATCAGAGGACCGCCTTTCATCATTTTCTTTACCATATTCGGATCAGATCTGCCATATGATTTATCTTTGATATTTACAGTAATCATCTCCTGAACAATTAAAGAATTTCCTTGTCTCTTGCCCACAAACAATTTAAAAAAATCATCCTCCATCTCCAACTACAAAATGCATTCCTGAAGGATATCTGGAACGTAATACATTTATATTATTGTCTTCATTCGTAACAAACCTATCTTCTCTATCCATCAGCTCTCCAGGTCTCTAATCCTCATCATTCGGGATTCCAGAAGCTTCTTTATTGACAACAACTGACCGACTTTCTCATCAGTCTCGCTATACATATTAAGCTCACTTTGAAGATCTTTGTATTCACCTTTTATCTCTTCAGCATTCATGATGCCGTAACGGCTGCACATATCGATATACCCGATTTTTGCTATGAAATACTCGTAAGACAGAGCCGCCCTGACGGTAAGATTGAACTTCGTATTCTTAAGCCATCTGCTTCTTATATGTATGGCTTTTTTATAGAACTGTTCCGATATCTTCACATCTTCAAGTTCAGCATAAGCTCTGGCAATGTTGTATGTGAGAAAACCTGCCCATATCTGTAATGACAGATCAACATTCCCGGTAAGTTCATAAGCCTTAAGAAAGTAGTCTAATGCATTCTTAATATCATGCAGCTTCAAATACACAAGTCCACAATAATCATAATAAACAACCGAAAGTAACGGATTAACACCGGTAATATCCGGTATATCTTCCGACTTAAGATCGCTTAGTATCTTCTTATACTTCCTAAGTTTTTCCTCCTCCGGATCATCACCGGATTTAACGCTAGTGTACTCAGCAACACAAGACACAAGATTCTTCGAGAACTCGAGAACATCTCTTCTGCCATAATACTTAACATCCGACACCGGATAACTCTCGATAAATCTGTCAACGCGGTTCAGATATTCCGTTACCGCCTCAGTCCTGCCAAATATCGGGAGAAAACCTATCCTTTCCAGAATATGCATGCATTTCTCATCGTAATGAGGAAGACTATCACATTCATCAGTCCAGTATTTCAGCGTATCGTTATAGAAATCTCCGCCCTCTGTCGCCAGATATAAAGGTCTGTCCACGAAGATGTTCTCATAATCTATCCAGTATTCATTACGGGTAAGCAAATGATCATATCTCGGTATCTCATCAGATTCGACTCCGGTCATGACCGAATATCTGCTGAACTTAAGAAGTTTCTTTATTACTTCATCCAGAACGGTGTCAAAATTACTATCATTGAAGCGTTTGCAGCTAACTCCCTTCATATCCGAGGGCAGTTCAAAATCTGAACCGCTAATATCAAAATCACTTAAAAGAATGCATCTTTCCCTTCCAAGTTCGATCAGTGCCATTCCCAATTCAAACACTACATTCTGCCTTAGCCTGTAAAACTCGCCTTTGTCAGTCTTTACACAATCATCCTTAGTCAGAAAAGCAACACAGAATTCACTCTCTTTAAAGAGGAGAACAACTTCCTTAAACAAATCTCCTGTCAGTATTCTGTCGTTAATGATCGTTGACTTAATGGGATATCGCTCTCTGTCAGAAAGATCAGTGATTTTCTGATGTAGAGCATCTGCATAGGTTCTTCCCGAACCGCCATAAATAATCGATACATCCTTATATCTGCGGATCATATTCCCTCCATGCAAAACAACAGCTGTATATCACCAATTCTAACACTTTTAGACTAATCCCCCTTATAGATATATAATATTAAAATTATGAATATCGCAGTTGACGGATACAACATCTGCTATAAGATCACGGGTGAGGGGCCCGATACAGTCGTAATACTTCAGGGATGGGGCACTCATCTCGGGGTCTACGACCTCGTAGCAGGTTCCATAAGTTCGAAGTACCGCGTGGTACAGTTCGATTTTCCCGGCTTCGGCGGAAGCGACGAGCCCAAGGAGGGCTGGAACGTCGATGCATTCACCGATTTCTTCATCAAGTTTATGGAAGCGCTGGACATTAAGAAGGCTACCTTGATCGGCCACTCGTTCGGCGGCAGAGTCATCATCAAGCTTACGGCAAGAGAGAACCTGCCTTTCGAGATCGACAGGATCGTCCTCATCGACAGCGCCGGCATAATCCCGAGGAAGACCTTCAAGCAGAAGTTCAACATAAGAAAGTACAAGATCCTCAAGCACGTCTTTAATAACAAAGTCGTGGAGGCCCTTTTCCCCGAGCTTGTGACGGACTGGAAGAGCCGCCAGGGTTCAGCCGACTACAGGAACGCATCCCCCATGATGAAGAAGTGTCTTGTCATGACGGTCAACGAGGATCTGACTTCCCTTCTTCCCGGCATCAAGCAGGATACTCTTCTTATCTGGGGAGACAAGGATACCGCGACGCCGATAAGCGATGCGAAGAAGATGGAAGAGCTCATCCCTAACTCGGGACTTGTCGTTCTCGAAGGCACGGGACACTTCTCTTTCCTTGAGAAGCCCGCGCAGTTCACGGGCGTAATGAGAGCATACTTTAAGATCGGAGAGGCAGCATGATCGTGATAATCCGTCTTGTCATCTCCGCACTCCTGTCGGCATATGCAGCATTCCTTGCCATGAGGCATAACATGCACATGTTCCAGCTTAACGGCTACAAGAACGATGAGCATATCCGCTGGATCCGCAAGAACTTAAGACAGCAGTGGCTCTTAGGATACGGCGCCGTACTCGGCATCGTAAGGATCTTCCTTCCCTACCTTGCTGTCGACATCATAATCTGGCTTACGCTTCTTCTCGAGATCGCTGTCTACCGCGCGATGAGAAGGCTTAACACCAAGAAGAAGCTCGTCTTCACTCCACGCGTAAAGAGAATGATCACGACCATCACGATCCTGACCGCAGCGGTCATCTCATTGACTGCAGTATTCGCGGGCATGATGCCCCTTACCGGCGTATTCATGATCCTCGTATCAAGCCAGATCTTCATCAACCTTATCGCGAATCTTATCAACCGCCCGATGGAGCTTCTCATCAACCGGCACTACATCAACGATGCCAAGCGCATCCTGAAGAGAATGCCTGAACTGACCATTATCGGCGTTACGGGAAGCTACGGCAAGACGAGCGTCAAGTATTATCTGCAAACTCTTCTTCAGAGCAAGTACAGAGTCCTTGTCACGCCCGGCAACTTCAACACCACGCTCGGTGTCGTAAGAACCATAAGACAGTACCTTAAGCCCACGCATGAAGTATTCATCTGCGAGATGGGCGCCAGAAGAGTCAACGATATCAAGGAGATCTGCGACCTCGTCCATCCTGACCACGGCATCATCACATCCGTAGGCCCCCAGCATCTCGAGACTTTCCACAGCATGGAGAACATCCAGAAGACCAAGTTCGAGCTCGCAGATGCCATCCCTGCAGAAGGTACGATCTTCCTTAACGGCGACAACGAGTATATCCAGCAGAAAGCTGCAGAATACAAGAACAAGACCTTCTACTACTCAGAGAAGAGCGGCGAAGGCTACTGCGCTAAGGATATAAGCGTCTCAAGATTCGGAACTGAATTCACTGTAGTAACTCCCGCAGGCGAGACCGAGAGCTTCCAGATGAAGCTTATCGGTGCACATAACGTCATCAACGTTATCGGTGCCATCGCAGTAGCGAACTCCATGGGTATCGCACTTAAGGACCTTAAGATCCCTGTAAGAAGGATCCAGCCTGTCGAGCACCGTATGCAGATGAAGGAACACGGCCTTGTTACGATCATCGATGACGCTTATAACTCCAACCCTATCGGATCCAAGGCAGCTGTAGAGACACTTGCCATGTTCGACGGCATCAGGATCCTTGTAACTCCCGGCATGGTCGAGCTCGGTGAGAAAGAGGATGAATTCAACTACAAGTTCGGAACATACGCCGCAGACTGCTGCGATTACATCCTTCTCGTCGGCAGGAAGCACACCGAGCCGATACGAGAAGGCGTCTTGAGCAAGGGCTTCCCCGAAGAAAAGTGCCTTGTTTATGATAAACTTGAGGATGCAATGGCATATGCATATGCTATTAAGGGCGACGGTCACAGATACATCCTGCTTGAGAACGACCTGCCCGATAACTACTAGGAGGAACCGACATGAAGACTAAGGTTGCTATGATGTTTGGCGGAAAGAGCGTTGAGCACGAAGTTTCCGTAATATCGGGCATTCAGGCGATCCTGAGCATGGACACTGACAAATACGAAGTCATCCCGGTCTACTTAACCAAGAATAATGAGATGTACGTCGGCGACGACATCGGCAACATAGAATGCTACAAGGACATCGGCGGTCTCCTTAAGAGGTCGCAGAGAGTCATTATGATCAACGAAGGCGAGAAGGTACGCCTCGTCTCCTTCCCGCTTAAGAAGTTCGGCAAGAACACGGAGATCGATATCGACATCGCTTTTCCCGTAGTACACGGCACTAACGTAGAGGACGGAGCTTTTCAAGGTTATCTGAAGACGCTCGGAATCCCTTTCGTAGGGTGTGATGTCACAGCGTCCGCTATCGGCATGGACAAGTACATCATGAAGACAGTCCTCAAGGAGAACGGCATCCCCGTTCTTGACGGCAAGGTCTACACGCTCTCGGATTACGCAAAGATCGACACGCTCCTCGATGACGTCGAGAAGACCTTCGGCTACCCCGTTATCGTTAAGCCCGTCAACCTCGGCTCCAGCGTAGGCATCAGCATCGCCAAGGACAGACTCGAGCTGTCGAACTCCGTTGACGACGCCTTCAGATATGCTTCCAAGGTGCTTGTCGAGCACGCCATCACGAACTTAAGAGAGATCAACTGCTCCGTACTCGGCGACGAGAACGACGCAGAGGCATCCGAGTGCGAGGAACCTTTGCACACTAAGGACATCTTAAGCTACGAAGACAAGTACGTAAGCAACGCCAAGGGCAGCGGCTCTAAGGGCATGGCAAGCGTTTCCCGTAAGATCCCCGCAGACCTCTCCCCTGCGAAAAGAGAGGAAGTCCGCGACCTCGCAGTAAAAGCCTTTAAGGCATTGGGCTGCAACGGCGTCTCGAGGATCGACTTCATGATCGACGAGGACAATGGCAAGCTCTACTTCAACGAGATCAACACGATCCCCGGTTCACTCGCGTTCTACCTGTGGGAGCCGGTCGGCGTTCCCTACAAGGAGCTTCTCGACAGGATGATACAGCTCGCACTTAAGCGAGTAAGGACAGAAGAGAGCCTCACGTTCACCTTCGACACCAACATCCTTAACACCGCAAGCTTCGGCGGCTCCAAGGGCTCGAAAATGTAATGAACAAGATCCCCGACGTCCAGGATCCTTCGCGTTATACCGAAGCGGCCTTCACAGACTCCGGGTTCGTTGAGCTTGTCACAAATGACGTCTTAGACGTAAAGATGATGTATCCGCTGCTTGGCATGAGATGTGCCGAGCAGCGTTGCTTTTTACGACAGGAAGCATATGACAGACTTATAGATGCTGCGAAGAAGCTTCCCGAAGGATGCAGATTCAGGATATGGGATGCCTGGCGTCCTTTCGAGCTTCAGCAGGAACTGTTCAGGGAATATGCCGAAAAAATAATCACTAAGTTTGACCTCGAGGACCTGGATAACAGCGCCAAGACTGCTTTTATCAGCAAGTACGTTTCTCCTCCGGAGAACAACGAAGACGTCCCCCCTGTCCACACCACAGGAGGAGCCGTAGATCTTACGATCCTTGATCCACAGGGAAATGAACTTGATATGGGATCAGGATTCGACGAATTCACGGACCGCACTCATACGGCATATTACGAGAGCTTAAGCGGCGGCCGCATACAGACGATCAAAGAGAACAGAAGACTTCTTTATCACGTTATGACTGAATCGGGATTTACCAATCTGCCTTCTGAATGGTGGCACTACGATTACGGAGACAGATTCTGGGCTTATTATAAGGAACAACCTGCAATTTACAGAGGAGTATTTACCGGGGAGGGTATCTATGGGCACTGACAACAAGAACACCAAGCGTAAAACACTTGAGCAGAACATCAGACTCAGTTACTTCGTAGTCGTAGCGATAGTAGTAGTCCTGATGTTTGTTAACTATATCATCCTTAAAGAGACCGGCGGCTTCACATGGCTCGAATTCATTCAGGAGACAGCAGGCAACCTCATGGGTGTGCTCGCAGCTTTCCTGATTTTTGATGTACTGCACGATAAACTCTCCAAGGACAGTTACGCAGAAGACATCTCCTATAACATCAGCCAGACAATCTTCAGCCAGGAAGGCTTGGAGAACTTAAGTGATGACACTAAGAAGAAATTCGTTATCAAAGCTTTGGAGTCTTTGGATAAAGACCCTGTTGCTGCCAAGGAGATCGCCTCCTCTATCGACGAATACTGGGCTGACGAGTCTCATCAAGACGACGTCATCAGACAGATCAACAGATTCTCCACACAGCATAAGATCGATCTTGTTAAGGAGAATGTGCACTCTCTGACCCCTACCGCCGACGAAGAATCGCTGGTGCTCGACTTTATTGATACTTACCTGACCGGCAAATCCAAATGGAATGTCCGCACGGAATTCGAATACCGTTTCTACCTCGGCAATCTGCCTTCCGGCGAGGTATATGACATACTTAAGCATAAAGATAACTACTTTAACGTACAGGAATTCCTTCTCTATAAGATAAAGTACTTATCTGATGACGAATCCAAGAACAAGCTTAAGGCTAAGAGAGTCAGCATTGGACTTCCCTTTACAAACAAGCACCTCGAGAGATTCTTAACAGACAGCCAGGTTGATTCAGAAGGTAATCCTCTGGATGACTGCATATTCAGAGAAACTCTCGATATCGATCCCGAGGACATCGATGTACTGACAGAACTCTCATCATCCAAGAATGCAGAATTCAAGAAGCTCTTTACCGAGATGTTCAAGCCCGACCTTCGTATCGATGATCACGAAGGCAAGCTCTTAAGCGTAACTGCTGATGGCAAAGGTATCGTAGCTTCATTCGAGATCGAGTACGACATCAACAGCAAGGACCATAACGTCCGTATAGGTTTCCATATGCCTAAGAGATGGAACAGCCAGCTTGAAGTCGCGATCGTAGATCCTACAAAGGATCCGAAGATAAGCCTCAATTATGCCAACGACATGCAGGTAGAGATGTTTACGTTCCTTGATTCCGGCGACAACATCTCATACGATAATGCACACTTCGAGAATTACGGAAGCTTCAACATCATTCTGAATGACACCTGGGTCTATCCCAGAAGCGGTGTTATTTTCTCAATCGAGAAGAAGTAAACAACTCCTTAAGAGCACCAACCGTCGTCTCCGTCATCTTCAGAGAATCCTTATTCTTCTCCTCTTCTGTAAGATCATCGAAGGGGATAAGGCAATCGTGAACCTTGGCTATCTTCCTGATGCTGCCGGGAACCTTGCCGTCATCTCCGATAAGGATTGACGGAGACTTGGCATAGCCTAATGTTCTGGTATACATATCCCACCTCATGTGTTCGTAGATCTTCCACTTGAGGTCCGTATTGGTTAGATCGTAATTACCCGCTGTAGCAGGATCCGAGTCGATTATCTTTACCTTATACGCGAAGCTTAATGTCCTCGCATATACGGAGTGGCGGTTATACTCGTTATTGCAGTACTCTTTCCATGTCTTAGAACCGCCATACCTGTCCTCGTGTATCTTGATAGTACACTCTTCTATCTTTGACATAGTGACGGAGCGGTAATCGTAAACGGTCTTGATATCGCCTTCAAAATCGATATTCTTTACGAGATTATTAGAAAGCTTGTCGCTGTATGCTGCCTTATCCTTGATGTTGGAGATGATCTTGAAGCCGCTTCCCTTACCCGCACGGTACTTAACGGAATTAAGTCGTAATGCCAGACTTATGTCCCTTATATCATCTTCCGTATTAACAAAGGCAAATGTGAAGTCTCCATAATCAGAGGCGATTATATCTTCAAGCTTAGAGGAATCATATTCGATACCTGTAATATGTTCGAAGGTATATATGGCGTCACCGAATCCTCCGCCCTTGGATAAAAGCTCCGGCATCTTAAGGTTTAACTGTGACTTGTGATCTCCCTCTTCTATAAGAACGACAGACAATTCATATCCCGGCATCTGGCCCAGATGAAGTACAGCCTTAAGGAATTCCACATTCCTGTCGTTATATCCAAGGATAACGATATTGATCTTCTTATCCTTACCTTCACTGATTGCATTATCAAAGATCGAATGTCTGATAAGCATGTTGTAGATATAGTTCTCCTCAGTACGGACGAGATTGATGGTCAGCTTATCGTTCTCCGATGTCATCTTCTTGATGTAATCATCATAAAGACTCCAGGGAGTGGCATTTACTTCTGCATATATCGTTACTTCGGCATCATCCCTTTTACGTGAACTGATATCAGCCATCTGCTGAAGGTTCTTTTCTTCCTTGTTGTTAAACAGAAAGACCTTGATATCCATAGCTTTGACTCTGTCGTAGATATCTTCGATGCCTTGAGGGATCGTGATCGCATCTATCCTGTCGGCTGATGCCTTCAGACTGTCACTGATACCTTCTTCGGATACTGCGAATACTACGGCTGTCTTCCCGGTTGTATTACCTTCTTCACTGACGTACTGTGCGATAGCAAGAGTCTTCTCATTGCATTCCGAGAACAGATAGACGTTTCCGCCCTTCCTTCTCGCGAGCTTTAACTCCTGATAAGGACCGTTAACAAGATGCAGGATGATGTCCGCAGCGAATGCGAGCATCAGGATATTGGCAAGGATTATCGCGATGTTATAAAAGCCGTTGAACACCGCCATCTCAGGGGTAGCACTTTCAACCGGGAAACGGTCATAACCCTCACCCATGTATTTCGTTACTGAGACAAGAATGGTAGTAAAGAAACTCTCTACTACTCTCACGCCGGACGACGGCGTATCACTCCAAACGTTCGGGATAACCAGAACATAGTATGCCAGGAACTCTATGAGAGCGGATAAATAGACCTCATTCCTGTTGACTTTACGTCTTAAGAATCTCAATACTCCGTATCCGAGTAATACTACACCTATACCGAAACAAACAAAGCGTAAATAATCCATCCTGCAACTCCTCTCCTCTCAAGAGTCTATTCCATTTTGCTTTTACAGTAAATAACAAGAGCCCCGCTTCCGGAGCTCTTGTCATAAAGTCTGATTCAGAAGACTGTCTGTATCAGATTACTTCTTCGTCATCACCATACTTCTCGATGTACTCGGCAGCTTCTGCAGCAGCAGTAAGCATAGCGAGGTCTGCCTCGAGAAGCATCTGTACAGCCATGGCTTCACAGCACTCGGAGTAGCTGATGAGATCGTCGATACGTGCGATCCTCTTCTCCTTGTCGACAGCTTCCTTCTTGTCGGCGATAGCCTGCTTGGCAGCTGCGATCGTCATCTGAGCCTTGATAAGCTCGGAGCTGAGCTTGCTCTTACGGCGTTCGGAAGCGATACGTACATTCTCCTGAGCTGCGACGAGCTCGCCCTTGGAGTCAGCGATCTTCTTGTCGATCTCATCCTTGGTAAGCATGGCAGCGATCGCTGCTGTCTCACCTGCATCCTTGACCTTGGCCTTTGTCTCCTTGATCCTGGCCTGGGCCTGTTCTATGCGTGCTTTAATTGCCATAATGATTTACCTCCGTATTACCAAATCATTAACAAATTTATTTTACAATTGTTATTGGGGACCCGCCTTCTTCAGAGCCTTGGCCGCGCCCTTGATGTTACGGTCACGCACTAAATGCATGAGGATGATAAGTATGCAGGCCACGACATCCGCACACTCGTCCTGATAGATGTCGATGCTGTACTTATCGTCCTTTGACACCCTCTTCTGGCCGATAACCGCGACGACCTGCCCGAATATATCCACTATCTCGAAGTTAAGCCTTCCCACGTTGCCTTTAAGCTGCCAGTCGAGCTTCTTTATATTGGTTATCTCTTTGATGATGTGGAGCGGCTCCTTTTCGAGCAGGAGCTCCATGCCGGAACTCATGGTGAGGACATGCTTCTCGCGTATGACGTTGGGTCTTCTCTCGAAGCGCGCCACCTCGTTGCCGTCCGCGTCCGTGATCAGAGTCTTGTCGAGCAGGATCATAGGCTCGGATTCCGACATGAAAAGCACGTTGCCGTCTTCGTCCGTGACCTCGATCTGCTGCTTTCGCGACAGGATCCTGCGAGTCGAATACAGCGAATACTTGGGATAGCCGTAACGCTCTATGTTCTTCTCGTTTACGCCCTCGCCCTGACCGTGGTAGCGCTCGATCTTAGAGTTCCTGCTCATATCACTTCTTCCAAAGCTTCTTTACTGCGAAGATGCCGAGACCTACCGAGAAAAGGATTCCTCCGAGCGCGAGGAGCGGGATGTTGCCGGGCGCCTTGGGCTCGATGTTCGTAAGGCACAGGATGCAGCTTCCGAGGAGCACTACGCACGCGACGATAAGAAGCAGTGAATAGCGCAGGAATTCGCCTATCCTGTCGAGCGGCCCGTCGAGACCCGTGACCTCCATGTTGACCTTGAGCCTTCCCCTGTTAAGTGCACTCAGCGAGTCTGACAGGAGTGAAGGAAGTTTGGCCGCCTTGCCGCCTGCATCGATGATGCCCTTGCCGAAATCGATCGCGGTCTTCTTAAGATCGAAGCTGCTCTTGATCCTCTCGGATATCTTCTCCGTCATGAGGTCGAGGATGTTAAGCTCGGGACAGATGTCCTCGATAACGCCCTCGATCGTGATTACGGATCTGCCGAGCATCGTGAAGCGTCCGGGAAGCTCGACATGATTCTCCTTGGCAAGCTCCGTTACCTCGTCGAAAAGCACCATAACATCAAGATCATTTACGCCCGTGACGTCGGAATACTTGCTCAGAAGCTTCTCCGCGCCCTCGAGTATCTTGTCGTGATCGGTATCGGGAGCGGTCGCACCTATGGATTCGACGCCCTTAACGAGCTCCTCCGCGTCGCCCTTGAGCAGCGAGGTGATCATGCTGATGATGAAGTTCATATCCTGCTCGGTGACCTCGCCGATCATGCCAAAGTCGATCCAGTAAGGCTTGCCGTCGCTTACCATGATGTTGCCCTGGTGAGGATCGGCATGGAAGAATCCGATATCCATTACCTGATGTACGAAGTTGCCGACGACAGCCCGTCCGATGGCATTAAGGTCATAGCCCTTCTCGATAAGGACATCCTTCTTCGCGAGCGTGACACCGTCTACAAAAGTCATGGTGAAGATACGCGACGTGGACAGCTCATCGATAACGGAAGGACATGAGATGATATCCTCATTCTCGATACAGTTCTCCTTGAAGAATCTTGTTCTCTCAGCTTCCACACGGAAGTCGAGCTCCTCGTAAGTGACGCGCTCGAGCTCTTCCAATACGTTAACAAGATCCAGTGTCTTCGAGCCGCCTTCTTCCATGATGACATTGGCGGCACCGCCGAGCTTCTTAAGAAGTTCGAAGTCCCTGACGACCATATCGGCGATGAGAGGACGCTGTACCTTGGTAACAACCTGTGTGCCGTCCTTGAGAACACCGAAGTGAACCTGGCCGATGGAAGCCGAACCGAGCGGCTTGTCGGAGAATTCGCTGTAGATCTCGTCGATCTTCCTGCCGGTCTCCTGTTCGATCATCGCACGTACGACCTCGGCATCGAGAGGCTTAACGTTGGATCTTAACTTCTCCAATTCCTTGCAGTATGCCTCGGGGAGAAGATCGACACGCGACGACATGATCTGTCCGATCTTAACGTAAGTGGGACCCAAGTCCTCGAGAGTCGTTCTAAGCTCGGCAGGAGATAAGCCGTCAGCATAGTAATTATGCGCCGCGAAGATGCTTAACATCTCGGAAGCACGTGTCTTCTCGCTCTTCTCGTTCTCCTCGATCTCCTTGGCAAGGAGCCTCTTAAGATCATCGCTCATCTCGGCGGAAGTGGCCTGAAGGTGAGCCTTGCGGTCTTCGAGCTTCATCTTGGCAGCTTCGAAACGCTGCTTGGCTTTCGCCCTGTTCTGAGTCCTTCTCTCTATGATCGCGTCTTTTGTCTGTTCTAATTTACTCTTAGGCTGCTCATGCTTCTTCATTCGCTTCTCCTCCTTCCTTAACGGGCAAGATCCAGAGAAGTCTTACCGCACTTACGAGCGCGCAGAACAGAACTGCGCTGCCGATTATCTTCATAAGGAACAGCGGTGATTCCAGTACTGAATGCGTGAAATAGATAACGCCGACGATGAGGGCGGCGCCGAAGAGTATAAGGAGCACGGCCATTATCACAAGGATAGACCAGCCCGGGCGCTGCGCCCTTTTCGCGAAAGTGAAAGCGTAGTAGAAAGAGTTGCCGCCGTCCACGATAAGAAGCACGCCGAACGCCCAGCAGAGTGTGTTGATAACATCCTGGTTAAAGACAAGCACCGCCAGGCCCACAAGCCCGACTATGCAGGCAATTACAAATGTAATGTAACTCATGACCGAACGGCTGCCGGTAAGAAATTCGAGTCCCTGCTCGATAGTGAAGACTATCATCGCATAACCCGAGAACATAACCAAAGTTGAAATGTGCTGCACAGGGCACATGAGTAATATGACCCCGAGGCACGCCAATAAGATCGAGCTCAGAATCGACTGGCGCCTGATCTTGATAACAGCATCCAAAAGCATACTGAATCCTCCTGACTTTAAGTGAAATGCAATTTCTTAATTATAATTGAGAAATCAGCATGCCTGGTTAATCGGATGTAAATTATAAGTAAATTTTTACAAATTGCGGGATGTGGCGGGGCTCTCTCCTGTGCGTGATTGTACTTTTTTGTAATTCTACGGAAAAAGTACAACTTTCGCGGCGGTTCGAGGGCAAATCCGGGTTGATTATCGCCATTTGAAGTGGTTTTAAGGCCGATAATTGTACTTCATCCGGAATACTCGAAAAAAAGTACAATTCCCAGCCTTAATAATCGTACTTAATCTGAAAAACCAGGAAAAAGTACATCAACGTCCCGCCGCAGCGCCGCTCAACGCTCCATAACCGCACGTTAAGACTCTAGAGCATTATAGAGGGGCAGCGGGATTGAACTGTCTTTCGTCATGGACGATGCCGAAGTGATCAAAGACAGCCATCATATCATCCTGCATCAGAAGGCAAGTCTCAGTAAGGCGCATCTTCTTCCCCTGCACCTGCCATTCATACAAGCCCTTGTTATAGAACACCCGGTCTTTATCGTTGATGATAAAAGGAACTATCCCGTGTCTGATGCATTCCTTGAACATGATGAGGCGGCCTACTCTGCCGTTGCCGTCATAGAAAGGATGTATCCTCTCGAATTCAGCATGAAAGCTGATTATGTCTTCGATGCTGACGGTCTCCTTCTTATCATAAACTTCAAGGAGCTTGTCTATACACATGGGAACGTCGGCGACCGGAGCTATCTCCAGTTCGCCGACTATAATGTCATATTTCTTGTAGTCCCCTACCACTGCCTCATCCGACTGACTGCTGAATGTGTTGGTCTTCAGGATACGGTGCAGTTCTTTGATATATTCCGCGGTAAGCGGTTCATCATAAGTATCGATAATCTTATCAACGCATCGAAAATGGTTGGAAGTCTCAGTCACATCATCCGCAGGAACATATTCGCCGCCGATAGTCTTGGTCTCAAAGAGGGTGCGGGTCTGTTCCTTGCTTAACTTACTTCCCTCGATGTGATTGGAATTATAAGCAAACTCGATCTGCAGATAATAGTATAATCCGCCGTTGATCTTATATTTCCTCTGATCGAGAAGCGTGGGGATGAAGTATCTTAAGTCTGCCATAACGTTATCATATCATCGGTAACTGTACCAATTATAGTAAAACCCTTCGACCGCATTATTATAATCGCCGTTAACATACTCGGTCTGAACAACCAGATACTGAGAATCACTCGGATCTATACACCTGTAAGTGAAGTAATACGGGTACGGAGCCATCTCCGACGGAACAAAGGCCGTCTCGTATACGAAGCACAGTTCCCCGTAAGCATTAACATACGGCTGCGCAGTTGCCACTCTCTCATCAAGGGTATTGAACTCCACCTGGCTCATCCCAATCATGCTCTCGAGTTCCTCAATCTGTTCATCATTAGCGATATTCATCTCCGTCACATCATTGGTTAATGTGTCCACTACGTAATCGTGGAAATCATCTGTATTCATTCCGTGAATATCCAGAAACTCCTCATCATCGAGCAACTCTCCCGTTTCCACTGAGATGTTATAGACCTTAAACGTATACATCGGCCCCACATGTTCCTTACCGAGATCGGTACACATAAGAACTATCGATATCGTTTCATCCGTGCAGTAACTGAGAAAATCCAGATACTGGTAATTATAACCGCTTGATATAATCTGTCCGTTTACCGGAGAATAATGAGTATGAGGCATCACTATCTCAGGCATGCACGCCTCATACAGAACATTGTTGACTTCAGTCATATCATGGCCGCTGATCAGGACTTCAGGCACGCTGACCTGCAAGGTAGCATATCCGTAGTCATAGAAAGGAACTGTATTCTCGCTGTGAATGACACTTACATCCCTCGAAAGGCCTTCTACAACAAATGTACAGCTAAGCGGGCTGTACTCGACCCCCTCCGTCTCAGGCAGACTTACAACATCTATAGTAACTTCATCACCGTTGTTAAGCCCCGACGTCTGAGAGATCTCGAACTGAAGCTCTTCGGGGCAGGAACTGTACCTTGATATAGACACCGTTCCTTCATCGGGTATATGCCCGCCGAAAATCACATTGATATAACTGAAGGGATCAACAATCTCGACGGACTGAGTCGTCTCCGTCGGAACCGTGGTCTCAGACACAGATGTCATGGTCGCCTCCACAGTCTCAGCCTTAGCTTTATCAAGCTGTTTCTTAACAGCAATACCTCCGCCGATAAGAATGGCTGCAGCCAATACTCCTCCTATGATCTTAATGCCTTTCTCCGTTAATTCGGGGTTCTTAAGCAGTTCCTTGGACGCATCAGCCGCAGAATCTGACACTGCAGAAGTTAAGCCTCCGTCCTTGCCGATGAGCGATGATATATCGACCTGAGGCACCGTAAGATCCTCAGAAGCCGCACGGAAGAACCTTGTGAGGAACGGTACCGCAGGTGCGCCGGGCGCGGCTGCGAATGCGTCTTTGTTATCCTTTTCGTATTTCCTGACGCCTTCCTTGATCCTGCCTCTTGCGGCCTTAAGCCTTGTCTTGACCGTACCCTCCGGGCACTCCATGATCTCAGCTATCTCTTCCACTGACAGCTCAGTGTAGTAATGCATATGCACAGTCTGATACTGAACATCTGTAAGTGATTCCTTGATGATCTTATTGAGCGCTTCCCTCTTAGTCTTCTCCATGATGTAAGAATCAGGAAGACTCTCGAGGTCATCGTCTAACTGCAGACTCTCATCCACAGCAACGGCATCATCGTAGGAGACGATGCGTTTACGCTTTCTGCAAAGATCCAGAGCCTTATTCGAAGCAATCTTCTTCAGCCAGGATATGAACGCCTTGTTGTCCTGAAGCGTGTGCAGCTTATTGTAGACATGAAGATACGTGTCCTGCATGATATCGAAGGCATCGTCTTCGTTGTCGAGGATTCCCAGGCAGATGGCGTACACCATCCGCTGGGTCTTCTCGTAAAGCTCGTCATAGGCCGATACGTCGCCGTCCTTAAATCTCGCGACCAGCTCGGCGTAGTTATCAAAAATGTTATTGTCCTTACTCATAACAACCTCATATGTTCAACTTAATTACAATAAGTTCCTGCGGGCAATGTGTCGCTCGAACCCATAATGAATGCTCTGGGAGCTGTTCCTGATGTTCCCGCGTCACAGACATAGTATGTACCAACGCCGTCATAAATAACAGCATTCATGTGTCCCGAACCTGCGCCCCAGTCACTTCTGGCATCTCTGGGCCAAGCAGTAAGACCGATCATGTTTGCGATTCTGATAATAAGATTCATAGAGCCAATGCAGTCTCCGGATCCGTGTGTAACCATCTCAGCAGAAAGACCGTAGTAGATGCTGTAATCGTAATTATGTGCGACATACTGCGTAATGAGGTATGCTTTCTCCTGCACAGACATATCCTCTGATCTGAGGTTATTTGCTTCGATAAACTGCTCGAGAACGGAATCTGTGTATTCGCTGGCATAATCGACTACAGTTACATTGACATCGAATGTCTGGCCGTCTGCAGTAACGCGGATAACGGACTCGCCGGGGAAGTAATCGATACGTGATTCGACAGCATCATCAGGGATAGTGTGTCTGGGGTTGGCAGACCATACAGAATCACCTCTGGTCCACCATACATCTCTGCCGGGAGTTACAAGACCTGTAGTAGATACTTCGGCATCTCCGCTTATAACTCTATAAGTAACTCTGTTCGCGTTAGATACTACAAGCTGGAAGCTGTCGACCTTATTTGCCGCATAAGCCGCAGCGAATTCGGGCGTGAATTCCTGTGTGCGCCTCTCATCAGCGACTACCAAAGTCACGCTCGTTGTGTTGATGGATGCAGGTTCTGTATAGACTACTGAAGGTTCCCCGGTGGTTACCGTAGGATCCTGCGAAGGTGTTGACGGAACTATATAGCCCTGATTGGGATCAATCTCATATGATGCATTAGAAGGGATAAATCCTTCAGGGTAAGTTATCTGACCGGAAGAAGCTGATGCAGGAGCTGCTGATGCAGGAGCTGCCGGTGCAGCTGCAGGTGCAGAATAACTGCCGCCGGATGTGGCTCCCCCTGAAGAAGAAGGCGCCGCCGCAGGTGCTGATGACGACGTTCCGCCGACATACGACCTTACTACATCAGGTACATCTATATGAGAACCGAATGTGATCCCGTATCTTGCGCACTTGTCGCGGAACTCATTAGAATCTGAGAATCCCGAGAAAAGAAGCGTTGTATCATAAGACGTCACGGAGATCCTGTCAGTCCAGTAAGCCATGCCGGAAGTATCGTAATCACGGTTAAGAAATACGTTGTAGAACACGTTGATGTAATCCGTGTCGTTAAGAGAATTCGCTTTGCCGGTGAACTCAGGACTGAAGAAGAAGCCGTAAGCGCACTGCTTGCCGGTAATCTCGCCCGACCTTAAGCGTCCGCACCAGTAATTGAAACCGGTAGCATCAGGATTTCTTCCGAGGCAGTCCACATAAAGCGACGTAACGAAAGTCTCGATCCCATCCGAGTCTGCTCTGACGATCCCGGGCACGCGGAACATCGATGTGCCGATAGTTGCCACAGCAACGGCAGCGGTAATGATCTTCTTGATTGAATGTTTCATAAAATGAACCTCCTTGTTTTTTGCTTATACCCATAGGACGTTGCAAAAACTAAGAAGGTTCATTCCTTGCAAAAAATTTTCTGAAGTTTTTTCAAACCCGGCGAAAAGCTTTTCGCGGTGGTGCCGTTACACGCCGGGGTTTATAAGCGGCCACACGATCATGATCACAACGGAGATGATGTCGAGGATCGTAAAGACAGGATGTATACCAATAGTACAGTGCCAAAACAGGAAAGGTTCATTTTTCAAAACGGTAATTTCTATACCTCTCCGGAAAAAACAAACTCAGGGTCAATAACCTCTCCTCCAGGGACGGAATAGAAGGTCTCACAATCATGATAATCAGCAATAGGCATTATTGCCCTCCATATATAAAGCTGTCCGTTGGGGCCAAGAAGCATATCCATGGTTACATTAAGAGAATCGGGAGATACTAAGTCTGCCAACATCGAATAGCAAAAATCTTCATCGCCAAAGAATCCCGCCGCATTATTAATCCACTCCTGATTAATGTTTCCGTCAACGAAGGGATAAGAACCGTTAACTGCATATCCATCATTAACGACAGTACAAGAAGCGGATCTCGCCAGATCATAAAAATCTTCATTAGATATTCCTGCGATTGCAAGGATTTCCTGATTGGTCAATACATGTCCTGAAGATACATCTATCGAATATGCAGTATAAAAGCCATCATATCCCCAATAACTGTAATCAACTATCAACGTAATAATATTATCTGTAGACCAGAAGGCCGAATACCCGACTTTACTGATCCTATCTCTATATATATCATCGATTATGGTCTGATTGGTCCAAGCTATCTCATCCCCCTCAAGATTTACCTGAGGCACATGGAATTCATTCATGATATTAGGATCCCATTCGACAGGAACTTCCACCACAGTTTCATAAACAAGTTCCGTCAGTTCAATATCAACAGCCTGAGCCGCCAGATCATCGGACTCTACATTAGTGATTCCCGTCACATAATAATCCCACTCACATACGAAGCAGACCAATCCGTTCTCGATGCGGGGAGTAAACTCGCCGTCATTCCATGTGCCGTCATCCGCGAATACTGCATAGTCTTCAGAGTCCGTGAAAGCATTGGGCTCTCCGGGATTCCAGTTCGTATATTCCACGGCATCTCCCGTAACCCATTCCCATGCACCTTCACTCAGGCTGTCAGACAATCCGATATAGACATTGTCATATCCCTGCGACCTCGCGAAAGCAAATACAACATCATTCTCCTCTTGGGAATCGATCACAGCCAGGTAGCCGCCCTGGGTCTTACACAGTTCACTTGCCTCTTCCCAAGTGGCACAGCCGTAATAACATGCATACGAATGGCCGTTGTAATTAAGCACATTTACATTAGCAACAAATTCCGTCGTATCGGTATACGCGACCAGATCAACATCCGGCATCTCAGTCTCGATCAGTGCTTCTGTAGTCTCGACAATATCACCCTTATTGTTATCCACGATAACTTTCGTAGTAACCGCAGCTGTTGCCACTAACGACACCGCCAAAGCACCAAGCGTTATCTTTCCTGCCGTTGAAGACAGGAAGCCGGCCTTCACGGTCTCCTTGGCAGCCATGCCGGCAACAGCCTTTGTTGTACTGCCTCCGACCAGAGACGAGATATCGATAGGAGGAACCGTAAGGTCCTCCGAGACAGCCCGGAAGAACCTCGTGAGAAACGGAACTGCAGGTACACCTGGTGCAGCTGCGAGAACATCCTTGTTGTCCTTTTCGTATTGCTTGACGCCTTCCTTGATCTTACCTCTTGCGGCCTTGAGTCTTGTCTTGACCGTACCTTCCTGGCAGCCCATCAGTTCCGAGATAGTCTTCACGGAAAGTTCACTGAAGTAGTGCATATGTACTGTCTGATACTGAACATCAGACAGCGTTTCCTTGACTATCTCATGCAGAGCCTCTCTCTTGGTCTTATCCATAATGTAAGAATCAGGCAGGCTCTCGAGGTCATCGTCCAGCTGCAGGCTCTCATCCGCGGCGATAGCGTCGTCATAGGAGACAGAGCTGTGGCGGTGCTTCTTTTTGACAAGTGTAAGAGCCTTGTTGGAAGCTATCTTATTAAGCCAAGCTATGAACGCCCTGTTGTCCTTGAGCGTGTCCAGGGTCTCGTTGGCTTTGATGTATGTTTCCTGCATGACATCGAAGGCATCATCTTCGTTTTGAAGGATTCCAAGGCAGGTAGCATACACCATCCTATGCGTTCTCTCATACAGCTCCCCGAATGCCGACATGTCGCCAGCCTTAAACTTCGCGACCAGTTCCGCATACTCATCAATTAGTTTCTCGTCCTTCATTACCTTCTCCTGTCCTGCCTGCAAGCATATCATCATTATCGTATATTTTCTTCGGAATGCACACCCTCGGGACAACGAGATCATGTGCTATCGCCCGGAAGAATCTCGTCAGAAACGGAAGCCTCTTGTCAGTATAGTTGTTCTCCATAGTTCTCTCCTCCTGTATCATTAATAACTCTCAATTGAAAAAACGATCGTAATAACAGCCATCTGTATCTGTCTTCTCTTAATCTTGCTTCCTGTGTAGATCATAATTGAACCTCCGTTTTTGCTTGTTATACCTATAGGACAGCGCAGAAACGGCTCAGGTTCATTTTTTGAAATAATATTTTCAAAAAATACCCGGGAATCTCTTCCCGGGCACTGATCACGCTGTGGACATCGAATCATAAGCAAGGTCATTCCTCTATACATATGACGGGTCTTACGCCGCAGTAAACATTCGTGATATCGTCACTGCAGTACCAATCTGACAACGCATTATCCCATCCGACACATCCTCCGGCAGTTACAACACATACATCCTGCGAAGCAATTCCGACAGCGGGAGTCCTCACCCAATAAGTGGAGCTGACCATTCCGATCACATCAGAAGGTAATCCAGCCGGCGCCAGCATGTCATCGTAGAACGACTGATCAATAGTTAAGGCAGGCGTTGCTTCCGCCGGAGCATTATCGTAATAAGGAGCACGACCTCTGTGAGAGCTTGCATAAGATGTCGGTTCTGTTATCAGGGCACTGCAGAATCCGTAATTGTAGTTGTCATACCAGCATTCAAAATCGTAGTAATCCAGGATCTCATCCACACTAAGGATATAAACATAGTCCTGTGTATCATTACCGCCGTCGCTGCCGGAGTACGCATTGCCGGAATTAACAACATCCGACAGGATTATCCTGCTCTGCTGATCAGCATCAAACGCAGTATTATAGAAGTCATTATTAAGCCATTCTCTCAGAGCACTGTCCTCCCACGTACTACCCGATTCCGCATTAAAGTAAGAACGGCAATCCAATACGTATCTGCTGATGAGAACGAGATGTCCGTCACTTTCGTCAAGGATCTCCCACTCAATAGGCTCAGGACCGTTATTCATTCCGCCGCTTTGCTCATACTGACCGAAAAAGACATAATCCCCCTCCCTCGTGTATGAACCGGGCTCTGACTCGACTGCAGTCTCAGAAGTCTCCACCGCAGATGTCTCCTCCACAGTCTCAACAACCGTAGTCTGTTCTACGGCAACTGTCTCCGTTACAGTCTCGACAGCAGTGCCGCTCCTATCGAAAATCTTCTTAACAGCGAACGCACCTCCGAGAAGGATTGCTGCCGCGAGAACTCCGGTTATGATCTTCCCTTCGTTAGTAGCGAGGAAGCCCGCTTTTGCACCTGCTGCCATAGAAGAAACGTCTTTGACGGGAGCCTTTTCGAGCAGGGATGTGATATCGAGTGGCGGTACCGTGAGGTCCTCGGAGCAGGCTTGGAAGAATCTTGTAAGGAACGGAACTGCAGGTGCAGATGTAGCTGCGAAGACATCCTTGTTGTCCCTCTCGTATTTTCGGATGCCCTTCTTGATCTTGCTGCGGGATGTCGAGAGCCTGGATTTGACCGTACCCGGAGGACAACCCATTATCTCCGCGATATCCTCCACGGACAGCTCGCTGAAGTAGAACATATGGATCGTCTGATACTGATCCTCAGACAGCTCATCTCTGATGATCTTAAGGAGAGCCTCCCTCTTGGTCTTATCCATGATGTAGTAATCGGGAATATCCTCGAGGTTATCATCAAACTGCAAGGTGTCGTCAGCTGCGATGGCATCATCGTAGGAAACATTTATCTTTTTTCTCTTAGAAATGTCGAAGGCTTTGTTGTTGGCGATCGTCTTAAGCCACGAGAGGAAAGTGTTGTTATTCTCAAGCTCGTTTATATTCCTGTATACAGAGATATACGTGTCCTGCATCGCATCGAAGGCATCTTCCTGATTGTTAAGAATGCCGTAGCAGATGGCATAAACCAGCCTCTGAGATTTGATATAGATCTGCTCGTATGCAGACTCGTCGCCTGCCTTGAACCTGCTTACCAATTCTGCATATTCTTCAAAAGTCTTGCTGTCATTCATATTTATTACCTCAATATAATTCCAATTAATATATTACTTCAGTACCAGAATTCCTGCACGCTGGCAGTTCTTGTTGATTCTATGACGGTTCCTTCACGGTTTGTTAAGACAACGACGCAGCTTGCAGTCGAGATAGTGGTATTAACAGGGGACAACATAGATGCATTGTGTCCGGGCGATGACCTGAAAACTTCGAATGAACCCTGGCATGCCATTCCGCTGCAGATGTTCTCTCCTCTGAAAACATATCCTTCAGGCGCAGTATCTTCAAGCTCTCTTCCTGACGGCGGATTGTGAGAGAACTCGTATGCCGCCTCAACCGCACGTCTTCTCGTGAACTCCATTCTGGGATCATTAACATCTGTAATAGTCGTGTATGCAGGCAAGCCGTTCTGGGCTCTCCAGGAATTAACCTGTGCATTATGTCCGGTCGTATCCTCGAACAATACATAAGCCTTCTGCATGACACCGCCGCCGATATCTATGTACCAGATCTCACAGCCCTGGCTTAAATATTCAGCATCCAATACTGCGGGGTCAGTTCTTCTCTCTGAAAGCGGATCAACGTTGTTCTCTTCAAGCCATACTAGGTATTCATCGATAAGGACGCTCAGCTGCTCGTTACTGTATCTTTCCAGATCTGCTATGGTGATATTTCTCTCAGTATAGAAATCATCTGCCACGACATTGGGATTATAGACTCTTAACGGTATGTGCTCGCCAGCAGTGATGCCGTATGAAGCACACTTCTGAGCAAACTCTTCGCTGTCTGCAAAACCTGTAAAAAGAGTGGCAGTCTCGCCTATAGTACTGAATACTGCGATCTGACTTCTCCAGTAGGATAAACCTGCTGCATCGGCCGGTCTGTCGAGAAAGACCTTATAGAAGACCGATATCATCTCATCCTGTGTAAGGTCTAAAGCAATGCCCCTGAATTCATCTGAACTGAAGAATCCGTAAGCACACTCCTTACCGGTTACGCTGCCATTCTCAAGCTTGGTGCACCAGTCGTCCAAGCCTGCGGGATCGGGAGTTCTTCCCAGACAGTCCGAATAGAGACTTGTAACGAAAGTCACTACTCCCGGATTATGCCCGTCAGCTCTGACCTTGACGTTATTGGTAATCCCAAGGTTTGAACCAATCAGTACCGCCATCGCCAAAAAGGTTGATGCAAGTCTTAAAACCTTCCTTCTTAATACATTTGCTGTCATAAAAACACCTCCGTTTTTGCTTGTTATGTCTAATAGACGACAGCAAAACGGCGGAGGTTCATTTTATTTTTTTCATTTTTAATTTTGTTGTTTGGGATGTGTTCGACTTAGGGGTTCGAGGGGGGCTTCGGACCGCCAAACAATGATTAATACATGCCCGATCTGATGCTTAACCAACTCCTGCAACATAATGGCAGACTCGAAGGCCTTGACCATGGCCGTTAAGTGCATACGCGAGACATTGAAGACCGTCAGTATGAGAGGCGTGGATCATGACGCTGCACAAGGATGTAAACGACATCCTGTACGGGTGCCGCTGTTCTACGGCAACATGGACAGGGTTTTCGCTGCCATATAAAGCGAAAAGGCTCCGCACTGACGGCACGTGATCAATGTTGATCGGATCTGTTGCTTAAACGACAGATCAAAAGAAGAGTTTCTACTCCCGCGGATTATTCTGAGATCAGATGCAGTTCGTCTTTAAGGCGGGCTACGATAACACGCTCGCCGGGACCGTATTCTTTCTTGCCGATGTAGGCAGGAATGTTATGACCTGCAAGACCTGCTACCTGATAGCCCTTGTCTGTCTTCCCTGCTAACTGACCGGCAACGAACTCGTAGTCCTGATTCTTGATCGCTTTAGAAGTAGAGATTAAGTTGTAGACAGAGTAGAAAGGATAGATCGCGAAGAGCAATCCTCCCAGACTGAACACGAACAGATCCAAGAAATATACCAGCAGAAAAACCACGCCGATAATCACTACACTTAATATTATCGATATAGGAACAAGCTTCACCGCATCAACCTTAGCTTTCTTAAGGAACTTATCGCGAAGCTCGTCACTGACCGTTACAGGTGCAAGCACCTGATTATTGATTCCATCTTTTATCGTAAACTTAACATCTGTAGCCATAGTAATCCTCCGGGAAACATTATATACATTATTCCCAATTCGGAAACATCTTGTTCACTCTAATTCCATTTGTAACTCAGAAACAAAAAGCTCTTATAAGGATTACCGCCAGCAGATGGGCAGGAAATGCATCAGCTGTTTAACGCTTTGAAATTAGCTGCATTGGACTTGTAGAGTTTTTTAAACACCCTGTAGTTGTGTTCGTAGATATCCTTATTGTCAGGATTGGGCGTGTAAATATTCTTAACTTTGACAAGTCTCTTCGCGAATTCTAATACATCCTCGCCTTTGATCCCTGCTGCAACAGTAAGTGCTGCTCCGACGGCACCAACTTCCTGCGTATTATTGACAGACTCAATGGTCCGTCCTGTGATGTCAGCAAGCATCTGGCAGGTAACCGGGGATAAAGCTCCACCGCCGACAAATCTGATAGTATCTGAGGTCTTCACCTTTCGCTCCGAGCTCTCCAAAAGCCAGCGCAAGTGATAACAGATACCCTCGAGTACCGCACGGACCATATCCCTTTTACCTGTTTCGATCCTGATGTTGAAAAACATACCTGCCGCATTGGAATCCTCAAACGGGCACCGGTTGCCATGAAGCCATGGAGTAAAGATCACGCCGTTAGCTCCCGGAGGAACTTTACTGATCTCCTCAGAAAGGTAGTCATAAAGGCTCCGGTATTTACTCTCCACGTCCGTGATCTTAGTTTGACTCAGATAAACGCCGGTCTCATCCAATGCCAGATGCTCCTTAACCCATTCAAAGCACTTTCCGGCTGTTTCCAGCTCTGCGTAATAATTGAAGTATCCGCGTTTTGCTGACAAGACACCTGTGATCATCGCATTCAGGTCGACGGTCTGCCTGTCCATATAGGTGGAAACCCATCCCGATGTTCCGACATAAATATGGGTATCTCCTGCTTTCGTGCATCCGGCACCGATGTTAACAAAGGTGGTGTCACCGCCGCCTCCGTAAACAGGAATACCCTTAACAAGTCCCAGATCATTCGCTGCCTGTTCCGTCAGTTCTCCCGCAAGATCCGTGCTTTCGATGATCTCCGGCATATGCGCGGGATTTACCTTGTACATTTTAAGAAGGCCCTCGTTCCAGCCTTCTTTTCCTTTACGCGTGTCATAAATGAAAGTTCCGAAAGCGGAATCAGCAGTCCTCACGACCCTTCCTGTCAGACGTGCCAAAAGATAATCACAGACATCCAGCCACTTATAGGTTTTGGAGAAAATTTCCGGCTCGTTATTCTCCACCCACTTATACTTCCAGACCGGGTCTTTGGCACTGACGGAAGCAGCATAATTTACCCTAAGATTCCTGACAAGCTTAACCAGATTACATCCTGAGACCTTGATGATACCGTCACACATGCCTTCCTTATATTCTTTTGTGCCTCTCTGATCCAGATAGTTCATGGGATGTCTTAAGGCATTGCCATGCTCATCGACTAATATCGATCCCTGGAACTGCGTACAGGCAGCCATGCCGCCGATTTCCTCAGGTTTCACGTTTGAATTTCGAAAAAGCTCCCGCGTAGTAAAACACAACGCTTCCCACCATTCGTTCTCATCCTGTTCTGCTCCGCCATCATCAGAAGTATACAGACCATAACCGGCAGTGGAACCTGCCACAAGACGTATCTGAGTATCAATATCAAACAGACAGGTTTTTACGCTGCTTGTACCAAAGTCATAGATGATGATATACATTTACTTGCCCTCTTTAAGATGGACTTTCCAGCCTGTATCTATCTTATCCTTGACCTTATTCATGGTCTTGTCGTCGAGATCAGGCCAGTCGACCACCGTGCTGGCATTCTTAATTACCAGATGGGCCTTCTCCGCACACAAAGCGAGAGGTGTATCAGCAAGGGAGTCAGAATAGAAATTATCGATCACAGGAAAACCATGATCCACCATGTACCTGGCCTTCTCTTTGGCATACATCAGATTATCCAGGAACACACCATATTTACGGTTATAATCCGTCGCCATGTAATTAACGCCGAGTCTGTCTGCTATCGGGCCGATGATACATGCAGGTGATGCACTGATGATCAGGTCATCCGGCTTCTTCTGAGCTAAATACCAGGCTGAGATTTTCTTCTCATTCTTATCCCAGTACTTCACTATCTGCTTGTCAAAATCATCAATCATCGTCAGATAACTGAACATTTTCCTCTGCATAAGACAGTTAGGCACCTTCCCCATCTTATGCAGAAACACATATTTCAAAGCGTCAGGAAGATATGTGAACATCAGCTTAGGATGACGCCTGATGCACCAGAGTCCAAACCCGATGGAGCAGTCTCCGGGAAATATCGTACCGTCAAAATCATATACGTTCATTTATACCACCAACCTGATTCATCCCCTGAAACTTTGACTGCCGTTAACGTCAGCCGGTTATACTGACGCGGATGCGGAAAGCTGCGTCAGCCTTGTGCATGAATTCCTGATAAGTTTCCTTATTCTCCTTAATAATCTTCATCATCTCCGGAGGCATGTCTCACGGATGGAGTCCATCACAAGCTTATTGAGCTGCTCGCTCACCTGCTAGGAGCCCTCTTTGATCTTACTGTCCTGGCTTGCGCTCTACAAACTGTTTCATGGACATTCCCCCTAGTCAATTGAAGATAGTTCCATTGTATATTTCTATGAGGGAGATATCCGCACTTGAGGACTACTTTTAACAGTATATTTACGGAATGGTTAACGGCGGAGAAGACGAGCAGATTGAGATCACTCCTGAAATTCCTGAGCCTGAAGTTTCTTCAGTAGATGCTGCTCCTGTACGCAGAGTGCTGCTAACTGACTATTAACCTATAACAAATCACCCGGGGCACATGTCCCGGGTGTGTTTTTGTGTTGTAATAGATATGGTGCCCACGGTCATAAGACCTAAACTCTAAAACCACAATAAACCAGCAACAAAAAAGCCCGGAGATGCGGTTCCGAGCTTTTCGAAAATAGTTATGAATAATGTTCCTTAGCCTTCTATGTTAATAGTGTTGTTTTCCGGCAAGGGCTGCAACTCCCTCTTCGGGATCGTAAGCTTTAGTACGCCGTCTTCGAATTTTGCCTTTACATCTTCTTTCTTTACGGCATCGCCGACATAGAAGCTTCTTTGCATAGCACCAGAGTAACGTTCCTGACGGATTACTTTGCCATGGCGCTTCTTCTCTTCATCATGTCCTTTTGCTGCACTTATCGTAAG
>JAEEGL011402060.1_pt1 | contig 33961 bp, 25 predicted proteins | sample 9134231 | NCBI WGS metagenome assembly JAEEGL01 (sample SAMN16246548, study PRJNA631951) | gut metagenome | biome: gut microbiome; feature: rumen; material: fiber-attached | host: Bos | place: Iran: Karaj | collected 2018-10 | reverse complement strand
TCCAACGGACCGATGGAGGGCTGCAACAACAAGGTCAAAGCCGTCAAGAGAAGTATGTACGGAAGAGCGAAAGATGATCTCCTACTAATCAAAATCACCCTCTACTCAAAAAAATATGTGCACGAAAATTGACGAAGAACCATTTTTGTACGCTGAGATGCCCCTTAGGAGAGTGGCGTACTTTCGCACCTTGCGTGTGTGCGCACTTCCACCTGGACGGCCTTCTGTGGCACATTTCTCGGAAGTGCGTAGCGCAGCGTCGCCTCTCCAGGAGCTCGGCATTTCCGAATCCGCGACGATTGTGAGAAAGTAATACGATTTTTTGCTAACTTTGTAGGACTAATATAGAAACAATTATATGTACAGAACTCACACGTGCGGGGAACTCCGCATTCAGGACAAAGGCCGCAAGGTAACTCTGGCGGGTTGGATTCAGAAGAGCCGCAAGCTTGGCGGTATGACATTCATAGATCTGCGTGACCGCTACGGAATCACGCAGCTGGTGGTTGAGGCGGACGCTCCCCAGGAGCTGGTCGAGACCGCGACCTCGCTGGGCCGCGAGTTTGTGATCCAGGCCACAGGCGAGGTGGTCGAGCGCCAGGCGAAGAACGCGAAGATGCCCACCGGAGATATAGAGATAAAGCTCGAGAAGATCAATATCCTCAACAAGAGCGTGACTCCTCCTTTCACCATCGAGGATGAGAGCGACGGCGGCGAGGACATCAGGGCGAAGTACCGCTATCTCGACCTGCGCCGCAGCCCGCTCCGCAGGGCCCTCGAACTGCGCCACAAGATAGCGCACGAGACTCGCAACTATCTGGACTCCAACGGTTTCCTCGAGATAGAGACCCCGTATCTCATCAAGTCCACTCCCGAAGGTGCCCGCGACTTCGTGGTCCCTTCACGTATGAACCAGGGCCAGTTCTACGCCCTTCCGCAGAGCCCCCAGACCTTCAAGCAGCTGCTTATGGTGGCCGGCTATGACCGCTACTTCCAGATAGTGCGCTGCTTCCGCGACGAAGACCTCCGCGCCGACCGCCAGCCGGAATTCACCCAGATCGACTGCGAGATGTCCTTCGTCGAGCAGGAAGACGTGCTGAACACCTTCGAGGGAATGATGCGCACCCTGTTCAAGAACGTCCTGGACGTGGAAATCCCCAACCCCATCCCCAGGATGAGCTGGTATGACGCTATGGATAAATATGGCTCCGACAAGCCGGACATCCGTTACGGAATGACCATCCACGACCTCACCGCAGTTGCCAAGGGCAAGGGCTTCGGGGTCCTTGACGGCGCGGCCTATATAGGTTCTATCGCCGTTCCCGGCGCAGCCGAATACACCCGCAAGCAGGTTGATGAGCTCACCGAGTGGGTCAAGCGCCCGCAGGTGGGAGCCAAGGGCCTGATATATATCCGCGTCAATGCCGACGGTACATATAAATCCTCCATCGACAAATTCTACTCTCCGGAGGACCTGGAGAAGATAGCCCAGGCTGCTGAAGCCAAGGCCGGAGACCTCATCCTCGTTATGAGCGGAGACAATATGCGCAAGGTCCAGACTATGCTCGGCGTGCTCCGCATTGAGATGGGTAACCGCCTGGGCCTGAGGAACCCCAAGGAGTTCGCCCCCCTGTGGATAGTGGACTTCCCCCTGCTCGAGTGGGACGACGAGACCCAGCGTTTCTATGCTATGCACCACCCCTTCACCGCCCCCAAGCCGGAGCACGAGAAGTGGTTCTACAGCAATGCCAAGGAAGACCTCGAGCGCGTCTGCGCAAATGCATATGACTTCGTCCTCAACGGCACCGAACTCGGCGGCGGCTCCATCAGGATCCACAACGCCGATATGCAGAAGCGTATGTTCGAAGTGCTTGGCATAGGCCCCGAGGAGGCTGAATACAAGTTCGGCTTCATCATTAACGCCTTCAAGTTCGGAGCTCCGCCCCACGGCGGTCTCGCCTTCGGTTTCGACCGTGTGTGCGCCCTGTTCGGCGGCAGCGATTCCATCCGCGACTACATCGCCTTCCCGAAGAACAACCAGGGCCGCGACGTGATGATAGATTCCCCTTCACAGATAGACCAGGAGCAGCTCGACGAACTCGCAATCGACGTAAGGAAGCATGAGTAAGGTCACCGCTAGTTGCAGCAGTTGCCGCCACCAGCAGGCCCTCGAGGCATATGATGCCATAAACGTGGCGGAGCGTCCTTCCCTTAAGGAAAAGGTGAAGGACGGTTCGCTTTTCGTTTGGGAGTGTCCCGTGTGCGGCACCCATAACCTTGCGGTCTACAAGACCCTCTACCACGATCCCGAGGACCGTCTGATGGTCTGGCTCCTGCCCGCCGGAGAGGCCCTTGACCCCCGCACGAAGGCCCTCGAGGGGCATCTTGACGACTATACCCTGCGCATTGTCCGGGACACGGGCTCGCTGGTGGAGAAGGTAAATATATGGGATGCCGGCCTGGACGACGCGGTGATGGAGATGGCGAAGTATGTCACCAAGGTGGAGCTCAGCCGCAAGCACGGCGCGGAGATGCTCGACATCCCGCTCCGCTTCTACCGCATTGAAGGCCCTGACCACGAGATAGTTCTGTCTTTCCCGCTTGGCGGCCAGATGCACGTGGTGAATATCGGCTTCAACGTCTACGAGGACTGCAAAGCCATCCTCGACCGCAACCCCGACGCCCGCCCCGCCCCCGGCTTTGCCGAGGTCGACAGCGTCTGGCTTGCCAAGTATTTTAGGTAATTAAATGAAAGCAAGGTGCTATATGGTACTCAAACCTTCCGGAGCTTCGCTCCTCCATCCCTCTCAAACAAGTTTGGGCCCCTCGAAGGGTTGGATTGGGGTCCCCGAAAATCTCTGATTTTTGGGGTTTTGCGGCCGAGGGTGGCCATAGGTTTGATTACCATATAGCAACTTGCTAAACTTTAAATAATTGTTTTGTACTATATTTTGTTTCAAATGCTATTTAGTCCAAAAACCCTTCGCTTCGCTACGTCCCTCCCAAAAAATTGTTGCCAATTTTTCGGGCCCCTCCCTCTAATATGGCCGAGGGTGGCCATAGGTTTTTGGACCAAATAGCATTTGAAAAGACCATATAATTGATAACCGAATGATTAATAGGAAGTTGATAATGCTGATAGCGGCGCTGGTGATGGCGTTTGCGGCGGTGGAGTGCAGTAAGCCGCAGGAGGAGCCGGGGCAGGAGCAGGCGGGCCCGTCGGCGGAGCCGAGTGTGGAGCCCAGCGTGGAGCCGTCGGAAGAGCCAAGCGAGGAACCTTCTGAAGAGCCGTCGGAGGAGCCGAGCGAGGAACCAAGCGTGGATCCGTCCGAGGACGGACTGCCGGTGGCGGACCTGCTGGACGTTGAATTCCTTGCCAACGGAAGGGCAAAGAATATCGCAGAAGGCTCGCCCCTTGAGGTGCAGACCATAGTAGGCAGTGCGTTAACCACCTATTACAATGATACTTACGGCCGCTATGTGGCCCACTTCACAAACGCCGTGGGCTCCAGCGGAAGCAGCAATTTCTACAAAGTGGACTACTCGTCCTTCCCCGAAGTGCAGGCCCAGCTGAAGACGGCCGTCACTATGGAGGCACTAGTGCGCCTGGACTGCGAGGTGCCCACTTCCGGCGCCGAGGTCAAGCCCTTCTCCTCCCATCAGGGAGGCGGCCTTGGCTTTATGATTTCGGCCTTCTCCAACGGCGGCGAACTGACCTGGCTGCCGAACGTCTCCCCCAACGGCACCAGCACCTGGATCTGGACTAAGAGCGGCATAGTCCCCACTCCGGGAAGGTACTACCACCTGGTCGGCCACTGGGACATAGAGACCGGAATATCAAGGCTTTACGTCGACGGCAAGTGCGTGGCCACCAAGTACACCGACGGCACCCTGAATCTCCCGAACAACAGGTCCTGCTGGTGGTTCGGTATTGGAGGCGACCCCAGCAACTCCGTTGCGGCTGAGTCCTTCTGGAACGGCGACATCGCGATAGCCCGCATCTACGGCCGCGTCCTCGAAGAGAAAGAAATCCAGGCCCTCTGGAAGGAAGTCGAAAGGGAAGAAAGCGTATTCATATCCAAGGTGGAATATATGTCCCCCTGCAACATCCGTCCCGGCTACAAGTTCCTCGTCTATGGCGAAGGCTTCCAGGATGGAGACCAGATCGTGCTTAAGGGCGCGTCGGACTATGTGCTTGATGCCCAGATGTTTGACACCTGCGCCAAAGTCTCCGTCACCTCCTCCATACCCTCCGGAGAGTACCGGATGTTCTGCCAGCGCGGCTCCGCCTCTTACTTCCTCGGACCCATCGAACTGTATGTCTCCGAAGATGCCCAGAATGATATCCGCACCAAGGTCGTAGCCCACCGCGGCTTCCACGACGGCGGCTCCGGCAACCAGCGTCCCCACAACTCCATCGCCTCCCTCAAGGCCGCGCAGGAACTGGGTGTCTATGGCTCCGAGTTCGATGTGTGGATAACAACCGACGGGGGAGTGTTCATCAACCACGACGGAGTGCTTGGCGGAGTGAACATCCAGAACTCCACCAAGGACGTCGTCTCCCAGTTGAAACTCTCCAACGGGGAATATATCCCCACCCTCGAGCAGTATCTCGACCAGGGCGAGAAAGACCCTGACCTTCAGCTGGTTCTGGAAATCAAGTCCCACAGCACCACCGAACGCAATAACGCCGTGACGGACTACTGCGTGGCCGAAGTCAAGCGCCGCCACCTCGAAAGCCGGGTCGACTGGATAGCCTTCGACCTGGGCATATGCAAGAGGGTCGCGGCGGCCCTGCCGAATGCCTCGGTGGCCTATCTCAGCGGCGGCTACACCCCGCAGCAGCTCAAGGACCAGGGCATCAACGGCCTGGACTACAATAATTTGCGGCAGGAATGGATCAAGCAGGCCCACGACCTGGGAATGACGGTGAACGTGTGGACCATCAACTCCCCGAACCAGATGCTGCAATATATCTCCTGGGGCGTTGACTACATAACGACCGACTCTCCGGATGTGTGCAAACGCCTCTGCGAAAAAGAATGGATAGTCAAGCAATGAGAAAAGTCGCTGTCATATTGCTCCTGCTGCTTTGCGCCTGCTCTCAGAAGCCTTCCGCTCCGGCCGTTCGGCCCTTCCCGGAGGTGAGGCCGCCGGCAATGCTGGAAATGAACGAGGCTATGGAATATATGGCTTCCCATTTCTGGGACGCCTTCCTGGACACTTCCGGCCGCTGGCTCTGTGACTCCACGCACATCGCGGGCGTGGACGCCGAGAAGGTCGAGGAGAAGGTAGGGCTCTATGTCACGATGCTCGGCCAGATTCCGCTGCTGTCCTCCCAAAAAGGCATAATGGACGTCTTCTTCAGGCTGCAGAACTACCAGAAGGCCGACACCCTCTCCAACGCCTTCGAATCGCTTACGGGGCTGTTCTCCAGGTATTTATATGACCCCAATTCCCCGGTTCGGGACGAGGACATATACGCCCCGTTCGTCGCCCTTATGTCCATTTCGCCATTCATCCCGGAATCCCGCCGAAGGGGCTATCAATACGATGCCCAGATGTGTTTTCTCAACGCGGCCGGCACCCCTGCCGCCGACTTCTCCTTCACCGATGTGCATGGACGCCGGCAGACCCTTTACGGCATAAAGGCGCCATACACCATCCTCTTTTTCAGCAACCCGGGCTGCAATGCCTGCAAGGAAATCATAGAAGTGCTTGATACTGAGCCGCTTGCCAGTATTGTCAGGCAGGGGAAGGTGGCCGTCGTAAATATCTATATCGACGAAGACCTCAACGCCTGGCGCTCCTACATCCCGGTCTATCCCCCCTACTGGCACACCGGCTATGACCATGACTACGCAATCCGCACGAACGTCCTCTACAACGTCCGCGCTATCCCTTCCCTGTATCTCCTTGCGAGGGACAAGACCGTCATTCTCAAGGATGCCACCACCGACCGTCTCCTTAACACCCTAGAAAGACTTCTGCAATGAAAAGACTGCTCTCAGCCCTGCTGCTGCTCGCCACGCTGCCCGTCGCGGCCCAGAACAAGTATTCCTACGGAATTGACACCAAGAGGGATGACGAGGCCTTCGCCGCCTTCCGCAAAGAGATGGCCTGGAAATACAGGAACCGTCCGACGATAGCGTTGGTGCTGTCCGGCGGTGGTGCCAAGGGCGCCGCCCATATAAGCATCATCAAGGCTCTGGAGCGTGAGGGCATCCCGGTGGATATGGTGGTCGGCACGAGCATCGGCGGCCTGGTGGGCGGCCTGTATGCCTGCGGCTACAGCGGCGACGAGCTGGAAAAGATAATCCGTTCCATGGACTGGGACTACCTGATGGGGGACACCCACGCGCGCAAGTTCGATTCCGCCGCCAGGAAGGAATATGACGACCAGTTTATGTTCTCCCTTCCCTTCGGCAAGTCCAACAGGGATTTCTCCGGAAAGACGGTGCAGGAGGAGGCGGTCCGCAGCATCCTGCCGGACGGCATAGTACAGGGGCAGAATGTGCGTAACCTCCTGAGCAGCTTGACGGTAGGCTTCGGTCAGGAGATGGATTTCTTCAAGCTTCCCATTCCATTCGTGTGCGTCGCCGCGGATGTGGTCACTGCCCAGCCGAAGGTCTGGCATAGCGGCCTGCTGGTGGATGCCATGCGCTCCACGATGTCCATTCCCGGCCTCTTCACGCCCCTCCGCAAGGACGGTATGGTGCTGATGGACGGAGGTATGCGCAGCAACTTCCCGGCGGACATCGCCAAGAAGATGGGCGCCAACATAATAATCGGCGTTGACATATCCACCCCCGGCTACACGGCCGACCAGATCAACAACCTGGTGGATATAGTCTACCAGATAATGGACGTTCTCGGCCGCGAGTCCTATGAGGCCGGCGTCAAGGCCACCACGGTATATATCAAGCCCGACCTTCTTGACTTCACTATGCTCGACTTCGACGAAAAGAGCATAGACACCATCATAGGCCGTGGACGCGCCGCCGCAGATGGCGCCAAGAAGGACCTTCGCGAAGTGAAGAAGCGTCTGCACGGAGCTGAGCCCAAGCCCTTGGAGAAGAGGGCCGTCAACTTCATCGAGACGCCTATATCCGTCTCCAATATCGATTTCACCGGAGTCAGCGTCCGCGACAGGATATACCTTCGCCGCCAGCTGAATCTGGGCCGCTTGGTCACCAAGCAGGAGCTGGACGCCGCCGTGGCCGAACTGCTCGGATCGTCTGCCTTCCAGATGGTTACCTACGACATAGTTGGGACCCAGGCTCCTTATCAGATAATCTTCAACTGCAAGATGGCCCCGGTCAACCGTCTCGGTGCGAGCGCCCGTTTCGACACATATGAATATGCCTCCATCCTGCTGAGCGCGGGCTTCAACGCTTCCAGGCTCACCGGCAGCCGCTTCGACCTGACCGCCCGCCTGGGCCTTAAGTCCCACCTCAAGGCGGACTATGCCCTGCGCACCCCGTCCGGCCTGGACCTGTGCGTCAGCGGCCTTGCCCAGCACGTGAGCAAGGGCGAATGGGCTATGCCGCCATATGACTTCCAGATAGACTACTCCCGTGCCAAGGCAGATGCGTTCCTGCGTATGTCCAAGTTCAAGTTTATGACGGCCAGGGCAGGAGCCGCGGTGGACTGGTATAAATACAACCGTTTCCTGATGGACTATACCGTCGACAGCGGCACCACCCCTCCGGCAGCGTCCAATGCCTATATGCTCGCATATGCCCAGGTCAACTGGGACACTTTCGACAATTCCTATTTCCCGACCTCCGGTATAAAATGGGACCTGCGCGGAGAATATATCTTCAAGGGCCTTGTGGATGACATCCCGCAGTTCTTTACGGTCAAGGGAAGTTTCAAGGCGGCAATTCCCGCAAGGGTCATCACCCTGATTCCTTCGGTGGACTTCAGGTATGTCTCCGGGACGAGTATGCCTTTCTCCAACTTCCTTTCCGTGGCCATCCCCGGCAGGCTTCTCGACGGCCAGATTCCTTTCGTCGGCCTGAACACTGCCAGCACCGTCGGGCCCCTGTTCACCTCCGCAGGCCTTGAGACCCGAGTCACCTTCGCCTCCAAGCACAACATATCCCTGCTCGCCCAGGTGGGCCGTACCTCGACGGATTTCAGGGAGTACTTCTCCGCTGAGAACAAGTCCCTGCTCTGCGGCGTCGCCCTCCAGTACGCCATCCAGACCATAGCCGGCCCCGTCAAGTTCGACGTCCACTGGTCCAACATCAACAAGGCCTTCGGCGCCTACCTCAGCCTCGGCCTCGACTTCTAGCCCCCGGGGGACCTCGTTCAAAAACGCCCCAAAAAGTGCAAGGTCTCCCTTCGTGAACCGGGACCTCGTTCAAAAACGCCCCGAAAAGTGCAAGGTCCCCCTTCGCGAACCGGGACCTCGTTCAGAAAGCCCCCGAAAAGTGCAAGGTACCCCTCCGTGAACCGGGACCTCGTTCAAATACGCTCCGAAAAGTGCAAGGTCCCCCTCCGCGAACCGGGACCTCGTTCAAAAACGCTCCGAAAAGTGCAAGGTCCCCCTCCGCGGACCGGGACCTCGTTCAAAAACGCCTCGAAAAGTGCAAGGTTCCCCCGGCGGGAGTGGGCGGAGGGGCGGCGGGGAGAAAAAATAATTGGATTTTTACGACGATTGAGTTATCTTTGTGAATGAGGGGATTGGAAACGTATATTAATATAACCAGATATGAGCAAGTTATTAAGTCGTCTGAGCGATTTCGCCAAAATCGGCAACCGCGCCGCGTTTTCCGACATGGACCAGAAAATCACCAAGTATCATTATGGTTCCGATGCATTCATGCGTATCCTGGAGAGCCGCTACTCCTGCCACGCCTTTACCGATTATCCCGTTCCCGACGCCAAGCTGCAGATGATTCTGGAGGCCGGACGCATGGCCCCTTCCGCCAAGAACTGCCAGCCGGTGCGCATATGGGTCGTCAAGAGCGAGGAGGCCCTCGCCCGCCTGCGGACGGTGCACCCCTGCTATGGTGCCCCCGTGGTCCTTGTCGTAGGCTGCCGTAACGAGGAAGCCTGGGTCCGCGAAAGCGACGGCGTCAATTCCGCCAAGACCGACGCCGCCATCGTCCTCACCCACCTGATGCTCACGGCCACAGACGCCGGCCTGGCCAACATGTGGATATGGGATTTCGACCCCAGCAAGGTTCGTCAGGCCCTTCCCGAGACACAGGAGCATGGCATATATGCCCTTCTCGCCATCGGCCACCCCGCCGAAGGTGCAGGCAAGCCCACCGAGCTCCACGGAGACCGCAAATCCCTCGACGAGTTGGTGAAAGTTCTCTAGAGTGCAATAGCGCTTATGGTGTTTTTCACCACAAAAGGAACATATCAAAGGGCTATCTTTGCAAAAAAAGCTATGGACATGTCCAGGAAGCTGAATTTTCTCATTATAGCCCTTTGTTGTCTCCTTGCCACCGGCGCGGCTGCAAGGGGGCGGATCGGAGCCGGCTATTTCGCAGGAGGAACCACGCGCACGGATGCGCTGGGCACGAATAAATATATTGCCCAGGGCCCTTTAGTCTATCTCCGCTGGAGTTTAGACTTTTCCTATTATCTGGATCTGGACTTCGGGCTGGAATGGCGCTACCAGACCATGAAATTCAAGGATGGCGGCATCCATCCGGTTTCCGGCCTGCTGGCCGGGGAGCGCTTCAACGAAGAGTATCTCACCGTGCCGCTCAACCTCAACTTCATCATATCTTCGGAGGACCTTGGCGCCCTGGGCTTCCTGGATTATTTGGGCGCATATGCCGGGCCACGACTGGACTGGTGTTTTCTCTCTCATAACGGAAGCGACCGCACTTCGTCGTTCACGAAGCAGGAGGGCCTTGCGTACCGGTCTCTCAATCTCCTTGCCGGCATCGGCATATATGTCATAAAGGGGAAGTGGAGCTTCACCCTCAGCGCAGACCATGGTTTCCTTGACCGCTGCACGAAGGACGACGTGAAGATAACGAACGACTGGATGGCCTCATTCAGGATAGGATTTGAATTCGGAAAATGAAACGATTACTGACTTTGTTGTGCCTGCTGGCACCCATTGCGGCAGCGGCGCAAGTGAACACGGACCTGTTCGATACGGGCTTTCATTCGAGCACGGCCATAGGACAGCTTGAGGAAATGAGCGGGCAGAGCATAAGCCGTTCTTCTTATAGTCCAGGCAGTTACAGCTCATCCTCAGGGAGCTACACCTCCTCCGGCACCACCGGGGCCGATGCCATCCGCGATGCCAAGAGCAAGTTCAGCAAACCCTCCGCCCGCACCCCCAAATACCGCCCTTCCGGCCCCAGCAGGGCCCAGCGCAAATATGCGCGCGAGCTGAAAAAGTGGAATAAACGGTCGAAGAAAACGCGGGAGCAAGCCCAGCGCTACACCCGCACGAGTAATTTCAAGCTGAAAGATGTCCAGCCCCTTCCGGAGAAGCCTTCCCAGACGCCGATTCCAAGGATGGTTATCCGCAACAACGTCCCGCAGCATATCACGCTGGACTACCCCGTTCTCAAGGATACTGCCTGGAGTAAACGGCCGGACGGGATGCTGGAAGGGACGGTCCGGGAGAGCAAGTATTTCGCCTTTGGAGCCATTCCCGGCGAAGAAGGCTGGTTCAACGAGTTCCGTTTTACCAATCCTTCCGACAAGGAAATAACCGTCAGGGTGGAATATGAGATGAAATACGGCAGGGACGGAAGTACGCTCCACGAGAGTAGAGTTATCCATATGCCTCCCGGAAGGATCAATGAACCAAGCGTTTACAACAACAGCCTTGGCGTCTATACCGACAAGACCTTCCGTTATCGAATCCTAAGCGTCACCAGGCTATGAGAAAGGTCATATTAACCATCCTGATAGCGCTTGGCGCACAGTTGGCCTGCCCGGCCGACACATGGTCGGATATGCTCCGAGCCTATAAACTCAACCTGAGCACCCTGACGCGTGGAAACGGCTACCAGTTCTTCCGCTCGGAAGCGGGAGGAATCGGCATTGCATGGTCCGAGATGGACGGCGACGGAAACTGCCACTTCTCCCTTGCTATGGCTCCGGTCCAGGCGCGTCTGATGCGCTGGCTGCCGCAGGCGGGAGCGAATTTCCTGGAAATCCAGGATGATTGGTATACTTCCGGCGTCATGGTCCTCGAGGAGGTGCAGGGGCCGGATACTGACCCCAAGCTGGGGAGTTTCACCTATATCATCGAGCCCAAGATCTTTATGGGTCCGGACGGCAGGATCCTGAACCTTGGCTACTATGGCGACAAGCTCATATTCCTGGTCGAAAGGGACTCCGGTGTGTTCTGGGCGGGAGAAGACGGACAGAAAGTCGATATCCCGATTTCCGAGTCGCCGTCAGCGCCCGCAGCGCAGCCCCTTCTCATTGCCGACTCTCGCGCCGTGGATCTGGGCCTCAGCGTGTTCTGGGCCGACCGGAACGTAGGGGCCGCCGTCCCGGAAGGCGTTGGTGATTACCTTCTTTTCGGGACCAAGGTTCCGTGGGGCGGCACCTGGCGGACCCCGACGTGCAAGGAGTTGGAAGAATTGCTGAATAAGTGTTCATGGGAATATACCACCCCTGGCGGCGTGGCCGGATACAAGGTGACAGGCCCCAACGGGAACTCCATATTCCTTCCGTTGGGAGGGTGTCTCTGGGATGACGGAACCCTGGACCGCGCTGGGTCGATAGGATCCATCATGTCTTCAGAACGCCCGGCCGGGCAGTACTATATCGACAACGGGTTCTTCTATCACCTCCAGATGACCACCAGCGATGCAGAGCAGTACAGGCATTATCTACGGTTTTACAATTTAGGGCAAAAGCATAATCTCCGGCCCGTAATGCCAAAACCATAAACTTTTGATTATGAAGAAGATATCTATTATCCTTTCAGTGCTGCTGGCCGCAGTTTCATTCCCGGCCTGCGCGGGGCCCAAGGCAGTGGACCTGGGCCTGGGCGTGAAGTGGGCCGAGGAGGATATCGCCCCGGAAACCGACATCCCCGAAGGCTGGAGGATGCCGACCATCGCTGAGATTAAGGAGCTTCGGGAAGCTTGCACGCAGTCCTCGATGGAAAAAGACGGGCAGGAGTGGATTGTATATACCGCAAAAAACGGCCGCAGCATCTCCTTCCTCTACCCCATGGGCAGCCGCTCCGCCAGGGAGTTCTGCATTGCGGGTTCCGACGGATGCTACCTCAAGGTAATCATATTGAATCCTTTCCTGGACGATCCGGGCAGGGATGGATATTACACCTGGGAAGAGTTGGGCGACACCTGGCGCGGCCAAAGAAAATATCCTGTTAGACTTGTAAAAGAATAATGCAATGAAACGACTGCTGATTATATGCCTGGGCCTGCTGCTCCTTGCAGGCTGCAAGGAAAAACGGTATTTCAAGGAGATACCGGGCGATAACTGGCTTTGCCAGATTGGATTTGATGACGGTAGCAAGAGAGAGTTCTGGGTGGTGTCGGACGTCCTGTATGCCGGAGAGGATTCTACGTCACGCTTTAAGATGGTATTCTATATGCCGGACGGCTGGGACGACAGCTATCCTGTTTTTCTGGACCGTTATGTACCTGAGAATGACTACGTGTCAGCCTATATGGCCTATCAGGGAATGCCGGTGGCGGAAGATGCCCTGAAAATGGGCAATATGATCGTAGTCCTTGTCGCCTACAACGAATGGACAGCCATCCCGGACATCCTGCTGGCGGAGCATTTCCTCAAGGAGCACGACGATGACATCCCGGGAGACAGCAGGAATATCCTTACGGCAGCAGATTTCGATTTTGAACAGGTTGTCGAGATTGAATGATGAAGCGTCTGTTGCTACTGGTCACGGTCCTGTCCGGCCTGACGGCTTTTGCCCAGACCCCGGAAGAATTGTACGGAGAGTATATTACTCCCGAGACGCAGTCCGTCCTGGATCGCTTTGAGGAGGCCCAGCGTAAGTCGCAGGAGGCCGAAGAGGCTGCCCGGACCAAGCGGACGCTGGCCCTCGCCGGCGCCATTCTCATCGGCCTGATTCCGCTTTGCTATATCGGCAGTGATATCATCAGGAAGAAGACCTGGAAGGACAACCCCGCCGGCACCGTCCGCGCTCTCGGCATCGGCCTCGCCGGAGGCCTTGTCATGTTCGGTCTCAACTACGGCCTCTTCCTCCTCAAAATCAAGATGGGCGATGCCTTTAACACGGCCTTTATCCTGCTGATAGTGCTTGCAATGATAGCAGGCAGCATCTACCTGCTTAAGAAAAAGTGATTAAGAAGCCGTTTTGAGAAATCCCGGGAAAGTCATATCGCTTTTTTTGACGGCGCTTGCGGCGCTGATATCCTGCCATAAAACCATCCGGGAGGATGAATCATGGCGCTCTTTGCTTTCGGAGAGCGACCGCCTTGCCGCCATCAAAGAGTGGGAGCCTGCTACGGAGTATGCCCTGAAAGCATTGTCTGAGAGCGACTTGCCGGGAAGTAAGTCTCTGGTGCTGAGCCACCTTGCGTCCATCGACATCATGACCTGGCGGGACGCCCAGGGTTGGGAGCATGCCCTGGAGGCGGAAAGTCTTGCCCGCGCCGACGGGACGGACACCCTGATAGCCACCGCCCTGCTTCAGAAGGGCAGGCTTCAGCTCTGCGGCGCCATCACCCAGGGAGAGGCCCAGGACGCGGAAGCCCTTGTATCCCTTCAGGAGGCAATGTCCCTTGCCTCCGGCAGCCCCGCCCTTCAGGCGGATATTCTCCTTCAGATGAGTCAAGCCTATATAGGCCTCAACCGCTTCAGCGACCGTATCGATCCGGATAATTATGCGAAGGCAGGGGAGTGTATCGACCGGGCCGTGGCCGTATCCCAGGACTCTTCCTTTGCTGCCAAGGCCCTGCCCTACTGGATGCGCTGGTACCGCCAGGGGGGAAACTGGCGCGATGGCATCGCTTGCTGCGAGAGGGTGCTGGACGGCCTGGAAAAGGACGACTACCTGATGCAAAGCCAGTGCTGGAACAACCTGGTGATGCTCCATGCCCAGGCCGGCGACGTCGAGGGCGCCGCTGCGGCCCATCAGCAGTATGTATATGCCCTTGAGTATTATATGCAGCAGAAGGCCGACGCCCGCCTGCAGGAAATGGAAACCCGCTACGAAAGTTCCCTCAAGGAGGCCAGGATAGAGAGGATGCGCATATGGGTTGTCATGCTCTGCCTCCTGGCGGCCGCCCTTGCGGTGATGATAGTGATGTCCATGGCCTACAATCGCCGGTTAACGGCCTCGGACCGTGGGAAGGAGCAGCTTCTCCGCCTGGTCTCGAAGGATTTCACCAGTCCTCGGTTCAACCGCAAGGTCTCGGAATCCCTCCGGGAGTTGTCTTCCCTGCCTGACGAGACCTCCATACGCGCCCGCTGCCGGGAACTCTTCGCCGACGAGGACGGATTCGTGGCGGAAGACGTGGCGTCATATATAGTGAATCTGGTTCAGGAACGCTCCCGCGAAGTTGAGAAACTGGGCCTTACCGCCCGGGAATTGGAGGTGATACGGCTCAGCCGGGAAGGCCTTTCCGCCGCGGAAATCGCCGACCGGCTCCATGTGAGCGTCTACACCGTCAAGAATCACAAGCAAAACATCTACCTCAAGATGGATGTGAGAAGCAATTCGGAAATGCTCTCTCTCGCAAATCAGCTTGGAATAGTGTAAAAATAGTTCTTTTGGACTATATGGCGAAGACGGGGATTGCCTATCTTCGCTGAAATTTGTGTAATCTCTTGTTGCTATGAAAAAGCTATTTATGGCCATAATGGCTTCAGCCGCCCTTTTCTGGGCGTGTGATGAGTTGGAAAACCAGGCCTCGCTGGATATTCCCAAGGAGAGCAAGGAATTGTTCGATTCCGGTATCAGTTTCCCCTCCACCTCGGAAGGCGGTGCCCTTTCCACCACGCTGAAGTTCACCGCCGGCGCTCCCTGGAGCGCAACCGTCCAGGACGCCACCAAGGCTCCTGACTGGCTTTCCGTCGAGCCTTCGTCCGGTCCGGCAGGAGAGGCGACTGTTACCGTCACCGCTCTTTACAACGACACCGAGGAACCCCGCGTAGCTACGGTCACATTCTCATGCGGAGATATCGCCAAGTCTATAAACGTGACGCAGGACGGGAAGGAGCCCACGCCAGCCGTTACCATTGAACTGGACAAAACCTCGGCCGAGATGACCGTCGGCGAGACCTTGCAGCTCACGGCTACCGTCACGACGACATTGCCGGCTGCTCCCAATGTTGTCTGGAGCAGTTCCGACACCGATGTGGCCACCGTCACGACAGGGGAAGAGATTGCCCTTGACGGCACATATCTCCCGGCCGGCCTGGTTACGGCCGTTGGCGAGGGCGAGGCCGTTATCACCGCCAGTGCCGAAGGCCAAGAGGCCCAGTGCGTGATCAAGGTGGGCAAGAAGGCTGAAACGGACGGACTGATCATCAATCCTCCAAAGGTGACGATCCTGAAGAACGAAAAGCTTCAGCTTTCGGTCACGGATGCCGCCGGGAACGCAGTGAAAGCTTCGTGGAGCACCACTGACAACATGGTGGCAGTCGTGGATGAGAATAATATGCTGGAAGCAAGGAATCCCGGCTCGGCCATCGTCACGGCCACCGCTGATGGCAAAACCGGCACCTGCGAGGTGACCGTCACGGATGAGATTGCCGTGGAGTCCATCGCATTCGATCAGGATGAGATTGAAATGAATGTCGGCGAAAAGCGCCAGCTCAATGTTATATTCACCCCAGAGAATGCCACCAACAAGACCATCTACCGTTGGTTTGTCGATGGCGGCAATCCGACGGTAACCGTGGATGAGGGCGGAGTGGTGACGGCAGTCATGAAAGGCACCGCCATCGTGGGCGCCGCCATTGACCCTGAAAGGATAGCAAGATGCACGATAAAGGTCAATGACCCCGACAATCCCGATATTACCGTGGAGTCCATCACCCTGGACCAGACCACCGCTACGGTATATACCCGTCAGTCAGAGCCTCTTATCCTGACAGCCACCGTTACTCCTGCGGAAGTCCTGAAGAGCAAGTCCATAGAGTGGAAGAGCACGAATCCCACCAATGTCCTGGTGGAGAGGATAAACGATACGCAGGCGAAAGTCGTCGGACTGGTTTCGGGCAGGGAGACAATCTCTGCAAACATCGGTGGCAAGTCGGCCTCCTGTGAGGTCACTGTCAATGACGGCAGCGGCGGTGGCGGCTCCTCAACTCTTGAGAGGGTGTCGGTGGATCCCGCTTCCGTGACCCTTAACCTGGATGAGGAGAAGACCCTCAATCTGGTTCTGGTCCCCGCCGATGCCGAAGTTACCATATATTGGGAATCTTCAGCCGCCAGCATTGCCAAGGTGAGCATGACTTCCAAGACCCAGGCAAAAGTCAAGGGCATGTCAGTAGGTACTGCCACGCTTACGGCCCATGCCGGAAATCTGACCGCGACATGCGCGGTTACGGTGCAATCCTCCGGAGCAACCGTCCCGGTGGAGTCGGTCACTCTCAACGTTCATGAGCTTCAGCTGAGTGTAGGCGAGCAGTTCCAGCTTGTTCCCACTGTCCTGCCGGAAACCGCCACTGAAAAAGGTGTGGTATATAGCAGCAATGTTTCCGGCAGTAAACTGTATATAGACACGAACGGAATGCTTACCGGCCTGCAGGCCTGCGAGGCCACCGTCACAGTAAGGTGCAAGGACAATGCCTATATATATGACACCTGCAAGGTCACAGTCACGGAAGGCTCTTCCACCTCCGGTGATGAGGAAGTGGACCTTGGACTCCCCAGCGGACTCAAATGGCGCTCGATGAACGTGGGCGCCTCCAAGCCGGAGGATTACGGTGATTATTTCGCCTGGGCTGAAACTTCTCCCAAATCAAAATATAGCTCGTCTAATTACAAGTATCCGGCAACCTCGTACAGCGACGGAATCACAATTTATAAAAGGTACGATACCACCCCTGGCGGCGATGGCAAGACCGTGCTGTTGGCTGAAGATGATGCCGCAACCGTAAATCTCGGTAATGGTTGGCGCACGCCTAAATCTAAGGAGTTTAAAGAGTTGCGTGAGAATTGCACGTGGACGTGGACGACCCAGGGCGGAGTCAGCGGAATGCGAGTGACAGGACCAAACGGCAAGAGCATATTCCTTCCTGCAGGAGGGTGGTATGAAAACAGCACTCTTAATAGTAAGGGTTCTTACGGAAGCTACTGGACCGCTTCCGGAGACGGAGGAACCGCTTCCGCCGTGGACTTCATAAATAACGACAAGAGCGCGGCCCTGGTTCCTCGCAGCGAAGGCCGGTCCGTCCGTCCCGTAAAGGATTAAGGGTTTACGCAAAAGCATCACCCTTTTTTCCATTCCTGGGGCGTTTTGCCGGTAACGGTCTTGAAGCCACGGTAGAAGGTGGTGTAAGAGGCGAAGCCGGATTCGGAAGCTACGTCGTCCAGCAGCATGTCTGGGTGCTCCTGCATGAGGCGCTGGGCGTACTGGACGCGATATCGCGTAATCATCGAGGTAAAACTCTCTCCCGACATATTGTTCAACAGGAGACTGACATAAGTCTTATTGGTGGCCAGTTCCGTAGCCAAATCAGTGATGCGGATATCCTTTCTCCGGTAGAGTTCCTTTTCCTCGACCAGGGTCGATATCTGATCCATAAGGTTCTGACGCAGCTGTTCTTCTGATTCGGCGGGTGCTACGGCGGCTTCATGCTCTTTGCGACGCCTGCGCAATGCAATGATAATCAGCAAAAAGCCTCCCACTATGATCAAAACACAGCCGATGATGGCCCACAAAGGCATGGCGGCTTTCTGCGGCGGTTCGGAGCAGAAGATCCAGGCGGAGGAATATGCCTTGAAGTTGTCCGCCATCGTCGGAAACACACCTTGTTTCCAGCCTGTTCCTCCGGCGAGAACCAGCCGGCCACCGGGGAGCAGTTTTGCGAGGCTCAGCGGGAAGCCTCCGGGCTGCTCGGCAAAGTAATATGTAACCGACGCCTTGCCGCCGTCGAAGGTGGCATCGTAGGCAATTCGGGCAAAGCACATGCTGCCTGTGACGGAATCGAATCCCTGTGCCCACGCCAGTCTGGCAGGACGGTCCACCTGAAGTGCCCCCCAGGTCAAAGGATTGCCATGCGGGCCGGTCGCCACAAGAGGGGATTCCAGTTCAAGAAGGGAGAACGCACCTGACGCCACCTTGAGGATAGCCGGCGTATTCAAGGAATCAACTACCATCGGAATCAGATAAGTATAGTCCGCTATCTGGTAATCCTCCGGGAAGACGTAATAGTTTGCATTAAGGGAACAGCCTTCCAGCAGGGAACTGAATTCAATCGGCCCGCCGAGATGCTCAACGCGGCCTCCGGTCCGGTCGCCGCGCGTATCCCAAGGGCCGAAGACGATAATGTCGTCCGCCGAAGCCGGAAGGATATATGGTTCCGCCCATCCGGGCGACAGGGCGTCGCCGGGAATGAAGCCTCCTTCCTCAGACCATGTCTCCCAACTGTCGGCGGCGTACCAGTTGCCGGCGATGACCACCCGGCCGTCCGGCAGAGTGAGGGCGGACGGCAGCGAACGCTTCGCAGACATTATGCCGACCGAAGTGAAACTGTGCGCCTCCGGGTCATAGAGTTCCGCTCCGAAACTCTGGCCGATTCCGAAATGCTCCTCGCTGCCGCCGCCGAGCAGGATGCGGCTGTCGGGAAGACGAGCTGCGAAGCCGTTGATGTGGGGATATACCATTGGCACCGTATGCCAAACGCCCTTGGAGTAGTATTCCGCCGTCTCCAGGGGTTTGAACCCGTCGGTCTGGCCGCCCAGCAGCACGATTTCATCGCCGATGGCGACAGTACGATGGCTGCCGCGGGGTGTCGGAAGGTCCGGCAGCCGCTCTACCCTCAGAGTCTGCCACCTGGTTCCGTCCGGAGACACTACGGCATGCCCTCCTGAAGAAGCCGGTGAGCATGCGGCCATGCAAATGGCTGCGGCCAGAAATATGAGGGGCAGACGCTTCATTTTGCAAATTTACCAAATATTTCAGCCTGAATCAAATGGTTTACAGCACCACGTCCTTGGTGGTGGAGTTCAGCGGCATGTCAAGCCGGGAGGTCAGGGTGGCGTTTTTCATACTGACGAAGCTGCCGTTGTTATTGTAGCTCGCCGGGATAGTCTTGCTGCCCTTGTAGGTGATGCCGTCTCCGTCCACTACCGTGAAATTAAATGTTTCTTCATTGCCATTGGCAAATTCGTTACTGATTGCGACAAAAAACGGATTGGTGGTTGCTTGAGCAAGCGTGACCGATATGGCTCCTGTCACCGTTGCGCTGATACTGCCCAAAGTGTAACGCTGCACAAAATGACCTTGTCCCGTGATGCTTATGGACTTGGTGTTGATGGCGGTCTTGGGGTCTCCATAGCGGAAACTCATGCGGTATATGCTTTGCTGGTTGATGAAGGTGGCGGTTCCTGTAGTTATGACGCCGCCTGTTGCGGTGACAACAGGGACATTTTCAGCCATGGTATAATTATATTTGGCTTCTATTGAGTTAGTGGCGTCATCGGTAATCAGAAGGCTTCCGTTCTGGCCCGTGTAGTCCCACACCTGACGTGGGGTAAGCAGGGTGAGAGTAGTGACTCCGGGGTTTATTCCAGCAGTGGTTACCGTCCCCCAGAGGGTGGCGGAAGAGGGATTCCCATCATCCGGCACGGCGGAGAGGATTCCGATATGCCTGTCTCCTACATAGACATGCACCTGGTCACCTGTATTCCAAACGGATTTCAAGACTGTCGTGGCAGCTTCCGTATCACCTTCTCCTATGGCGAGTCCTTTTGTCAGGATGTCATCAGTCTTTACAGCACGCAGGGATAGTGTCCACACGGAATCGTTTTGGGCAATTGTCTCAGGCTCCATTATCGGCTGGTCTTGGGCCAATTGCTCCTTCTGGCAGGCGGTCCAGGAGAGTGCGCCCAGCAGCGCGATTGTCGCTAATATATTCTTTTTCATATGGTTATCGTTTTTTTATTCTGCAACATAATAGGCCTTTCCTGCGGGGATGGTTGCTCCCGAGAATACATAGAATCCGGGCGTTTCACCGGTAACTCCGAGCACATATACGGTCCCGGCGGGGGTGTCTATGTCGGTATCCGAGCCGGCAAGGATATTACCCGCACGGGCAGTCACCGAAGTGGATTCGAGTTCAATAAGCTCTATGTAGGAGGAGTCGGCTACGATAATCACCGCCGTTCCCTGGGGGATGACATTGCTATCTTCGCCTATACGGTAGAAAATTATATCCGTCCCGTTCCGGCCTGCGGTATATGCGAGAGCGCCCGGGGCCAGACGGTATGATTTGGTGCCGTCGAAGAAGGTTGTTACATATTTGTCCTCTCCCATCACTGTCGCAGGTGCGGCAGAGGAAAGTACGGTGGTAACGGCATTGGCGAACAGTTTAAGTGCGGGGAGGTTCGAGACTGCGTCCTGCACCCAGATGGTTTCCGCGCGACCTGCCTGGAGGAACGTTGCGATGGTTCCATCTGCCAACTGAGTGTGAGAGACGGCAGTTTGGTAGTCCGAAGCCGCCGCGTCAAGGTCCCCGTCGGATCCGTCTGACCAATACAAGTTGTGGGTTCCGATGGAGGTGGATCCAGTCCACTTCCAAGCGAATGCGGCAGGAGATGTGGCATCACTCAGATTGGTCATGGACAGGCATCTATGAATTTCAAAGGTACTGCTGTTCGCCACCCTTCCGGTAATGCCCGCTACATATTTGACATTGGTGCCGCCGTTTATCGTAACGGTGGTCAGGCAGTCATTGGCTGTAATGGTGGCGGAATGCGTCTGGCCGATGAATCCGCCCAGATACATCTCTGTCAGTGTTTCCACAACGCCGGTGATGGCAACGCTGGATATACATCTTTCGATGGCCAGCGTTCCTTTTACACCACCCACGAAACCACCTGCGCTGGGTTTGGTCGTCTCCATCAATCCCTTCACCCAAAGGTTTCGGATGGTGGCGTCGGTCGTCCAGGTAAACAGGCCGCCATAATTATGCTGAATGCGGTTATCATTGGTGAAGTTAATGCTGATGCTATGCCCCTGTCCGTCGAATGTGCCGCTGTAGGCAATCTTGTTGTTCTCATCAGGGCCTATGCCGATGGTGGGTTCGTCGCCGGTAAGGACGATGTCAGCTGTGATCCGGGCATTGGCCGAAGGGGTGCTACGGACAAGAGCCGCAAAAGCGGTATACTCTTCCGGCGAGCCGATGAGGTAGTAGCCGTCCCCGTCCTGAGAAAGGTTCGGCTGGGGCGCCAGATAGATATCCGTTCCGGTAGCATTGGAGCCGGGCGGCAGCAAAATGATTACACCCGTAAGGCCAAGCGACGATTCATACTCATAGGAGGCATTGAAACTTCCTTTGTACAGATCCCATATATCCGAACAGGCCGAAAGGTCGAGTGTCTCAAAGGATGTGCATTCTGCGATTATGGCATATCCAATCGACTGCACGCTGCGGGGGATAACCAATTCCTTCAGCGATGTGCATTTCCTGAAGATATTGGTCCCAATGGTAGTTACGGTTGGGGCAATCGTGACATTCGTGAGATTCGCACACTCTTGGAAAGCATAATTAGGCATAGTCGGCGCTGCGAAGTTGACACTGCTTAGGTTTGTGCAATGGTTGAAAACGTAGGTGCCCATGCTTACCACGTTTTCAGAGATTTCAACTGAGGAGATGTTTGTACACCATGCAAACGCCTCTTTGCCAATGGATGTGACGGATTCCGGTATTGTGAGCGAGTTGAACTTGTCATTGAAGAAGGCAAGTTCCCCGATAGTTGTCAGCCCGGAAGGGAGAGAGACTGGCGGAAGCTTCGTGCAGTTTCGGAAAGCCTCTTTGTCGATGACCGTTACGGTCGCGGGAATATTTACGTTCTCCATGGCGGTGCAGTCCTTGAAGCAAGTCTCCGGGATTGTCGTCAGGTTGATTCCGTCGGCAAAGGTGGCGCTCACCAGCGAAGTGCAGCCGTTGAAACAATTGGCATCTATCGATGTAACGCTGGCTGGAATGACGATGGATGTCAGGGATGTACAGCCATCGAAACGCCCAATGGATGTCACGCTGGAAGGAATGGTGACGTTATCCAGGGAGGTGCACGCACTGAAGGCACTTAGTCTGGTGGGGGAACAACCGGCCTCAAAGGTGACGCTGGCTAGTGACGTACACTCCTGGAAAGCCTTATCGCCTATCGTTTTGACAGTCGATGGGAATGTGAAGGACGTGAGGCTTGAGCAAAGCATAAATGCCTTTTCGCTGATGGTGGTAAGCTGACTGCCAGACTCAAAAATGACCGATGCGAGTGAACTGCACCCCCGGAATGCTTCGGCGCCGAGCGTTTTCACAGTTCTGGGAATGGTGATGGTGGTGAGGTTTTCCAGTGGATAGAACGCATTATCGCCGATTGTCGTCAGCTGACTTCCCGCTTCGAAAGTGACCGTTGCAAGGGAAGACTCACGGAACGCGCCTGCACCCAGGGTTTTCACCGAGGCTGGGACTTCAAAGGACGTCAGGTTTTCGCAGAGGCGGAACATTCTGTCCTGCAGCGTCGTGATCTGGCAGCCGGCAGCGAAAGTCACGCTTTGGAGGTTCGTGCAATTGTTGAATACATACGTTCCCAGGGAGGTTACGGAATTCGGAATCTCGATGCTGGTGAGACCGGAGCAATAACTGAATACATAATTGCCGATGGTCGTAACCGTTGAGGGGATAGTAAAGGATGTCAGCTTATAGTCATTACGGAAAGCGAACTCTCCGATGGTCGTCAGGCCGGTCGGTAAAGAAACGGAGGTGGCATTCGAACAATTGTCGAAGGCATAGCCGCCGATGGATGTAACACCAGATGGAACCGAGATGGAGGTAAAACCATAGCATTTGCGGAAAGCATCCTGTCCGATGCTTGTCACACCGGAAGGAATGGTCACATTCCCGAGTACCGTGCATTCCATAAATAATCCGGCGGGGATGGATGTAATGTTAATCCCGCTGCCGAACGTAGCCGTTGCCAACTGGCTGCAACCCTGGAAAATATAGGTTCCCATGGTGGTGACGGTGGACGGTATGGCGATACTCGTCAGTGCCGTACAGCCATTGAACGCACTGTTCCCGATGATGGTGACACCATCGGCAATGGAAACGCTGCTGAGTCCCGTGCAGTTCCTGAAGGCAGTGGCGCCGATGGTTCCCACGTGGGGGCCGATGACAACCGTCTGAAGGCTCGTTTTGCCATTCAGGAAAGAAACCGGAATGGTGGGGCAGTCAATATTGGCGGTAACCATACCCGTGCACCCGTTGAATACATCAGTGCCAAAATAGGTTACGCTGCTTGGAATGGTAACTTCCTCCAGAGCAGTACATTGTTTGAAGGCATAATTGCCTATTGTCGTAACTGAAGAAGGAATGGCAATCGATGCAATGGTCGTCTGATCCAAAAACGCCTGATCTCCGATGGCCACTACCGGCATTCCGGCGATTTCGTCAGGGATGACGAGGGCATAGTCGGCCGGCGGAGTGAAGTCGGGATCGAAGCCCGTGACGGTCACCTCGCCGCTGCTCACTGTATACTTGAGATGGGTGGTGGCGTCTATTTCATCGGCCCGTGCGGTCAAGCTTGCGGCAAATAGGCCGAAAATAATTAATATGCTGATAATCTTTTTCATACGTCGGTCCTCCTACTCATCCAAATCGAAATAATCATATTCCTGCGCCGTATGCGAAGGTGTATAACTGTCATCCACTACGCAGCGGATTGCAAAAGCCGGATTCGTGCCCCAGTTGTTACGCTCGCCATTCTGGCGGTATGCGTATGCACTGGGGTAGGTGGTGGCGGTGCTGGTCCTGTAGTATCCGCTGTTGGGATTTCCGAATTCATTGATTGCATTACAGAAGCCCGTTGCCGGAAGACCGGACATTCCGCTCTGCTCGTCTGATGTAGGAACCCTCCATCCTATGGGGGAAGGATCATATATGGTCTTTATTCCGTCCATCCAGGGATGCTTGTCATACTCTTCCTGTGGCATCCAAGAATTGGCATCTCCATTGTTGATATGTGTCGTGGGATGGGCTATTGTATATTCCATCGTCTGGATACCTGTCACAGTGTTGAATGCAGTTAACAGCGACGGGACGAAAGTAAAGGACGCATAGCTGCCGGTAGCGGCAGAGAACGCATCCTTGCGCCCCCATTGATAGAGGAATCCTCGATTGTAGTTCTCGCTGACAGCGCAGAGGTTGCAGTTCATGAACGTTTTTCCATTGTGTGTCATCGTGCCGGGCATGGACCTTGACCAGATGTTCCAGCTCCATAGGATGTTGTCGGAACTGTCATATATCGCCACGCAGATAACACCTGTGAGGAAGGAATCGGGCGTAGAGAAAATGACATATCCGTTATTATATAGGAGTTCATAGGCTCCGTCATACTTTATTACGCGGCCCTGCGAACTCAATTCCCAGAGCACCTTCGCGCCGGCAATGCTTGCTGTCGGGATGGTCGCCGCTTTGATACCCGTCATCGGGTCCATACCGCCGTTGCCCTTGACGGTTGCATCGAAACCATAGAGGCCGACGGCACTTACGATGTATGTATTAGCGGTTCCCGCGGCACTTAGGTTGACAAACAACTTGTTGAAGGAGAGTGAGATATCGGTTATGGAACTCCTGGTTACCACAATGCCCTTGTTGGATATGCGCGTATGCGACGTCCCGTCGGTCGTTTCGACCGTTATCGACAGAGAAGTGTGGTTACCCTCGGGAACGGCGATAAAGAATGGGGTAGGAGTGGATGATATACTCACTCCGACAGAACCGCAGTCAAGGGTTACTCCCTCTGTCCCAGAAACCGTGGCGACATATCCGTTGGAGGCAAGTGTGGAGGCATTGCTGATCACTCCGCTCATTCCAAGGTCGGACGAGAGAATGATGCGGCGCACTTTCCTGCCGGGCAATACCGTGCTGACATTCAGGCGGATAATGCCGCAGAGGTTCTTGAACTGGAGGCTTGTGGTGCTGCTGGAGGCATACATCGGGGCCCCTGCGATATTTCCTTCTGCATATTCCTGCACATCGGGCAGCATGGGCGTGCCGCCATTGTAGATGGTGGCGGGGTAATATGCCGTGTAATCACCCGTGGTGGCCTCAGTGCCGCTTTCGTAGTCGAATGTGCCAGTGGTGGTTGTGCTGGTTGTTGAATATACGCCCACGTTACCGGCTCCGTCAATGATGGTGATTTGGTCGCCGTTTTCCCAGTTGACGTCGTAGCCGTCGGTGTCGTTGCCGGAAAGGGCTGTCTTGGTCAGGGTATATTCGGTCGAGGCTGTGAATACTGCGGGATTGTTCTCAGCTGGCTGAGTCGGAGTCTCCTGCGCCGGGGACTCCTGTCCCGGCACTTCCTTCTCCACCTTCTCCTTTCCGCAGCTGACCGTGGTAAGGAGGACAATGGCAATTAAGGCCGTTTTGATGGTTATTCGTTTCATAATCATATCCGCCCGTTAATTGAAATCGCTGTCGTTATACGAATTGGCGGACTTGCCGTACTTTTCGGTAACACCGTTACTGACAGTGAGGAGTCCGTCCTCGGTCTGGACTTCAAGCGCCTCGGTGTGTGGTGCCTGATAGTTTCGCTTTTGATAGAATTCCATATAGTTTACTGATTTATAGTTATTTACAACACATTAACGCGAAGGTAGGCACAACGCGCGTATAAGCGGTTTGCACATTCCACAAACCGATATTGCAAAATGGAAAATAAAATGGAATGGCATATTATACCCCGACATTATCATCAACTCCAACTGTGTTTGGCGGTATTGCTATCTGTTATTTTCTCAATTGACGAAAAATGATTATTTTTGCAATATGAGTAAAAGAGATGCAGACATACTCTTTTTTGTGGCATTATGGCCCGGTGGCGTTATATCAAGATTATCAACTAGCCCTCTGAACGAGGATTTATTATTATGGAAATTACGAAAACTCTTTGGGGCAAAGGGCCCGACGGAAAGGAAATATTCAAGTACCGGATGACCAATGCGAAGGGGGCGTATATAGAGCTTTCTTCGGTAGGCGCCGGAATAGTGTCCATAGTCGTTCCCGACAAGGACGGCAAGCTGGGCGACGTGGTGCTCGGCTATGACAAGGCGGAGCTGTATTTCGCCGACGGTCCGTGCGCGGGCAAATGCCCGGGACGATATGCCAACCGCATAGCCAAAGGCCATTTCACCCTGGACGGGAAGGAATATACCCTCCCCATCAACAACGGCCCCAACCACCTCCACGGCGGCCCCGAGGGCTTCCAGAACCAGGTGTGGGACAGCCGCATAGACGGTGATTCTGTGGAGTTTATGTATTTCTCCGAGGACGGAGAGGCGGGATATCCCGGCAACCTCAAGGCCGTCGCCCGCTACGACTGGGGCGATGACAATGCCGTGAAGCTCACCTTCACCGCCGTCGCCGACGCCCCCACGGTGCTCAACCTCACCAACCACACCTATTTCAACCTCAACTGCCAGGGCGACATCAAGGGCCATATCCTCACCCTCAACGCCTCCGAATATCTCCCCACGGACGATACCCTCATCCCGCTGGGCGACAGCGAACCCGTCGCCGGCACCCCTATGGACTTCGTGAATCCAAAGCCCATAGGCCGCGACCTGATGGCGGATTTCCCTGCCCTGAAGTATGGCAAAGGCTATGATAACTGCTGGGTGATAGACGGTTACGTGCCCGGCCAGCTCCAGCAGGCAGCGGAGCTGTATGCCCCCGAAAGCGGCCGTCTGCTGGAAGTATATACCACCCAGCCCGGCGTGCAGGTCTATACCGGCAACTGGCTCACCGGCTGCCCCGACGGCAAAGGCCGCACCTGGCACGACTATGACGCAGTGGCAATCGAATGCCAGCACTTCCCCGACAGCCCCAACAAAGACTACCCGACCACCGTCCTGCGCCCCGGCGAAACCTTCGAGGAAGCCATCATCTTCCAATTCTCCGTGCGATGAAACAGTATCTGGACCTGTTAAGACATATAAAGGAAAACGGAGTCGTCAAGACGGACCGCACCGGGGTCGGCACCAAGAGCGTGTTCGGCTACCAGATGCGTTTCGACCTGAGCAAGGGTTTCCCGCTTCTGACCACAAAGAAAGTCCATTTAAAATCAATTATTTACGAGCTCCTGTGGTTCATCGCAGGCGACACCAACATCAAGTACCTGAAGGACCACGGGGTGACCATATGGGACGAGTGGGCCGATGAAAACGGCGACCTCGGCCCGGTCTATGGCCACCAGTGGCGCAGCTGGCCTGCGCCCGACGGCCGCAAGATCGATCAGCTGAGCAATGTCATCCAGACCATAAAGAACAACCCCGACTCCCGCAGGATGCTGGTGAGCGCCTGGAACCCGGGCGAGGTGGACAGTATGGCCCTGCCGCCCTGCCACTGCCTCTTCCAGTTCTATGTGGCCGGCGGCAAGCTCTCCTGCCAGCTCTACCAGCGCAGCGCCGACACCTTCCTCGGCGTCCCCTTCAACATCGCATCCTATGCCCTCCTGACGATGATGATAGCCCAGGTGTGCGGCCTCGAGCCCGGTGAATTCATCCACACCACGGGCGACACCCACCTCTACCTCAACCACCTCGAGCAAGTGGACCTGCAGCTCTCCCGCGAGCCAAGGCCCCTCCCGAAGATGTTGATTAACAAGGACATAAAGAGCATATTCGACTTCACCTACGAAGATTTCACCCTCGAGGGCTACGACCCCTGGCCCGCGATCAAGGCACCGGTAGCAGTATGAAAAAGTGCATCATAGTAGCAGTAGCAGACAACTGGGGAATAGGCATAAAGAACGCCCTCCCCTGGCATATTTCCGAGGACCTGCAGTATTTCAAGGCTGTCACCCGCGGATATCCCGTCATTATGGGCCGCGCCACCTATTTCTCCATTGGGAGACCCCTTCCCGGCCGTGAGAACATAGTCCTCAACCTCGGTTTCGAGGACATCCCCGGCGTGCGCTGCGCCTACTCCTTCGAGGAGGCATATGCCGCCGCCGAGGCCACAGGAAAGGACAAATGCTTTATAATCGGAGGCGCTTCGGTCTACCGGGCCGCGCTTCCGCAGATGGATAGATTATACATAACCCACGTACACACCGAAGTCAAAGACGCCGACGTGTTCTTCCCCGAGATCGACCCCACGGTCTGGACACCAGTCAACGTCAGCGAAACCCACACTGACCCCGAGACCGGTTTCGACTTCGAGTTCGTAGTGTACGAGAAAACAGCGAACTTGACACAGTGCAACAGCGAGAAACATTCAGCAGCAGGGGAGCGGCAATAATGGCAATGGCCGGGTCCGCCATAGGGCTCGGCAACATCTGGAGATTCCCCTATATGGTGGGCGAGCACGGAGGTGCCGCCTTCATTATCGTATATATCCTGGCAACCCTCTTCCTGTCGCTTCCCATATTCCTTTCGGAAAGCATATTGGGCCGCAGGACCCACCTCGGGCCGTTCGGTGCCCTGGCGAAGCTCTCCCCTGGGACGAAGTGGAAATATATGGGCCTGCTCACCATCATCTCCGCACTTATCATCCTGTCCTTCTACAGCGTAGTGGGCGGCTGGTCGTTTGAATATTTCGTCAAGTCGCTGACACTGAGCTTCTCACGCGGGGGAGCGGACAGCGTTCCTGCCGTGTTCGGGTCGTTCATATCCAAGCCTGTCGCCCCGCTGGTGTGCCACACCATATTCCTTCTGCTGACCGCCCTTATCGTGGGCTTCGGCGTTAAGAAAGGCATAGAGCTGTTCTCCAAGGTAACGCTGCCGCTGCTGTTCATCCTTATTGTGGTGATCCTGGTGTATTCCCTTTCGCTGCCGGGCTCTTCGGCCGGAATAGCCTATCTGGTAAAGCCTGATTTCTCGAAGATTACGGTGGAGACCGTGGCATATGCGATGGGGCAGAGTTTCTTCTCCCTGTCGCTTGGCGTGGGCACCATCCTGACATATTCCTCGCACATCTCCAAGAGCGAGAACCTGATGGCTTCCGGTATAGGCACGGCCGCCTCCGATATGGGCTTCGCAATGCTTGCCGGATTCGCCGTGATGCCCGCCGTCTTTGCAGCCGGTATCGCCCCCGGAGCAGGCCCAGGCCTCATTTTCGAGACGCTGCCTTATATATTCGCCAAGATGGGTGAGGCCTCGCCGGTAATCAGCGCCGTGGTAGCCATACTGTTCTTCCTGACCATCCTGGTGTCGGCACTGACTTCGTCGATTTCGATGCTGGAGACAGGCGTTTCCTACCTCGAGGAAGAGAAGGGAATGCGCCGCTGGAGCGCCGTGGGGCTGCTTTTCCTGCTCACCTGGACGCTCGGCGCCCTGTGCTCGCTGTCCTTCGGACCGCTCGCCGAAGTGCAGATATTCGGCTGCACCATCTTCGAGCTGTGCGACAAGCTCACGGCCAACTTCCTGATGACCCTGGGCGGCTTCCTGTTCACCATCTTCGCCGGCTGGAAGCTCACCAAGGACGACCTGCGTGACGAACTCTCCTCCGGCGGCCTTCACAGGCCCGTGGCCTTCCGCCTGACGGTCTTCCTCATCCGCTACATCGCCCCCATCGTCATCATCACCATCTTCATCACTAACCTCTTCCTGTAGCACCCGGGGACCTTGCACTTTTTGGGGGCTTTTTGAACGAGGTCCCGGTTCGCGAAGGGGGGAGTTTATACGACTTCTTCCTTCCGGCCCCAGACCACAGCGCCTCCTGCAGCCAGCAAAAGCAGCAGGAGGAGGCTGATGGATGAAGCGCGGGAGACGCGCGTGCTGAGCCGGTAGGATTCCGGCTCAAATCGCATCGTGAGGGTGTGCTCTCCGGCGGGGAGCACGGCTGAGCGGAGCGTCCAGTTGGCCCTCAGAAGGTCGACCGGGGTGCCGTTCTCAAGGGTGGCCTTCCAGCCGCGAGGGTAATATATCTCGCTGAAAACCACCATCTTATCACTATCGGTGGCATATTCGTAACGGAGCTCGTTGGGGGCGTAGTAGGTAAGGTTGATGCAGGAGTCGCCTTCCGCGGCCTGGGGCACTTCGACCTGCGCGAAGTCGGGGCCGAGGACGGCCTGTGACTTAAGGTCTAAGCCTCCGAGCAGGGCTATTTCCTCGTCGGGGGTTGCTGCGCGCACGCCTTCATCCACGAACCAGGCGTGGCCCAGGGCGCCGGGATTGACAAGCGGGGCGGCCGAGCCGTCGAGGATTATGTACTTGTCGTTCAACATTGAAAGCACCGGCAGAGGGGGCAGCGCGGCCTGTATTTCGGAGACGGTCGAGGCTCCGCGGGCGGCCTTGTAGACGGAGTTGATTTCGCCTGCGAGGTATTTGTCTATAAGGTCCTGATAGCGTTGGAGTTTCACCGGGCTGTAGCCTCCGATATTCTTGTGGAAATAGCTCGGATGGGAGTCGTTGAAGACGTTCACGGTGAGGTCCAGGACGCGGTAGTCAGGGTCGGGGTCGGCGAGTATGGCCTTGTCCACGGGCCTTTCCTTGAACTGTCCGTCGAACTGCCTCTGCGAGACGAAATGGTCCTTGTTGAGGTACCTCTTTCCGACGGCGAACATATTCATAACGACCAGAAGGCATATGGCTACTCCGGCCACCACCTTGCGGCTCCTTGCGGCGGCAGCGTCCTTGGGCATATAGGCCCAGTAGATGAGGGCATATGTCACTGCAATCAGCACAAGGGCCATCAGGGCGTCCTGGCGCAGCAGCATCATACGGTCGGAGACGAAGGCGTCCACCAGGATGTCCGGCTGGCCGGCGTCGGAGGCCGCGGTGAAGCTGCGGCCGAGCCCCGTCATCGCCAGCAGGCAGAAGCCGCCGGTCACGGCCAGGGCTATAGTTCCCCACCCCAGGAAAGCCTTCCTGTCATATTGTTCCTTGACTATGCGGTCAAGGGCCAGGAAGCCCAGCATCGGCAGGGTTAACTGCAAGATAACCAGCGCCATAGACACCGAGCGGAACTTGTTGTAGAAGGGGACGTGGTAGTACCAGAATTCGGTGAAGGGCATAAAGTGGTTGCCCACGGCCAGAAGGATGCCTATGACAGTTGCAGCCAGCATCCACCAACGTTCCTTGCCCTTGCACAGGCCCATTCCGAGCAGGAAGAGGAATATGGTGATGGCGCCCATATACATAGGTCCGGCCGTGAAGGGTTGGGGGCCCCAGTACATCGGAAGGGCTTTGGCGGTCTGCTTGAGATTGCCCTGTCCGGCCTGCTTGAGGAGCTTGATGGTCGCGGATTTGTCGGGGTTTACGGCTGTGGCCGAGGCGCCTCCGTTGTAGTCCGGAATCATCATATTGGGGAGTTCCTCCCAACCATATGACCACGAAGTCGCATATGCCAGGTCGAGGCCCTTGCTCTTGCCGCCGCCATCCTGGCTGAGTTCCGAGCCGCCGCGCATTGTCTGCTGTGTGTATAAATACGTGGGAATCAACCTGTTGGCGTTGGTGGCTATACCTATTGAGCCCAGGAGCAGCATCGCTGCAGAGGCCGCGGCGAACCGTCCGAAAAGCTTCCTGTTTTCCTTGAAGGCGAGGATCCATATCGCCAGGGCCAGGACGTAGCAGATGATGATTATCGCCAGGTAGTAGGTTATCTGCACGTGGTTGGCCTTTATCTGGAAGTTCAGGGCCATAGCGAAGAGGGCGGCGCCTAGCAGCGTGCCGGGCAGCCATCTGTCGCCTTTTAGGGCTTTCTTGTAGGTGAATATCGCCCCCGCAAGCACCCACGGCGCGAAGGCCAGGGCCAGCATTTTGGCGTTGTGGCCCACCTGGATGATCTGCATATTGTAGGAGCAGAAGGTCACGGCCACGGCGCCTCCGGCAGCTATCAGCCCGTTCATCCCAAGGGCCAGCATCAGCAGGAACGCGCCCAGCAGGGATATGAACAGGTAGCTGGCGGGGCGTCTTCCGGTGAGGAAGAGGTCATATATGGGCTTGGTCCAGTCGCCTGCGGTGTTGCCTGTGAGCATAGTGGTGGGCATTCCGCCGAACATCGAGTTGGTCCAGGCGGTGCGGTCGCCGGGGTGGGCGCCGTTCCAGTCGTTGGTCTCCTTGGCCATCCCCACGAAGCCGGAAATGTCGCTCTGGTCGACTATCTTGCCCTCGAGCACCCAGGGGGTGAACCCATATGCGAGCACCAGGAAAAACGCCACTATACCGAGGTAGGCGAGTATGTTCTTGTAGGTCTTTTTCATATCAGGCTGTCGAATATTTGTGCCATCTGCCGGGCCGTCGCGGGGCGTGAATAACGGGATATGTCCCTGGGGGGAACCTCCAGTTTTCCGGCCTTGAAACTCTCCCAGCAGGAGTCTATATATTGTCTTATTCCTTTGTCGTCAGTCCATTCGAAGGTGCGTCCGGAAGCCGTTTCGGCGAGCACCCTGGCCATCGCTCCGTCGGTCTGGCCTATGCCCAGGATGGGCCTGCGCGCCCCGAGGTACTCGAAGAGTTTGCCCGGCAGCGTGGCGCGATATTCCGGCTCCTTGCGCAGTGGCAGCAGCAGCACCGCCGCCTCTTTCTGCAGCTTAACCACCTCGGTGTGAGACTGATAGCCCAGGTCCCGGAGGTTCTCCCCAAGCCCCGCATCCGCTATCGCCGCAGCCACCTCCCTGTCCGTCTTCCCGGCCAGGGTGATGCGCATCCTCCGCGCGAACTCCCTGTCCTCCAAGCACTTCTCCCTCAGCACCCTCCACAGCCTCTCCGGGTTCCCATCCACCGCGAACAACCCCGTATGCACCAGCTCGAACGCCCCGCCCGCTCCGGGCTTCGCTTTTACCCCAGCGGCTTCGGCCGGGACGAAGTCCTCCGGGTCGAAGCCGTTGGTAACGAGCTCCACCGGAGTCTTGGTCATCGCCTCGAACTCTTCTTTCACCAGGGGCGAGACGGCCACCACTAAGGTGGCGTCGTCGAGCACCTGCTGCTCCAGGGCGCGATGCTTCCGCAGCGACCTCTTGGACAGCTGCAAGTGCTTGAAATAGAAGAGCTTCGTCCAGGGATCGCGGAAGTCCGCCACCCACGGGATGCCCGTAGCTTTGGCCACTCCGCGCGCAATGAGGTGCATCGAATGCGGCGGCCCGGTGCTCACGATCACATCCACCGGATGCTCCTTCAGGTACTTCTTCAGGAACCGCACAGACGGCTTCACCCAGCTCACTCTCGGGTCCGGTATGAACAGGTTGCCCCGCACCCACATCGCAAGCCTCTGCTTAAGGCTCTTCTTCTGCTGGTTTATAGGATTAACCTGCCCGCTCCCGCCCTTGGAGAACTTGCGGTATATGCCGTATATCTCTGATATATGCGTCCTTATCACCTCCGTCCCCTGAGGGATATCCTCGAGGAGCGTCGTATCCGTCCCCGGCGCCTCCGGGTTCTCCGGGGTGTATATCACCGCCTCCCAGCCCTCGGCGGGCAGATACTTGGCGAACTTCACCCACCTCTGCACCCCCGACCCCCCTGCCGGCGGCCAGTAATACGTTATGACAAGAGCGCGTTTCATCCTTGTGTGCTTCTTTGATTCGCGAATATACAAAAAATCCCCGACCCACCCAAACCCCCGCCCCTCCGGCCTCAACTCCCGCTCCTGCTTCGGCTTCTGCTTCTGCTCCAACTCCAGCTTCTCCTTCTCCTTCTCTCCTTTCCTCCTTGCACGTGCGCGCACTTTCATCCGACCGCCCTTTGGGGCGTCTGAGCAAACAAAAAACGCCCAAAGTGTACTCTTGTCCGCCCTTTGGGGCATCTGAGCGAACAAAAACGCTTCAAAACGTACTCTTGTCGGCCCTTGGGGGCATTTGCGCGAACAAAAAACGCCCAAAAAC
>JAEEGL016523446.1_pt1 | contig 33962 bp, 27 predicted proteins | sample 9134231 | NCBI WGS metagenome assembly JAEEGL01 (sample SAMN16246548, study PRJNA631951) | gut metagenome | biome: gut microbiome; feature: rumen; material: fiber-attached | host: Bos | place: Iran: Karaj | collected 2018-10 | reverse complement strand
CTTCGGGTTCAAGCAGAAGGGGCTGAGACGTACGCACTTCGACGGATTCAACGTTCCGACAGCATTCGAGATGGAAGACTACTCCGTCATGCCTCCAGCAGAAGACTTCAGACGAACCCTGTACTGGGAGCCGAACCTGAAGACCGACAACAGAGGAAGGGCTACGGTAGAGTTCTACAACAACTCATCGTGTACATCCATGTTCATCTCTGCTGAAGGAATGACGGAAGACGGTAAATTTATCATAAACGAATAACGTTTTGTATGACAATACTCAAGGGAGTCATTATATCATTCTTACTTAGTTATAGTGCACACCTGTGGTCGCAAATCAATCCTCAGGTTGAGAACTTACTGAATACCTTCTATACGCTGAAGTATGCCTATGACTACAAGAATTTTACGATGACTGAGAGTATGTACAATAGTGTTCAAGACGGCCTGTGTTTCGAGGCGCGAATCACATTCTTCCTTGACGACCAATCGTGGGAGACATCAAATGCAGTAGGGCACAATCAGGTGCTGAGAAGAACCCGACAGACATTGGACGAATTGTCGCAAAGTGCAGAAACCATCCATAAATGGGAAACACATAGCGGCAAACACGACACCATCAATTATGCGATGTTCCTGAAGCCTGGCGCAGGAGGCATACCTTATCAGAACCACATGATCAATAACGGAGACAAACATTGGGCAACAGGTGGATTGGAAAGCATCAACATGGAGTATATTGCAACCCATCCTAATCCCGAAGAATTGACTGAACCCATCAGGCTTGCACGCGGTACACTTACCTATAAGTGTGTACTCGACACGCTTGCCAAAGCTACAGAAGACTTCAGTACAGAAGCTTATTGTGATGCCATCAAGTCAGTTGTCAACCAGAAGGGCGTCAGTATGCGTAAAGTACATTACAAACAGGATAGCGAGACAGCCGGAAAGAGTAAGTTCTTTGTCAAAGGTGATGATGAACTTGCAAAAGGCGACACTTACGGCATACACTATATCATCCGTTCGCAAGATATCGCTTTGTCTGTGTTAAGTCAACTAAGGGAAGTTACGAAAGAGTACATCGCCTCCCATATACATGAGGCATTCAATATGTTCAACCCACGTCAGAACGATTTTATCAGCACCTTCCCGTTCCTGTCAAGTAATACCAAAGACGCAGAAGGAGTCAAAGTGTCCTTTACTGTGTTTACGTTGTTCAGCAAGAACTATTATCATATATTGGTTCTATACACCAAAGGAACACTCTTCATTCCGATGGACTGGGAAATCATCAAGGACTATGATAACGGAGTAGTAAAATACTACGAGAATGATACAAAGTATATGAAAAGATCAAAGAATAAATAACGTACGATAAAGCGAAAAAGGGATGACAATAGAGGATTTTGAATATATCGCCCGTCGTTTACGACCAAAGATAAAGAAGATGGCCTACAGATTCTTCCAGAACTCAGAAGATGCTGAGGATGTGGTTCAAGAGGTCTTGATGAGATTGTGGATGAGAGGAGACAGCTTGGACAAGGAAGGAGCGGAAAAACTCGCTACCACAGCAACAAAGAATCTATGTGTGAGCATGCTACGCAAGCGAAAAAGCAGAATCAAGCTCCCCATCGACGAGAGTCTGACGATTGAAGAAAGTGTCTTGCCCGATACTCACATGAGCACAGAAGAGTATCAGATGATGCTAGAAAACGCGATTGCGAAATTGACCAAAACGGAACAGCGACTGGTACACATGGTGCAGCAAGGGTTGGATACGGCAGAGATATCAATTATAACAGGAATACAGATACGATCGGTACGAACGATGTTATCTGCAGCGAGAAACAAACTATTAAAACATATCATTCAATGGAACAATCACTAATAGACAAATATTTGGCTGGTGAGAATACACCCAAGGAGGCTCAACAACTGAAACTGTTGTTGGAAGCAAAACCAGGTGAAGCACGTTCGCCAGAGGAACAGGCTCTGCTGCTGATGCTGACTGGCATCGGGAAGCAATCCGACGATGACATCTTCAGTACTGATTATTCCGATGAGTATGAGGATGTGGTACGAAAGAATAGAAAGTACAGACTGGTCAAAGTAGCTTCAGTAGTTATGGCGATTGCTGCATGCTTTGCCTTGGTATGGTTTGTGGGGACTCATCAAAGGGGGAATACCAACAGTCTTCCAACGATTTCGAAACATCAAGCAACACCAACTCGGCAAAAGAACAGCCCTGCTATCTTCGACAAGTCGCAGGCAGATTCCGATTCGGTAACTACGCCTCTTCATCAAGCCCAACCAGAAATGCATCATTTGCAACCAGATGCCAATCACTACGCTTGGGCAAAAGGTTTGATTGAATCGTACAAGGAAGATGACCTTGGAGAGATTACAGATATGGCTGATGCAACCTCAAACTCCCCAAAGGAGGACGAGAGAGACTGGGCAAAGAAATGATGGTTTAAGGGTTCAAAGTTCAAGAGTTATGGATAGGAAGACATTGTACATATTGTTGCTATTGTGGCAGACAACATTTGCTATGTATGCAGTCGCTCCTGACAAGAAGCCAGACAAAGCGTTGCCTGTGCAGGAAAAGGTATATTTGCACATCGACAACAATTGCTATTTCCAAGGTGATACCATTTGGTATAAAGCCTATGTGGTGTTAGCAGACGACAACAGTCCTCAACCGCTCAGCAAAATACTCTATGTAGAATTGCTGAACGAACAGGGCTATCTGATGGAGCGTCAGCATCTGATTATTGACAAGAACGGTCAGGCAAACGGACAATTTGCCTTAGCCGACTCTGTATTTGCTGGTTTCTATGAGATACGTGCCTATACGAAATGGATGCTGAACTTCGGATTCGACTATACCCGTCCTTGGTTTTCTAAAACAGGAGTGACAGGGAGTTATAGTGGCACCATCCTTTCCATGTCTGAGTTGATTTGGAATCATCAGCAGACATTGTCGGAATATTTATACAAAATCGGATATACTAATTTCAGCCGATTAGTGAAGTCTTTTGAGTATCAGACAAAAGAGAAAAAGGGTGTGCCGCTCCAAGAACAACTGGAAAACATAAAGCGTAATATGTTCCAGAATGATGACGAACACAACATATTCGTCTCGATTGATCCACAAGGTATGCGCAAAAACTATCGTGAATATCATCATCTGTTTTCACGAGTGATTCCTGTCTATAACCGACCGGACTCAGCTGAGAATTATATGCGTAAACTCATACCGAAGAAGGTAACAGCAGGTGACTATGACATCAAATGGAAAACTCCTGAGTTTGATGTGAAGTTCTATCCAGAGGGTGGCTATCTGCTTGAGGGAGAGGAGTGTCGTGTGGCATGGGAGGCAATGAACGAACAGTTGGAGCGTATGAACGTACGAGGCGTATTGCTTGAAGATGGAGAGCCCATTGATTCGCTCCTTCCTTTCTATGCAGGAAGAGGTATGTTTACGCTCAAACCGGCGCATGGGAAGAAATATAAAGCGCGGTTTGTGTTTGAAGAACATAGGTTCGATTTTGATTTGCCGAAAGCAGAACCGGAAGGTGTGAGACTATGGGTTGAGCAAGACGAAGAGGGCGTGTACTTTAACGTGGCTCGTTCGTTCAAGACACCAAGAAAGCTGAGTTTGAATGTGTATTGTCGAGGTAAAAGAGAAGCACTCTCTCAGCTTCCACCTGAAGGTGAAGCAGTTGTTGCCATTCCTATAGATGGCTTGAATGAGGGTGTGAATCAAGCCGTTGTGGTCGACTCGGTAGGGAATGTGTATGCCGATCGTCTGTTTTTCATCAACAAGCTATACGAATCACAAGCAAGAGTAGATGTGATAGGTGCAAACAATCATCGTTACGCACCATTGGAGAAGGTTCGGATAAATCTGATTGCGACAGATGCACACAAACGTCCGCTGAAACATCAGACATTCTCGGTTGCTGTGCGTGATGCCGACCAGTTAGATGCTTCGTTTGCTTCGGGCAATATCATGACAAACTTACTGCTGGAGTCAGACCTCAAAGGTTTTGTAGAGAATCCCGACTACTATTTTGAAGCCGACGATGAACTTCACAGGCAAGCGCTTGACATCTTGATGTTGGTACAAGGGTGGCGGCGTTATGATTGGCGGTTTGTGGAGAATCCGGAGTACTTCAACATAGATTACATGCCTGAGCAGAAAATGGTCATATACGGTCATGCTCTTCCACTCCGTAAAAACATGTTCAGTAAAGACAGGCGAAAACTACAGATTACTTGTTCGCTGATTAACGATAAAGGAGAGATGATACCAGAGATACCTTATCTCTATCGAGGTGTAACAGAAGCTGATTCCGGTGGCTATTTCCAGTTCGCCTATGAGCCGTTCTACGGAAAAGCAAAACTGCAGTTGCGTGCGAAGTATGTGAAAAAGTTGGAAAAGAAAAACTACGACTTCATTACACACGACCCAGAGATATTCATTCGTAAGCAGTACTTTTTCCCAATAGCACTGAAGGAGTATTCGTGGTACGAAACCCATGTGCCCGAAATCATCAAAAGCAATAAACTGACTTGGGAAGAACGACAAGCACAAATCTATCGTTCGGAGTGGATTCCGCAGGTGAACATCAAACAGAAAAAGCGTGTACACTTACAACTGCAGAAAGATCGTCCTGTTGCACAAATTGACATTCACGACTTCATTAACAACTTGTGGGATTTGGGCTACTATGATGCTTTCAACAAACTTGATGGTCGCTATATCTCACTGGGAGGGCTGCTGGATCATGTTAGCGAATATGTGAGATTGCAATACGAACTGTCGGAAAATAACTATGAGATAGGAGAAAAGTATTACAATTGGTCGACAATCGCTAGCAACTATACTTCTGGTACAAGCAATGATGCAATATTTAAACCCGACATGGAAAATGAACGCATGGAGACTTATTCATTTATGGACCACATGAAGCGAATCGACATCGTTAGCGATGCTCCTCGTCGTCCTACATCGTTTGAGCATGTCCATCAGGACAAGGTAATGCGGCTCTCTACACCTAACATCCAAACAAATATCACATCCAGTAATTGGAATAATTCAAACGGCATGTCTGGAGGAATACCTGTCGGAATTGATTCGTACATCAATATTGTTTCCGCTCCCGATAGTTTGCCGTATATAACGTTTGGTAGAGATTATAATTTCCAGGGATTCAGCAAGCCTATTGAGTTTTACAATCCCGACTACAGCAAGGCAAAACTGCCTGAGGTCAAAGACTATCGACGAACTTTGTATTGGAACCCGAACGTAATGACAGATAACTACGGACAGGTGTCGATTGAGTTCTATAACAGTTCGACTTGCACTTCTGTAGATGTGGCGGCAGAGGGGATTACACGCTACGGGGAGTTTCTGGTTGGGGAAAAGGATATGAAGTAATAGGTTTTTATGATTGATGACGGGGTTTTATTCATTTTTTCGCTATTGACTTTTCTCTATTCACTTTTTTTTTGCTAATTTTGCAGGCGATAATGATAACTGAATAGTGATGAAAGAAGAGAAACGACCTTTGATACTGATTTCGAACGATGACGGGTATGATGTGAAGGGCATCAATGTGCTGGTTGACATCGCTCGTGAGTATGGTGATGTGGTGGTGGTTGCTCCCGACGGTGCGCGATCGGGTGCTGCCCTCTCTGTGACGTTCCAGCGTGTGCTGACCGTGAAATGTGTCAGGGACGAACCTGGGCTGAGGGTGTATGCTTGCAACGGGTCGCCGTGCGATTGTGTGAAGATAGGGTTGTCGGAGTTCTGTGACCGGAAGCCCGACTTGGTGATGGGTGGTATCAACCATGGTGATAACTCTGCGGTCAACGTGCACTACTCGGGTACGATGGGTGTGGTGATTGAGGGGTGTCTGAAGGGTATCCCTTCGATTGGTTTCTCTCATTGTTCGCACAACATGGATACGGACTTCACGCCGATGATTCCGTATATGCGTAGGGTGATTGAGCATGTGCTGAAGAACGGACTACCTAATGGGGTGTGCCTGAATGTGAATGCTCCGGATGTGCCTGAGTATCGTGGAATGAAAGTGTGCCGAATGGGGCAGGGTGTGTGGACGAAGGAACTGGAGGCGAGAATCAGTCCGCGTGGCTATAGGTATTATTGGTTGGTGGGTGAGTTCAAGAGTGCTGACAATCCTGACGACAACTCGGACTGGAATGGGTTGCACGAGGGGTATGTGACAGTTACGCCTACGAAAATCGACATCACTGCTTATGAGGTGATGGAGGAGCTGAAAAAGTTGGAGAGTTAAAAGTTAAAAGTTGAGAGTTTAGAGTTTAGAGTTTAGAGTTTCATGAGGTATTATCTGATAGTTGGTGAGGCTTCGGGTGACTTACATGCGTCGAACCTGATGAAGGCATTGCAGTCGGAGGACGGTGATGCTGAATTCCGTTTCTATGGTGGTGACCTGATGCGAAGTGTGGGGGGTACGCTCGTGAAACACTACAAAGAGATGGCTTACATGGGTTTCGTGCCTGTGATGATGCACTTACGCACGATATTGAGGAACATGAGGGTGTGTAAGCGTGACATCATGGATTGGAAGCCTGATGTGCTGATATTGGTGGATTACCCTGGATTCAACCTCGACATCGCTAAATATGTTCGTAGTCACTCGGATATACCTATTTATTATTATATATCGCCAAAGATATGGGCTTGGAAGGAGTACCGCATCAAGAACATACGACGGGATGTGGATGAGTTGTTCTCCATTCTGCCTTTCGAGGTAGAGTTTTATGAGCGTCACCACTATCCTATTCACTATGTGGGGAATCCGTGTGTAGATGCTGTGGAGGCCTTCAAGGCAAGTGATGAGGGTGCAGAGTCCGATGAGGCGTTCCGTAGGGCTTATGGGTTGAGCGACCAACCCATCATTGCCATTCTGGCGGGTAGCCGACGTCAGGAAATCAAGGATAATCTGCGGGTGATGATGAAGACTGCTCAGCGGTTCAACAGTCATCAGTTTGTGATTGCTGGAGTGCCGACTATTGAGGAAGCTTACTACAGGAAGTATATTCCACAGGAGATGGATGTGAAGATTGTCGTAAACAGCACCTATCGACTATTACGACATGCCGAGGCAGCCTTGGTGACTTCGGGTACAGCCACTTTGGAGACCGCTCTCTTCGATGTGCCTCAGGTGGTGTGCTACTATACTTCGTGTGGACGGATGGTGAATTGGCTGCGTAAGCTCATCCTGAAGGTGAAGTATATCTCGCTGGTGAACCTCGTTGTGAATCGCGAAATCGTGAAGGAACTGATTGGGGAGCAGATGAATGTGGATAGGTTGGAAACCGAACTGAGGCAGATTGTCGAAGGGGGAGCCAACAGGTCGCAGATGCTTGCCGACTATGCAGAGATGCGCGAGCGGTTAGGTGGCTCGGGGGCATCACAACGTGCGGCTCGCCAGATAGTTGCTCACCTGATTGGTTAGGTCGATATAGTCCTGAACAGACAGCTGTTCGGGACGTTTGTTGAAGATGGGGTCGTCGAGCAAAGGGGCATCCTTTCCGACAATCTGTTTCATCCCATTACGCATCATCTTGCGCCTCATGGTGAATACGGTCTTGACGATTCGTTTGAAGAGTTTCTCGTCGCATCCTAACGATTCGCGACCATTGCGTTTCATGCAGATCACAGCGCTCTTCACCTTCGGAGGTGGGTTGAACACATTCTCGTGAACGGTGAAAAGGTATTCTACATCGTACCAAGCCTGAATGAACACGCTCAGCACGCCGTAGGTCTTCCCGCCTGGTGAGGCAGCCATACGCTCAGCAACCTCCTTCTGAATCATCCCTGTGCAGCAAGGTATCAGATTTTTCTCGTCGAGCATCTTGAAGAATATCTGACTCGATATGTTGTAGGGATAGTTGCCTGTCAGCACAAACGGTTGTCCGTCGAACACGGTCGTGAGATCCATCTTCAGGAAATCGGCTTCGATGATGTGGTCGCCGAGTTCTGGGAAGTGGGTATGCAGGTAGGGTACAGACTCGCGGTCGATTTCAACCACTTTGAGTAGTCGTCCCTTCTTCAGCAGAAACTGAGTGAGCACACCGGTTCCAGGTCCTACTTCGAGAATCGGGATGTCGGGGCAAGTGTCAACCGTGTCGGCAATACGACTTGCGACGGACAAATCGGTCAAGAAATGTTGCCCAAGAAACTTTTTTGGCTTAACTTTTGTATTTTCTTCCCACATCATAGCCGCTTATTCACTTTTTATTCATAAATTTGCACTACAAAGATAAGAATTATTTATGAATCAGGGATTACGATTCCTTTTTTTTAGATGAAACGTGCGTAAAATATTAACAAACATACTGAATATTCTATTACCGCTGATACTTGGTGTTGGAATCTTGTATTGGATGTATCGTGAGTTTGACTTTGAACGAGTACAAGATGCATTGCTCCACGAAGTCAATTGGTGGTGGATGGGTTTCTCGCTGATTTTCGGTGTAACGGCTCAGGTGTTTCGAGGTCTTCGATGGAAACAGACCCTCGAACCGATGGGTGAATATCCCAAGACGATGAACTGCATCCATGCTGTCTTTATCTCCTATACGACGAGCTTGGTTGTGCCTCGCTCGGGTGAGGTGGTACGCTGTGGGGTGTTGAGCAGATACGACGGTACCTCATTCCCCAAAGCTGTAGGTACTGTGGTGACAGAGCGAGTAATTGATACTGTGCTGCTTGTCGTGATGGCACTCGTTGTGTTCTTGCTCCAGATTGATAACTTCATCCGATTCTTCGACGAGACAGGAACCAGTTTCACTGGATGGCTGCAGACCTTCACCACAACAGGATATATTGTCACAGCTGCCTGTTTGATTGTGACGGTATTGTTCTTGTGGTATTTCATCCGTAAGGCTACCATCTTTGCTAAACTGAAGAAAATCATCAATGATGTCAAGGATGGTATCTTCTCCCTGACCAAAGTGAGGAACAAAGGACTGTTTACGTTCTACACCCTCGCCATCTGGGGTAGCTATTTCCTGCATTTCTACATCACCTTCTTCTGTTTCCCCTTTACAGCCTCTCTGGGCATCATGACAGCCTTGCTGGCATTTGTGGTAGGCGGTTTTGCTGTGATTGTTCCGACTCCCAACGGAATGGGTTCGTGGCACTTTGCCGTGAAGACGGTGTTGCTGTTAGCGGGTGTTCAAGTGGCAGCAGATGCAGAGACCTTCGTGCTGATTGTTCACGCAATTCAGACCGGACTGTTGCCCATTATGGGTATGTATTCGGCTATTTGTCTGATGAAGCAGAAACCCTTTGAGAGCTTTAATCCGAACAAGCAGAACAAGCCAAATAAGCCATTCGGACCTTTCGAACCTTTTGGGGGAAACCGATCCGACAGACCTTTCCCGTTTAATATTAATCAACCTAAATAAAATCAAATCGTTATGACAATCTTAGATTTAAAACCACAAAATGTTTGGCGTTGTTTTCACGCATTGACACAGATTCCACGTCCGTCAGGACACACGAAACAAGTAGCAGACTTTCTGGTAGAATTCGGAAAGAAGAACGGAGCAGATGCATTTATTGATAATGCAGGCAACGTAGTAATGCGCGTAGCTGCTACACCAGGTTATGAGAACCGCGAAATAGCCATTCTGCAAGCCCACATGGATATGGTACCACAAAAGACCAAGGAGAGTAACCACAACTTTGAAACCGACCCCATCGAGACTTGGATTGATGGTGATTGGCTTCGTGCAAAGGACACCACACTCGGAGCAGATGACGGTATGGGAGTAGCTGCAGCAATGGCTGTTGTTGAAGATAAGACGCTCGAACACGGACCGCTTGAGGTGCTCATTACTCGCGATGAAGAGACCGGTATGTATGGAGCTTTCGAACTGGCACCAGATACACTCAAGGGTAAATATCTGCTGAATCTCGATAGCGAGACAGAAGGTGAGATTACAATTGGATGTGCAGGTGGACTTGACGTAGTATGTACGATGGAATATCAGGAAATGGACATCAATCCTGAAGGAATGGTTGCATACGACATCGCAATCAAAGGATTGTTGGGTGGACACTCAGGATTGGAAATCAATCAGGGACGTGCAAATGCCAACAAACTGATGGCTCGTGTGCTCTTTGCTACCGTCAATACAGGGCTGGCTCATCTGTGTTCTTGGCACGGAGGAAACATGCGCAACGCAATTCCACGCGACGGAGAGGCTGTTGTAGTTGTTCCTAAGGTGAAAGAGGCAGAGTTCAAGGACATGGTGTCGAAGTGCGCAGAAACTTTCTGCCGCGAATTCGGAGACATCGAAAAAGAAGGCATTAAGTTGACTGCTACTCCTTGTGACGTTCCTGCAAAGGCAATCCCGGAAGAGGTGCAGACCAACCTCATCAACGCTGTTCTGGCAGCTCAGAATGGTGTGATGCGTAACATACCGACAATTCCAGAAATCGTGGAGACATCCAGCAACCTGGCAATCATCAACATCGCTGACGGTAAGGCAGAAATCGACCTTTTGGCACGAAGCAGTCAGGACAGCATGAAGCTTTATCTCTGCAACGGTCTGAAAGCTTGCTTCTCGATGGCAGGCATGAATGTGGCGTTCCAGGGCGGTTACAGCGGTTGGCTTCCCAACACGAAGAGTCCACTCGTAGCAGCTATGTCGGATGTGTACGAAAAGATGTACGGCAAGCGTCCTGAGATACTTGTTTGTCATGCAGGACTTGAGTGCGGAATCATCGGACCGAAGTACCCGGAGATGGATATGGCTTCGTTCGGACCTACACTCCTCTCGCCCCACACTCCAAGCGAGCGTTGCTACATCCCAAGTGTTGGTAAATTCTACGACTTTGTGACTGAGTTGCTGAAGAATATCCCTGTAAAGAAATAAAGTAATAAGGAATAGAAGGAAACTTCTCTTCAAAGCAAAATACCAAGTGGCAAAGAAAAACATAAAACTCTATTACTCAATACGCGAGGTGTCAGAGCTTCTGAACGTATCAGAATCTCTGCTTCGCTATTGGGAGAAGGAATTCCCCTCTATCCATCCCAAGAAAGTGGGACGGGGCATCCGCCAATACTCAAAGGACGACATAGAGGCGATACGAGTCGTGTATCATTTCGTCAAGGAACGTGGAATGACGCTCTCTGGAGCGCGTGAGGCGATGAAGCGCGAGAAGGGTAATCCCAACAAGAAAACAGAGCTGATTGACCGCTTGAGGGCTATTCGCGATGAGTTGCAGGCCATCAATCGTGAACTGAACTACTTGGAATAATCGAAAAGAAAAAAGCCATTTCAAAACCCATACAGGTTAAGAAATGGCTTACTTTTGCAATGACTGAATTACTCAGCTGCTTCTGCTGGTGCATCCATAGCATCGAGCACCTCTGCTTCAGCTTCTGCTTCTGCCTCAGCTGCAGCGTCTTCTGCAGTCTCTGCTGCCTTTGCAGCTTCCTTAGCCTTGTCGGCCTTCTTCTGAGCTGCGATTTCAGCAAGAGCATCCTTTGATTCCTGATCAGGAACTACCTCGAATGGAACTTCTACAGTAACTTCGCGATGCAACTGAATCTGAGCAGTGTACTGACCCAAAGCCTTTACGCCCTTAGTGAGCACCTTCTTTGGATCGAGCTCAATACCAGCCTTAGCAAGTGCTTCAGCAATCTGAGCAGGACCAACAGAACCATAGATAGCCTGTCCGTCTGAAACCTTAGCTTCAATTGTAAGGTGAATACCTTCGTACTGCTTAGCAGCCTCTTCGGCATCAGCCTTAATCTTAGCCAACTTGTGAGCACGCTGCTTCAATTCCTCGTTGAGAGCCTTGATAGCCTTGTCTGTAGCAAGTACAGCCAAACGCTGAGGAAGAAGATAATTGCGACCATATCCGTCCTTCACGGTGAGGACTTCGTCCTTGTAGCCTAAGCCCTGGACATCTTTCTTCAATATAATTTTCATTGTCTTTCCTCCTTTTAATTATTTCAACAAGTCTGTTACGAATGGAAGCAAAGCAAGGTGACGAGCACGCTTAACAGCCTGTGCCACACGACGCTGATACTTCAGTGAGTTTCCAGTGATACGACGAGGAAGAATCTTTCCCTGTTCGTTGAGGAACTTCTTCAAGAACTCTGAGTCTTTGTAGTCGATATACTTGATACCGCTCTTCTTGAAACGACAATACTTTTTCTTCTTGACGTCAACTGCCTGAGGAGTCAAAAAGCGTACTTCTGATGTAGTCTGTGTAGCCATAATTATGCCTCCTTCTTTAAGTTACGACGCTTCTCAGCATACTGAGCTGCGTACTTTTCGTTCTTGACTGTGAGATAGCGGAGCACGCGTTCGTCACGGCGCATCTGCAACTCAAACTTTTCGATCACTGTAGGTTCTGCCTTGAACTCAATCATGGCATAGAATCCTGTTGACTTCTTCTCAATGTTGTAGGCAAGCTTCTTGAGACCCCAATTCTCTACATTGATAATCTCAGCACCCTGATCAGTGAGATAAGTCTGATACTTTTCTACCGCTTCCTTTATCTGCTGATCAGATAAAACGGGAGTTAAAATGAAAACGGTTTCGTACTGATTCATAAATTTTGAAATTAATTAAATTGTTTTTGTTTTGACTTCAGCCAATCGTATTTTGGTGTAAAGCGGCTGCAAAGGTACGAAAAAAATGCGGATAAACAATCTAAACATCGTCTTTTTTTCAAAAAAACAACAGATTCTGTAAAATAATTGCAGATAAATGGTGGTTGTGTCGATTTTTTTTACTTACTTTGCAGAGCAAAATGCAAAAAGGCTAATAATCATAAAACAAATATACAATGGGAAAAGACATTAAAAATTACTTAGGTGCAATCTTAGCTTTAGTTGGTGCAATACTGATGATTCTTGCAACATTCGTTCCTGCTATGGCAGACTTGTGCGATCAGAACTGGTACACAGCAGGTAGTTTCGTACTTATCATTGGTGGCATCATTGCCCATGTAGTCATCAACAAATACTTCAGCGAAGAAGCAAAGATCAACTAAGCTCTGTGAGGCATCAAGAGGAAATGCAGGATTCGAGGATCCTGCATTTTTTTTGTTTTCTTTCAGAGGGATTTCCCGCATAGTTTAGGGATTTGCAACATTCAGTTTAGGCAAAATCCTTTTGTTATGCCACGAGAAATGCCGTACTTTGCACCGTGAACAAAAAACAAAATGTTTAACTCATAAAAGAAAGGAGACAAGATTATGAAGAAAATGATGATTCTGGCAGTGATGATGGTCATGACTATCTCGGCCGCAGCAATGAGCTACAAAATGGCAAAGAACGAGGCTCTGTTCCTGAGCGACAAGATGGCTTACGAACTGAACCTGACACCTGCCCAGTACGAAGCAGTCTATGAGATCAATCTGGACTACCTGATGAGTGTTGACTCTCCTTCAGATGCATACGGCAGATGGTGGAAGCGTCGCAACACAGACCTTCAATATGTATTGACTGTTCATCAGTATAATAAATACTTAGGTGTTCAGTACTTCTATCGCCCAATCAGCTGGAAGTCCAATCGCTGGACATTCCATGTGTACAACCAATACACTAACAGGAACCACTTCTACAAAGATCGTCCGAAGGTGTATGCAAACTACAAGGGAGGCAACAATCGCAAGGCTGATCGCTTCTATGCTGACAAGTACTTGAACGTACATGTTGCAACCCCAACAACTCCTCATCACAACACGACGGTTGTCAATAGGGGAAATGCCCACAACAATGGACGCCCAGCAAACAACCGCCCAACTGTAAGAACTGCGCAAAACAACTATAACCCAAGAGTCATCGTAGGTCGCAGGTAAAAGTTTATAATCGATGACGCACCCCTCCACCCGTTGGAGGGGTTTTCTTTTACTTCTTACTAATAAGGTTATTCAATACAATAGCGCACAGCTTTCACCGTGCGCTATTATCGTTTTTCTGCCCGTCTCTTTGGGAGGGGAGAAGGTAAGGTGTTACTTCACATATACCTTCATACCATCAACGATGTTGATACCCTTATGGAGAGAGTTGATTCGTTGTCCTTGTAGGTTATAAATACCTCCATCTGACTTTTCTTTCTTTTCGCTGTTCAGTTCTTGGATGCCTGTCCCAATCAACCCTATCCAGTAGTCTTTGCTTGCTTCGGTCGGCAAGTCGTATTCATAGACTTTCTTAACAGAGGCCTTGGGGGCAGTGCCTATTGACTTAGAAACAAGTGGATCTTTTACTGTGGCTGGTGCCAACAGGGGGTTAGGACAAGGTCCTGAAGCTGGTATCAGTCCTTCGCCTTCAAGTTGTACATAAGACCGCAGACGGATGATGCCTCCGATGGTGGAGTGTATCTTGGCTATAGTGAGCTTGGCTTTTTCCCAATTCATATCGACCACGAATCCGCCTCGTGCTCTGAGTCCGCTAACGCTGCCTGACGTCCAATTGGTTGGGATAGCAGGGAGCAGGTGAACGGCTCCATCGTGGCTCTGCAGCATCATCTCTGCGATTCCTGCTGTGGCTCCGAAGTTGCCGTCAATCTGGAAGGGGGGATGTGCATCGAAGAGGTTGGGGAAAGTACGCCCGTTGGGGTACTGACCTGTTGCGTCTTCGGATGGGAGCAACTTGAGCATGTTCTTCAAGATAGTGAAGGCATGTGCTCCATTCAGCATACGAGCCCAGAAGCAGATTTTCCATCCTAAACTCCATCCTGTTGCCTCGTCCCCTCGTTGGGTAAGTGTGGTTTGTGCCGCAGCAAAGAGTTCTGGATGTGTGTAGGGGCTAATCTGATTGGAAGGGTATAGTCCATAGAGATGAGAGATATGTCGATGTTGGTTGTTTGGATCGTCACCATCGATGAGCCACTCTTGCAACTGCTTGTATTTGCCTATCTGCATAGGGGGTAATTGGGCAATTGCTTCAAGCAAAGTGTCCTGATAGGCTTCATCTACTCCCAATATCTGGGCTGCATGGAGGGTATTGGAAAGGGCGTCGAACGCAATTTGATTGTCCATCGTACAGCCTGCTGTGATAGGAGTCGATTTGCCTGAAGGTCCTTGCTCAGGACTGACGGAAGGCACGACCACAAGCCAGTTGTTGTACTTAGGATGTGGTTGCATGTAGTCGAGGTAGAAGTCGGCTGTGCCTCGGATGACAGGATACCATTCAGCAAGAAAATCCTTATCGCCTGTGTAGAGGTAGTGTTGCCAAAGGTGGGTGGCGAGCCAAGCTCCTCCATTGGGATACATACCCCAGAAGGCTCCGTCGACAGGTCCTGCGATACGCCACAGGTCGGTATTGTGATGAGCTACCCATCCGTCGCAACCATACATCTGACGGGCAGTAATAGCACCAGTCTCACTGAGGTCGCGAATCATGTCGAATAGTGGTCCATTGGTTTCCTGCAAGTTGCATACTTCGGCAGGCCAGTAGTTCATTTCTGCATTGATATTGATGGTGTATTTGCTATCCCAGGGAGCATCACGCTTATCGTTCCACACTCCTTGCAGGTTGGCGGGTTGGCCACCAGGTTGAGATGAAGAAATGAGCAGATAGCGTCCATAATTAAATAGGAGTGCCACCATACCGTAGTCGGTGCTACCGCTGAAAGCATTGAGACGCTTGTCGGTCGGTAGGTCTTTATTCTTGGTGGATGGTAGTGAGAGGTGTACACGGTTGTATTGTGCCTGATAGGCTTGGATATGCCGCTGAAGCAATTCGTCGTAACTATATTGCATCGCATTGGTCAAAGTGGCTTCATTACGTTTCGTGGCGCTTCCCTTCACATCGTTGTACTTGCGATAGTTGGTCGCAGCTGAGATATAGATATTGGCATAGGAGCCTTTGACAACTCGGATGCCACGTATATTGTTCGATGTATAACCGACCACACGTCCGTCGCTTTCTACATAATACGAACATTCTGCTTTCAATGCAGACGAAATCCCCTCATGAGCAACACCGCTGATGGTCATTTTCACGTTGTTGGTTTTTCCTGTATAGGTAGTGGTGAAATCGCATGCGTGGGTGATGGTGAAACTGAGGGAGTCGCCATCCGACTGGATGCGATACACAATGATGCTATCGGCCAATGAAGCAAAAGCTGTGCGGGTGTAATGAGAAGAATCAGCAATAAATGTCTCTGTTGCAACAGCTGTACGTAGATCTAATTCGCGATAATAGTCGTGAACAGCTGCTGCCTTGTAACTGGTGAAGTTGAATTTCAAACTGCCAAGACTTAGGTAACGCTGTCCGTGCGGACCTTTGACAAACTGCTGGTTGATAATTGTCTCAGCCTCGCTTTCCTTTCCATTGAAGATAAGATTGCGCACTTGGTCGAGGTAGTTGATAGAAGTCTTACTGTTATTGTTATGCGGACCTCCACTCCAGAACGTCTCTTCGTTGAGTTGGAGTTGGGCTGTTGTCGTACCACCATAGACCATACCCCCAAGGCGTGAGTTGCCAATGGGAAGTGCTTCAAGCCAGATAGAAGCCGGCTTATCGTACCACAAGCGCTCAGTATTGTCGTCTTGAGCCCAGATTGACAACGTTACAAGCGCAAGTAATGTAGTTAATAGAATGCGTTTCATCGTACAAGTACCTTTTTACCGTTGATGATGAAGATGCCTTTCTTTGGACCAACTGAGTTTAGTGTTTTGCCTGTCAGGTCATAGATTTGTGATGTGGTATTTGGGTTGTTCGCATCAATGTCCTCAATGCCGTCAGGTAGGTTTTCGATGAATTGCCAGCTGTCAAACTGGACGTTTGTTGCTTCGGTAAATACAAAGTAGACAGTTCTGGTTCCTGCAAATTTGGTGGAATCGAGATCCATTGTGAAGTCTGTGAATGTTGTTGATGAGAATTCCATGCTTGCAGCTGCTGTTGTTGTTCTGTTTGTCAGGCGTATTTCCAGTTTACCTGTACCTTTTGCTGTGAATGTGAATGACTTGGCTCCGTTTGTTCCGAATCCTACTCTTCGGACCGAAGTCCATGAACCGGCAGCCATCTTGACATAAAGATTCGAAGAGGCATCATTGCCAAGTGTATTCTTTGAAGTTACGTTTTTGATGTTTTTAAAGTCATCGTACATCACACCGCCTGCAGATGCCATAGTCTCAGCCTGTTGAAGTTCGTATGGATTCAGGTTTTTGATTTGTGTGACGCCTGTTCGGTTAAGTGTGACAGGACTGATAGTTGCAGTTGATTCGTTGACGGTAGCTTTGTTTACGCAGATAGAACGGTAATCGCCAGCGCTTGAATTGACTGCACCTCCCTGTTTCATAGCATCTAGCAAGACGCTTCCGTGGTCATGATAGATGTGATAGTAGTTACCTTGGAATTTCTGGAGGTGTGAGTGGTTATTGCCTGAGACTCCTGGCCCGTAATAGTTTTTGTATGTCCATGAGTCGGGTTCCAAAGGATTATCGCTTACCATATAGCACATGGTACCTCCTCCTGGCATGTTTGATTTGATGTTATGTTCGCTTTTGTATGTGTTCCATTCGGATTGGTTACGTGACCAATGGGAACAGTAGGTAAAGACGTACTTGCCGTTGATAACGTTTAGTTCATTTGCCTCGAAGTGATAGGGTGCAGGTATCGTAACGGCCGCACCGTCGAGAGCTGTCATTGAGGGTTTTAGTTTGGCAATACGGGTGTTGTCGGGAAGGAGTGCTCCCTTTTCGTTAAGTCCTCCGAATGCAATCCACCCTGTTCCGTTTTCATCGACGACGACTCCTGGGTCGAAATTGGCTGATGTGCCTTGTGGGAAGGCTCCTGGGGTTTCGTAATGAATCATTAATTGGTTGAGGGGTGATGACCAAGGTCCTATGGGTGAGTATGCTTTCAAGACTCCTACACCATGGCTGCTGTTGCAGAAGTAGAGGAAAAATTCGTCTCTTCCGGCTTCTGTCGTACGCCATGTGACTGATGGTGCCCATGAAACTCCAAAGCTTTTGTACCACGGGTTTGAGATCCAGGAACTACAGATTTTCTTTGTGTCGATAGTGCCATGGAAGGTCCAGTTGACCATGTCGTCGGTAGAGAAAACGACGATTGATTTAATATTACCGTAGGAGTTATCGCCTTTTTTCCCGTTGGCTATAAATTCCTGATGATCGTTTGTCCCGTAAACGTACAAACGCCCGTTATATTCGAGTGCTGTCGGATCGGCACAAAACACACTTGCACTGATTGGGTTACCGTTTGATGCTCCTTTGTAGTCAGGAGCTACTACCTGTGCCGATAATGTGAATGGGAAGAAAAGCATCAGCGTAAACGCTGCGTTTCGTAAAGGGTGATTAGATACATTTTTGTACATTGCTCGAGTTGTTTAAATGATTGTTGCTGCAAAGGTACGAAAAAAAATGCATAAATGTATAATGTATAATGTATAAATAATCTGTTTTTCGCTTGATTGTTTCAAAATCATAAAGATTATTGTTTGTTTTTATAAGGTATTCGAAAAAAAAACACGAAATTTGCAGTCGAAATTACAACTCAACCAATATTACTAATATGAAAAGAAACTTTTTGTTTTTACTGATGCTCACCCTATTTGCTACTCAAGGGTTTGCACAGAACAAGACTTTTGGTAACACACCTCCACTCCATGTGGATGGTAAACACTTGAAGGATGCCAACGGAAATATCGTACGTCTGCATGGTGTGATGGATACTCCGAGTGCTTGGTTCAACAACGGCCGCTGGGGCTGGGATTACAACGATGCTGGTCGTCAGCGCTGTATCGACTATTTCAAGAAATTGTTTGACGGAATGGCTAATCCTGAACTTGGCACCTATTGTAATGCGTTCCGTCTGCATCTCGAGCCTGCATGGACCAACGACAATAGTGTGCAATACAGCTATGTGGACGAGGACGGTAATACTGTGAAAGCAGGAAAGACAGGTGATAATGAAGCAAATATCGAGCACTTCAGCAAGACACGTCTCAATACCTATTTGCGTACCCTTTATACCAAAATAGCCCAGGAGGCGATAGCTCGAGGTCTGTATGTCATCATGCGTCCACCTGGCGTATGTCCTGGAACCATTGAGGTAGGTGGTGCTTACCAACACTATCTGATGGATGTATGGGACCTTGTGTCGAAAAATGATACTGTGCTCAAGTATTCAGGACAGATTTCAATCGAGCTTGCCAACGAGCCGATTACTGTTCATGATGCCAACGGAAAAAGCAGTCCGAATGCGCTACACGACTTCTTCCAGCCTATCGTCGATAAGATTCGTGCCAACGGTTTCACAGGTATCATCTGGGGAGTCGGAACGGGTTATCAGTCGGGCTATGAGGGCTATGCTACCTATCCGCTTGAGAGCTATAATATTGGCTATGCTGTTCATGTTTACACAGGATGGTATGGACAAGAGGACAAGAATGCAAATGCACAGACGTTCATCAATAACTTCAAACGTCAGGTGCCAGTCGTCGAGACCAATCCTATTGTGGTGACTGAGATTGACTGGAGTCCGCAGAATACCAATGATATCGACCACGTAAACGAAATGGGTCAGAACGTCTATAAGAATTTCGGCACTTGGGCTACAGGCTCAACGTCGAAGTGGGGCAAAGCATGGAAGGCAGTACACGACTATTATGGTAACATCGGTATGACGCTGACTGGTACAAGTGACTTCTTCGATATCGACAAGTGGATTGTCAATAATAGTCTCACATACAATACTTGGAAAAACAACAAGAACCATGTGCTCGAACCTGCGTTCAAGGACAAGATGTTGGCTGCGGGCTATAATGACACCTACGAGGCTTGTAGTGGTGCATGCTTCGAATGGTACAAGGACTGGAATACGGATACTCGCCCATATATGGCTTACACCCATCAGTGGACGGGCGACTTGGGCAACAACAAGTTTATCAATCCGGTCATCAATGGCGACTTCCCTGATATCGACCTCATTCGTGTGGATGATACCTATTATATGGTTAGTACTACGATGTTCTATATGCCAGGTGCTACTATCCTGAAATCAAAGGACCTCGTCAATTGGGAATATTGTGCGAACCCATTGCTGCAGATTGTTGACAACGATGCATACAATCTGCTGAAAGGCAAGCACCACTATTCACAAGGCATGTGGGCATCATCTCTCAACTATCATGCAGGTAAGTTCTACCTCTACTTCCCTTGCTCAACTTGGTCATCCGATTCACGAAGCATCCTCTTGACGGCATCTAATCCGGAAGGCAAATGGGATGTTACCTTGCTTCCTGAGGGCTATCACGATCCAGGTTGGCTATTCGACGATGGACCTAAAGGTGACGGTTACCTTTATGTAGCATGCGGCATCGGGGATATCTGGGTGAATAAGTTTAATGCAAAAACGCTTGCAAAGATTTCCAGCACAAAGGTGATTACCGTAGGCAACGGATGCGAGGGTAGCCATATGTATCACATTGGTGACTACTATTACATCTATGCTACCTATGGAGGTACGGAAGGTAGTCAGACCACTTTCCGTTCGAAGAGCCCAATGGGACCTTATGAGGAATATGTAGGTCCTACAACTTCATCCAACCCAAAGGGAAGAACTTTTGCAGGTCAGAAGATTCATCAGGGTGCTTTGGTTGAAACCCAAACAGGCGAATGGTGGACCATGTTGTTCCGTGATGCAGGAGCAATCGGACGTATTCCTTACCTCGAACCAGTAAAATGGGTTGACGGATGGCCAATTGTAGGAAACAACGGTCGTGATGTCAGCGAAGGCGGAAAAGCATACCCAAAACCAAATGTGGGCAAAACCTATCCGCGTACCTATCTCCCTACAAACGACACATTCACCGATGCTACACTCGGTATGCAATGGGAATGGAATCACAACCCCGACAACAGCAGATGGAGCCTGCTTGAACATCCAGGATGCCTGCGTCTGTACACTGCTACTGTTACCGATTCGCTTCAGTGGGCACGTAACAGCCTCAGTCAGCGTATCCTCGGATACGACCCTGTGGGCAAGAGTACGTCAAAGTACTATAACTCACTCGGAACCATCAAGATGATTACCACAAACATGTTGGAAGGCGATATAGCTGGTATTGCTGTGTTCCAGGAACCTTATGCACTCATTGGCGTAAAAGTCACAGATGGAAAGAAGAGACTCTACTTCATGCAGCAGAACAGTCTGCACGGAACTCAGCAGAAGCAGAATGGAGCAGAAATCGAATCTGACACTATCTATCTGCGTGCATCCGTCAATTTCGGAACCAATAAAGCGAATTTCTACTATAGCTACGACAACCAGAAATACACCAAGTTCGGAGGTGAAATGAATATGGGCTACACGCTCGGTGTGTTTGTAGGAAACCGATTCTTCCTCTACAACTACGCTACGAAGCAGTTAGGCGGCTCAGTCGATATCGACTGGTTCTCTACCGAACCTAACTTTAGCGAAGAAGGTTACTTCGGTCCTGGTGTGCTGCATACGTTCAGTGAGGAAGACCTCGCAATAAGCGATCTCGCTATGTCAAAGACTGACTATTGCGTTACTCCTGGTAGTTCGCATCAGATTAATATCACCTGCACCTCGCTTTCAGGTCTCCAGACCAACGTAGCTTCGTCTTGCACTTATCAGTTTGCCGACCCAACTATCGCACGTATGGTAGGCGGAAACATCGTAGGAATTGCTGAGGGAGAGACCGAAGTCACAGCAATCTACACCGATCCACTCGGCAACAGTCGCGAGGTAACCTTCGCCGTCAGGGTTTCTTACTTCCCACTCACAACTGATGCATTCAATCCATCTATCATCGGTTCAGGCACATTTACAGAACGTACAGGTGGACTTAAGACCGAAAAGGATGGCTTTGGAGGATGGCTCTATACCAACGGAGTTGACTTCTCCGACTACAACTATCTTGTTGTCAAGCTCTTACGAGCATCGTCTTCTAAGCCAACTTTCCGCATCTACGATAACAATAACAACAACTCCGACTTCTACACTATCGACATGAAGAGCCCGACCACCTCAGTAGTTATCGACCTCCAGAATCTTGTCACACCTAAGGGACGAGTGATGAGCCCATCGAAGATCTACAAGGTTGGATTCTCAACCAATGGTTCTAGTGTGTTATACATCAAAGAAGTGTTCCTCAGTATGGACGGAGTCACACCAGCTCTCGGCATCGAAGAACTGAACATTGAAAAGACGGAAAAACCAGACAGAGGTGTTTATAACCTGCAAGGACAGCGAATCAACTCCCTCCAAAAGGGTATCAACATCGTTGATGGTAAAAAGATAATGGTAAGATGATTTTAGCGAAAGAGTGGTGAGCAATCGCCACTCTGGTGGAAGACAACTAATTAAAAGTTCCCCTTATCTTAGGGGGGCTTTTTTTTGTTGTGACAAGTGCCAGGGGGAGTGGGTCAATGGTGGAGGAATTTGTAAGAGGAGTCTGTCTACTTACAAGGGTGTGTGTTGTATCAGTATGTCAAAGATCGTGCAAGCCGAACACAGAGCGAAAGCTCGCTTTAGGCTTTGTTGAGGCGCTGCCGATTTTCGCGGTAACGCAAAGAACACGCAAGCCGAACGCAGAGCAGAAAGCTCGTTTTAGGCTTTATTGAGGCGCTGCCGATTTTCGCGGTAACGCAAAGAACGCTTTGTGTTAAGGAAGAGGAGAGCGTAACTACTCGTTTTACTTCCGTTTTTAACAACTTGTTTTCAGACTTCGATTCTGGCTGCCGGCTTCCGTCCTCTAGGCCTGATTTTTGTTCCCCTTAAGGGGAATTTTTGTTACCCCTAAGGGCTGCAAAATCTCGCTTGATTTTCACGGTGCAAAGTTACAAAATAGTTTGGGCGGTCTACGAATGTTTTACCAATTTTTTACGTTAAAATGAAAAAAATCTATTTAGTCATTTTAGTCATTAGTCATTTAGTCAAAATCGTTTCTGGTTGAAAAAGTGGCCACTATATAATAATATATAAATATATTTATATATTATTATATAGTGAGCATAAAAACAGAAATCCGAAATTCATTTTGACTATTTTGACTTTGACTATCTTGACTATCTTGACTGCCTTTCCAGTATGTACTACCCTAGAAAAAGTTGAATGGTTACCCTGTAGCGGCGGTTGAGCGAGATGAAGCATCATTGACGTGAAAAAATGAACAAATATTTGGTAGTTTCGTGGAAATGTGGTATCTTTGCGGGCGGAAGGCTGTAATCGAATAGAAACCAAGACTAATGACTAATATGAATGATATCCAAACCATTCAAAGCAAGATATATGAAATACGAGGTCAGCGTGTGATGCTGGACTTTGATTTGGCCGCTATGTATGGAGTAGAAACGAGGGCGTTGAATCAGGCAGTTAAACGTAATATAGAGCGTTTTCCTGAAGATTTCATGTTCCAACTGACAAAAGGAGAGTTTGAAATCTTGCGGTCACAAATTGTGACATCCAAAGTTACTGCTAAACAGGGAGTTAATGATTGGACATCACAAAATGTGACATCCAATTTTGCGAAGATGGGATTACGCAAACAGCCTCGATTACAAAGAGCAGTTTCTCGATGACACGGATTTGTGTGACAAGCTGCGCAAGTATGAAAAATTATAAACATTATAGACCCATTAAAACATTATTAACTATGAGAAAGATTATTGTAATGGCAGTATTTGCTTGCTTCGCTGCAATGAATGTGAACGCCCAGACGGGTGGGACGGAAAGCAAGACCGAGAAGATGCTTCGCTTGACGAAAGCGGCAGACGACAACCCTACGAACTGGAAAGCCCAGTTAGAGGCGGGCCACTTTCTGCTCGACAAGGAGAACGGGATGAACAACCCGTCGCAGGCTGAGAAATACTACGAGCGCGTCTTTCACCTTGCCACGGACTATAACAAGGAGATACCCGACTCGGTGATTCGTATGACGGGGTGGACGATGGCGATGATGTCGATGGCTCCCGAGAAGGATGACCTGGACCGCGCCTTGTTCTACATAGACGCGATGAGGCATGCCGACAAGATGGGCGTGGACATGGGCGATGGCTACACATACATGTTCGACGTGTTGGGCGTGATGTACGGCATGATGAAAGAAGAGAGTGAAAAGTCGCTGTATTACATGACGGAGCTTCGCAATCATCTGGCCAAGGACAAGAAGGCGGGAATAGAGTACACGGACATGATGACGGCCATGCTGTACGACAGGCTGATGTCGAAATACCAGGAGACGTTCGGCGACAAACTTCTGGAATTGACCTTCGACGGCAAGAAGTACATCGCGCTTACCCAGGGCGACTGGAACATCGAGAAGCCTTTCGCGGGGTGGATGAAGGAAACGGAAGGAGATCAAAAGTCGCTATACTACTGCTGTGACGACGGCAAGATCACGGATGAACTGCACGGCCAGATGGAGTTCACTTTCAACTACGACAAAGACGGCGTGAAGCCGAATGACACCACTAATGCACGGCTGATTACCGTCACGCCCGAGCGCCGCCAGCAGCTGGTCGAGGCATACCGCAAATACATGAAGAAGTCAAAAAAGAACAAGTAAAAAGGGACGTTGAGCCACGCGCATTGAATCAGAAGAGAGAGGACAATAAGGGGTAAAAACATCGCTGTTGAGAGCAAATCGAGGGGTGGCCGTTTTGGCTACCCCTCTACATCAGCAGCGGCTACCGCTGCAAGATGCTCAACACAGCCGTCAAAGGGGCAGTGACCTCACAACACACCCGAGGCGAAGCAGCCGACATCTTCATCGACCCCGTATGCTCCCTCGGTTGGACGCTCTGGGACGTGTGTAAGCTGATAGTGCGCCACACAGACTTCGACCAGTTGATTTGGGAGACGCGACCGAACGGCAGCAAATGGATTCACGTCAGCTATGTATCGTATCGAAAGAATCGTCACAATAAACTGAGAACGAATGACGGAATCCATTACGAGATATTAGCAGACCCCCTCTAGCAGACCCACTCTGACTCCCCCTCTAGGGGGAGGAAGGGGTTTGGCGTTTAAAACGAAATAGGGCTTCCGCCCTATCCTAAATTATTTCGCCCCGTTGGGGCTAAGAAATTTGTAAATAAATCAATTAAAATAAACAGTGGCAAGTGGGGACAGGCACTCACAGGGATTCCCGATGTGCTGGTGCTCACCGCAGCAAGCCCCTACGAGACATCGAAAGCCGACATGCACGACCGCGATCTTGGAGTCTATCTCTCCAACGCTTTTGCTCGCACCCTCAGAGAGGAAATCTTCAAGAACCCCTCCATCACCATCTACGACCTCTACCGCGAGCTGGCTCGCACTACAACGGGTTCGCACGTCAACATCTACAACCAGCAACAATATGGTTCGGTTTATGAAGAAACCATGCAAGAGTATTTCCCACAATAAACAACAAATGGTAGATGTTGCATACATATCATATTTCAACGTCTGGAATGTATGAATAGAAAAAAGGAGAGCTTCGGCTCTCCTTTCTTTAGCTTCGGCTCTCCTTTCTTTAATGATTTATTGTTTCCGTTGTTGGGTCAACTCAACTCCGCATCCTCCGCATTCGGCTCCGATGGGTGGATTTTGCTTTACAATGGAGATGGATACTTGATCCACACACTGGAATTGCTGTAGAATGGCTCGGCATATCCGACCACATACATGTTCCATAAGCTTAGAGGGAATTTGCATCTCTTGCTTCACCACATTGAAGACCTTGGAATAGTCAACTGTATCAGAGAGATGATCTGAGAGGGTTGACGACTCATCAAGAACGGTCAGTTGGAGATTGACGGTGTACCAATCTCCAACGATTTGTTCCTGAGGCATAACGCCATGATAGGCGAAGATGCGTATGTCGTGAAGGTTTATCCGCATCGTGAGTGTCCGCAGTTTGTACAGATAAGACATCCTTCTTGATAAACCAACGTTTCCTGTCCACAGTTAGGGCATACTTGTCCTGTTGCTTTGGTTCCATCCTGAACGTATTTCTTGAGGGCACGCTCTACTCCGTTTTTCCAAGTGTTGATACTTTCGCTCTCAAGCTGTAATGAGCCTACGAGTTTGATGACATTGGTAAGTGGCATACGATAACGTAGCACTCCACTGATGAGCTTTGCGTAGTTCCAATACTCTTTGTTGAATCGTGCGGAGAGTCCTTCGATAGTTGTCTTATAGCCTCTTCGGTTTTCGAACTGGAAGTCGTAGCGCTTTACTCCATTTTCATCGAAGTTCTTGATGATATGTCCCTTTGAGACCGTTTTAGGTAGAGCGATACCGTCTTCGTCATCGAGTACACCTGTGAAGATTTCGTATGGATAGCCATCGAGCAACCCGACAAATGCCACCCACTTCTCTTTATTGTTCTGGAATCGAACGACATCGCATTCAAGACTCTTGGGACGTACTTCCGTAACAATTGGTGGAGGACAGTCGCATTCGCCTTCTTCTTTCTTTTTCTTTGCTGTATCGCTCTTTGCCGATATGAGCACACCACTACGACTTCCGTCGCGATAAACGGTACAGCCCTTGCAACCACTCTTCCATGCTTCGACATAGAGTTGTCCGACAAGTTCCTCGCTCACATCGTTTGGAAGATTGATCGTGACAGAGATGGAATGGTCAACCCATTTCTGGATTGCACCTTGCATCTTAACTTTCTCCATCCAGTTGACATCGTTAGCGGTAGCTTTATAATAAGGTGAGCGCTGCACGAGGGCATCAATTTCCTCTTGCGTGTATTTCTTCTCGGTATCGATATTGTTTACCTTCATCCATGTGAGGAACTTAGGATGATAGACGATATACTCTTCGAACGAGTCGCCTGTTTCATCGACGAAGTCAACATGCACGTTAGGATCGTTGGGATTTACTTTACGACGGCGCTTATAAACAGGCATAAATACGGGTTCAATACCTGATGTTGTCTGTGTCATGAGGCTGGTAGTTCCTGTCGGAGCAATGGTGAGGCAGGCAATATTACGACGCCCGTATTTCACCATATCTTCGTAGAGCTGCGCATCTACGCTCTTGATACGGTTGACAAACGGATTATCTTTCTCGCGCTTCGCATCATACACTTCGAAGGCTCCTCGCTCTTTTGCCATATTGACAGAACTACGATAAGCTTCAACAGCTACGGTCTTATGGATTTCGGTTGAAAAATAAGTTGCTTCGGGAGTTCCATAGGTCAATCCCAACGCTGCCAGCATATCGCCTTCGGCTGTGATACCCACACCCGTACGACGTCCCTGACGGCTCTTATTGTAGATTTTCTCCCATAGTTTACGTTCGCTTGCCTTTATCTCCTCGCTTTCGGGGTCTTGGTCGATTTTCTTTTGAATGAGTCGTATCTTCTCAATCTCAAGGTCAATGATATCATCCATGATGCGCTGAGCATACCCTACATGCTGCTTGAATTTCTCGAAATTGAAATGGGCATTCTTCGTGAAGGGTTCCTCGACGTATGAATAAAGATTAATAGCAAGCAGACGGCAGCTGTCGTAAGGACAGAGTGGAATTTCGCCACAAGGGTTGGTTGAAATGGTCTTAAAACCTAAGTCGGCATAGCAATCAGGTACGCTCTCACGAATGATGGTGTCCCAGAAGAGCACTCCCGGTTCGGCACTTTTCCAAGCATTATGAACGATTTTCTTCCACAACATGCTGGCATCTATTTCCTTTTGGTAGGTAGGAGTGTCCGAATCGATAGGATATTTTTGCATGTATGCTTCAACATTGATGGCTGCATTCATAAATTCATCTGTGATACGCACGCTGACATTGGCGCCTGTCACCTTTCCTTCGGTCATCTTAGCATCGATAAATGCCTCTGAATCGGGGTGCTTGATGGATACAGACAGCATGAGGGCACCACGACGCCCTTCCTGTGCCACCTCGCGTGTGGAGTTGCTATAGCGCTCCATAAACGGAACGATGCCTGTCGATGTTAATGCAGAATTCTTTACAGGGCTTCCTTTCGGACGGATGTGTGAAAGGTCGTGTCCGACTCCTCCACGACGCTTCATCAGCTGAACCTGCTCCTCATCGATCTTAATGACTGCTCCATAACTATCAGCAGGACCATCGAGCCCTATGACAAAGCAGTTACTTAGCGACGCTACTTGATAGTTGTTACCAATACCGGTCATCGGACTTCCCGCAGGTACAATATATCGGAAATGGTCGAGAAGGTCAAACACTTGTTGAGCCGACATTGGATTCTGGTATTGGTGTTCGATGCGTGAGATTTCGTTAGCGATACGCCAATGCATGTCGGCTGGCGATTGCTCATAGATGTTGCCAAACGAATCTTTCATCGCATATTTGTTGACCCACACACGTGCAGCCAACTCGTCACCATCAAAATACTTTAACGAGGCAGCGAATGCCTTGTCATAAGAATAGGTGGGTTTTGTATTCATTGTTATATGGTAATTGAGAATAATGTAATCTTATCTGTTACGTTTGATTTCGTCCGACAGATCTTCAAGTTCCTGCCTGAACTCTGTATCGGTTTCTGCCAACCCCTGGATATGGCGAATTGAATGCAGTATGGTTGCATGGGTACGTCCTCCTAAATTGTCACCTATCTGCATGTTCGACAAATCTGTCATGGTGCTTGCCAGATAGGCAACCGTCTGGCGTATCTGATTGATGGGCTGACGACGGCTTTGTGAACAAAGTTCGGTCTCAGAGATGCTGTAATGCTTGCATACGCATTTCTTGATGTCGTTGATGGTCAAAGGACGTGTGTCAACCTTGATGTAACGTGGCAACACCTGATCGGCCAACTTCATATTCACTTCGCACTTGTAGATGGTCGAATATGCCATCATGGAGTTGATGATTCCTTCCAAATCCCTGACGCTTCCATTTACCCTCTCTGCTATGTAATTGATGACATTTACAGGGATAGGCAAAGCATCTTGCTTCACTTTATAAGAAAGGATTGCACGACACAAAGCTTTTGTCGGCTTCTCGATCTCTGCCTGAAGTCCCCACTTGAACCGTGTAAGCAGTCGTTCTTCCAAACCTACGATGTCAATTGGCGGGCGATCGGCAGTCAATATAATCTGTTTGTTGTTCAGATGCAGATGATTGAAGATGTGGAAGAAGGTTGTCTGTGTCGCCTTGTTTCCCGACCACTCTTGTGTGTCGTCAATAATCAGCACGTCAATCGTCTGATAGAAACTGATGAAATCGTTTACCTTATTCTGGCGCACAGCTGTGGTATATTGAACTTGGAACAGATGTGCCGACAGATAAAGCACTCGGAGTGTCGGATGCTGTTGCTTGATGCCCCAACCTATCGCATTCACCAAGTGGGTCTTTCCACATCCAGAAGGTCCATAGATAAACAGCGGATTGAAAGTTTTAGCAGGATTCTGAGCTATAGCTTCGCCAACACTGCGAGCCAAGCGGTTGCTGTCGCCCTCAATGTAATTTGCAAAAGTATAGTTGACATTCAATCGCGAGTCGAGTTCGCTGGCAGCCATCGTCTGCGTCAGTTCATCGAACGCAGTAGGCATCACCTTCGTTTTGACAGGTTCTTGAATGATTATATTTCCGTCAGATGGTTTGTTGATAGTCTTCGTACCAGCTATCTCCTGGATGTTGTAGCTAAGTTCGACTCCCTTTCCAAAAACTCTTGTTATCACCTTATATATTAAATGTATATAGGTCGTCTCAAGATGGTCGAACACAAAGCGGCTGGGAACCGCTATAACGAGTTGCTTTCCGTCGAACGTCTGTGGCTCGATACAAGCAAACCATGTGTCAAACTGCTTTGGAGATATATTGTCTTTGAATATGTCAACACACTCATCCCACAATTCTTTCAACGCTTTCTTCATCGTCTACAGTATTAAGCTATTGTTTTACTTTGTTAGCACATTTCAATTATTTCGGTCCGATTCTAATTCGGTGATGCAAAGTTACAACCTTTTTTCATAATGACAAAACAAGAAAAAAAAGCGGGGGAAAAACAAGAAAATCGTAAGGGTGTTTATTTCAAAGACTTACACATTTGTAAACCACAAAGCCGACTTTTCACCATGAAAATTGTCCAACTTGTGTATTACAATGGTTTAGAGGGTTTTACTTTTTGAAAACGGATTTTGAATATTGTTAAAAACTCAAATCCACCCCCATATTTCAGCACTTTAGTTTTTTCCAATTTGACTCAACTGGAAACCCCTTATTTTAACGGAATTTAAATAAGGCTATTTTTTCTCTTTCCTTCCGAACACTGAAAAATGCACATATCGCGATGGATGAAGTCGCAAATCTTCCAATAATCGGGAGGCATTATTCATGGTCGAATCGAGGTGATTATAAATACTTGGATCGTTCATCAACTTACCCAATGAAGAGTTTTGATTCGACAGCTGATTAGTGAACAATTGTAGCTCAGAGACCACCTGGTTGGCACTTTTCAAGGTTGCGTTCGCATTATCGGCCATTCCCGTTAAATCGATTTCATTCAGTTGTCGGGTCGTGGTTTCGATATTGCTACAGATGGAGTTCGCATGTGTCATCAGCTGAGGAACGTCGTGCCGCATCAGACGATTGACATCATCGGTTGTTGCCTTCAAATTATTTGAAATATATTCCATGTTGTGAAGCGAGGATGCGAGTGCCGGATCGTTGGTCAGCGTGTTGACTGCCGTAAGAATCGAATCGAGCTTGGGCATCAAGGCTTTGAGCTGTGGAACCATCTCACCGATCGACGACATGAGGTCACCTCCACCTTCACCGGAAATCGTATCGCCTTTTGCCAGCAAATCACGTGGATTCTCGCCAAGGATGATGTTCATCTTCGGAGCACCAAGCATATCCTTCACGGTTGTGGCATGACTATTTCGAGGGAGCGAAAAGCCTTCATTCAGTTCGATGGCAACAGTCAGCATCTGACGATTGCTGTCATAGGTAATATCCTTCACCACCCCAATGTTCATTCCGTTTGCAATCACTTCACCAGCTTTGGACAAGCCGCCTACATTCTTCATCTCGACATAGTAGATATTGTCGGAGCTGAACAACTTCAGGCCCTTCATGAATATAATACCCAAATATACGATGACTACTGCGATAATGGCAGTGATGGCTATCTTTATTTCCTTTGACTTCATGTTGATTGATCGTTTGTTTCGAGTTCAAGGTTCTTCAACCATGAGACTCTTACCTTTTTATTTCTTCTTACTTTTATTTTTCCACTCATTAATGGCTTCACTGGCATTCACTTTCTGCCCATCTTTGAACGCCACGATAAACGCGTCAGGGAAACGGTCGCTTATCTCGTTTTTCATCTTCACGATTTCGTTGTAGTTGGTTGTGGAACCATAAGTGTACTTATACACATTATCCTCCTTGTACGAGTCGGCCTTCACACCCTTGAATTGGGTGCTACCGGGAACCAGATGTTTGGGCGAGATGAGGAACTGAACCTTGAATACGGGTTGGGAGTTCGACGGCTGCTCTGCAGGAGCTGTCTCTTGAAGAACAACTATTGGTGCAGCTGGCTCTGCAACTACAGGTGCGACTTCCTCCACAGGCTTTTCAACAGGTTCTTCGGCAACTGCTGCATTGTCAATCGCCTCCTTCAGTTCTACGTTGTTCTCGACAATCTGCTTATCGACAGCTTTGGGATCTATCTTCTCCAACTTGGACATTCGTCCCGTATGCAGCGTCTTATAGCGCGAAATAGCGTTGTAAATACACTTTGCAATCAGCGAACGGCCTTCGTCGCTCATCAAGAACAGCTCTTCCTCCGGCGTGGAAATAAAGCCCACTTCGAGGAGTACGGATGGCATATACGTCAGACGTAAGACGGCAAGATTGGCCTGTAACACACCCATATCCTTGCGTCCACCTGTCTTCACCATCTCCTCCTGTGCCAGTTTGGCGAAGTTCACACTCTCCTGCATATCACGATCCTGCATCAGTTCGAACATGATTTCGCTCTCAGGCGAGTTGGGGTTCATGAAACTATATTTCTGAGCGCCATCCGACTCGAACTGAATGACCGAGTTCTCGCGCTTCTCCACCTCCAGATTCGTCTGAGCCGTACGGAGAGTCAACGTATAGGATTGCACCCCCATCGGCCGTCTGCTGGCACTACGTTCAATCGCATTGGTATGTATGCTCACAAACAAGTCTGCTTTCGCTTTGTTGGCAATATCCGCGCGTCCGCTGAGAGTTACGAAAACATCTGTTGAACGCGTATAGAGCACGCTCACATCAGGACAGTTCTGCTGAAGCAGCTTACCCACTTTCAGCGCTATTGCCAGATTGATATCTTTCTCCCTGTTCGTAGTCGGACGCCCTACTGCACCCGCATCATGTCCACCGTGACCAGCATCCAGAACAACCAAGAAAGGTTTGTTCTGAGCTGACATCCCAGTGGATATGCCGACCATCAGCACAACAAAAAGTGTGATAATATATATCGTTCGTCTCATCTCATCTCATATATTTCACTGCAAAGATACAAAAGATTTATGAAAAACAATGCAAGCAACCCTTAAAAAAAGGGAACATACGCCATTATTTTAATAAGGTGTCACTGATTTTGCATGAAGATTCATTATCTTTGCATCCGTAAAAGAACGAACAACTCCCATCATGAACAAAGAATTGCAACAATTCATCACATCGGAGATTCTGCCGCAATACAATCATTTTGATGCAGCCCACCAGCAAGACCACGCGAAGAAAGTGATGGACGAAAGCTTGGCATTAGCAGCCAACTACGATATTGATACAGATATGGTCTATACGATAGCTGCCTATCACGACCTCGGACTCTGTGAAGGACGTGAGAACCACCACCTGACCTCGGGTAGAACCATGCGGAGCGACCAAAGACTCCTGCGTTGGTTCACTCCGGAACAAATCGAAATCATGGCGCAAGCGGTCGAAGACCATCGTGCCTCAGCCCACCATGCCCCACGTTCGATTTATGGGCGAATCGTAGCTGAAGCCGATCGGAACATTAACATCGACGTCATCATCACCCGCACACTCCAATACGGATTGGCACATTATCCCCAACTGAACAGAGAAGAACATATCCTTCGAGCACTTGATCACTTACACGAGAAGTACAGCCGCAACGGCTATCTCAAGCTATGGATTCCCGGATCGAAAAACGAACGCGAACTGCATCGGCTATGGGATCTAATCGACGACAAAACCGCCATCCGAAAGGCTGTAGAGGACAAGTATTCCCAAATAATCAACGAATAGAAGAATTGAAGTTGAAGTTGACTATTTCCTACAGCCCTGTAAGGGCGAAATAAAACAGAATAGGGCAAAGTCCTATCTCGTTTAAACACCCCACCTCCTTCCTCCCCATAGAGGGGGTGCCCGAAGGGCGGGGGCTTATGAAAAGAGCGAAAACTAATTCTTACTGATGACAATCATGGATGATTGCTTTGTTGAAGAACAAAGGGACACTTTAGCAAATTATTTGAACACGGATTGCTCGGATTGAACGGATTAATTGATGACAATCTTTTGCAAGATTGCTTTGTTTAGCAAAGGTTTTGTTTTTCTAAAGTGCTTCTGAAAGCTAGCTTTCAAGACACTTAAGCAAAATAAAACTTATCATCAATACTAAAACATCTGTGTGAATCCGTAAGATCCGTGGTCGTTAAAAAAAACTTATCATCAGTAAGAACCTACCTATTTATTTTCGCATTGGTTTTGTATTTTCGCACTTTTTCGCAATCCATAAATCTCTGTCATCCGTGTTATCTGTGTGAGGTTAAATAACTATTCAAAGTTCAAGGTTCAAATTTATAGAGCTAAGAACTAAGAGCTGTAGAGCTGTAGAAGAAAGACAGGAGGGCTTTGGCTCTCCTTTCTTTAATGTATCATTAATTATTTGGGGGAGTAAACAAGTTTCGCTGAGGAATTAGGGGACGGTTT
>JAEEGL012045045.1_pt1 | contig 33964 bp, 29 predicted proteins | sample 9134231 | NCBI WGS metagenome assembly JAEEGL01 (sample SAMN16246548, study PRJNA631951) | gut metagenome | biome: gut microbiome; feature: rumen; material: fiber-attached | host: Bos | place: Iran: Karaj | collected 2018-10 | reverse complement strand
GGTGTAGCGATAGTCATGGAGGTAAAGACGGGTGACATCAAGGCTATTGTCAATATGGAGAAATGTGCCGACGGTGAATACCGTGAGATCAAGAACCATGCCGTCAGCGACCTGCTTGAACCTGGATCGGTATTTAAGACAGCTTCCATCATGGTGTGTCTTGACGACGGTAAGTGCGACACCACAAAGCGAGTGGAGACCGGTGGCGGCGTTTGGCCCATGTACAAACGACAGATGAAGGATCACAACTGGCGCAAGGGAGGTTATGGTACACTGACGTTGCCCCAGACGCTGCACTTCAGCTCGAACATCGGCGTGAGCCGTATCGTTGATGAGTACTACCACAACCAACCAGATCAGTTCGTGGAAGGCATCTATCGTCTCGGTTTGGCCGACGATCTGCACATACCACTCATGGGTTCGTCGCCCGCAGTCATCCGCAAACCTTTCAAGGACAAGCGAGGTAAGTGGACTGGCAACCGTTGGAGTGATACCGCACTTCCTTGGATGTCAATAGGTTATGAGACTCAGGTGCCACCAATTTCCACATTAACCTTCTACAACACTATAGCCAATAATGGTCGGATGATGAAGCCTCGCTTCGTGAAGCAGGTGGTGAAGAATGGCGAAGTGATAGCCGACTATCCGCCAACGGTGCTCCACGAACGCATAGCTAAGCCCGAGACCATCAAGAAGATACAGACCATTCTGGAGCAGGTGGTCAGTATTGGCCTCGGTAAGAAAGCGGGTTCGAAGTCGTTCAAGGTTGCAGGTAAGACGGGTACGGCACAAATCTCGCATGGTACGGCAGGCTATCACACTGGCACCATGCAGTATCTGCTCTCCTTCGCAGGTTTCTTCCCTGCCAACGACCCACGTTATTCGTGCATCGTCTGCATTCAGAAATCGGGACTTCCTGCCTCCGGTGGCGGCATGTCGGGTGTGGTATTCCATCACATCTCCGAAGGTATCCTTGCCCAGAACCTGATGCTCGACGTGAAGGAGTCGCGCGATTCGACCTCAATCCTGCTGCCCGATGTCAAGGATGGTAACCTCACGGCAGCCAACTACGTGCTTAATTATCTTGGGTTTGTGCCCAATAACAATTGGTCGGGCTCCTATGTCGATGGCAATCCTGTTTGGGGAAAGGCTGCTCAGAACGGCAATAAGGAGATATCCCTCAGCCAGCAGTCGCAACAGAGTCTTGGAACGATTCCCGATGTAGTTGGAATGGGTGCCCGCGATGCAGTCTATCAGATTGAACGCCGCGGTGTGCGTGTGCGACTTCGCGGTCGTGGCCGTGTCACCAAACAAAGTCTGGAGCCAGGCCATCAAATTAAGAAAGGCGACATTTGTGAACTGTTGCTTGAAGTTTGACCTTTGGCTTTTGTGGACTGCTTTTTAATGGAAATGAAATAAAACAACGATATATGAAACTTAGCGAACTGCTTAAGAACATCAAGCCGACTGCTGTTGTCGGCAATGAAGAAATAGACATCACGGGTGTTGAGATAGACTCACGTAAGGTACAGCCTGGTTTTCTCTTTGTGGCTATGAAGGGGACGCAGGTGGATGGTCACCGTTTCATTCCTAAGGCTGCCGAACTAGGTGCTGCTGCCGTGCTCTGTGAAGATCTGCCGGAAGATACTTCAGGAGCAACCTATGTGCAGGTGGCTTCCACTGAGGATGCGGTGGGCCCTGTGGCAACCCTCTTCTTTGGCGATCCTTCTCGTCGGTTGAAGCTTGTGGGCGTTACAGGAACCAATGGAAAAACGACCATCGCCACCTTATTATATAATATGTTCAGGAAGATGGGACATCGGTGCGGCCTGCTCTCCACGGTTTGCAACTACATCGAGGACGAAGCAATTGCCGCTTCTCACACCACTCCTGATGCTATTGAACTCAACCGATTGTTGGCCCGTATGGTAGAGGCTGGCTGTGACTATGCCTTCATGGAGTGTTCCAGCCATGCCATTGCACAGAAACGCATTGGTGGATTGCAGTTCGCAGGTGGTTTGTTTACCAATCTGACACGTGATCATCTTGACTACCATAAAACATTCGAGAACTATCGTGATGCAAAGAAAGCCTTCTTCGACATGTTGCCCAAGTCGGCATTTGCCATAACCAACCTCGACGACAAAAATGGAATGTTCATGGTACAGAACACTCGTGCCCGGGTGAAGACCTACTCCACACGTGCAATGGCCGATTTCCGTGCCCGTATCCTTGAGTGCCACTTCGAAGGCATGTATCTTGAGATTGATGGTCGTGAGGTGGGTGTTCAGTTCATCGGTAAGTTCAACGTGTCAAACCTATTGGCTGTCTATGGTGCCGCCATCATGTTGGGTAAGCAGCCCGATGACATCCTTGTGACGCTGAGCACCCTGCATAGCGTCAGCGGGCGATTGGAACCGCTTCGCTCGCCAGAGGGATTCACGGCCATCGTCGACTATGCCCATACTCCCGATGCATTGGAGAACGTGCTAAAGGCCATCCATGAAGTGCTTGACGGAAAAGGTCATGTCATCACCGTCTGTGGTGCCGGTGGTAACCGCGACAAGGGCAAGCGACCACTCATGGCACAAGAAGCCGTCCGCCAAAGCGACCGTGTCATTATAACCAGCGACAACCCTCGCTTCGAAGAGCCTCAGGCTATCATCGACGACATGTTGGCAGGACTTGATGCCAAGCAGATGAAAAAGGTGGTTAGCATCGTCGACCGCCGCGAAGCTATCCGCACGGCTTGCATGCTGGCCCAGAAAGGCGACGTCGTGCTTGTAGCAGGCAAAGGACATGAAGACTATCAGGAAATACGAGGCGTGAAGCACCACTTCGATGACAAGGAAGTGCTCCGCGAAGTATTTCAGTCGTGATGAAGCCCCTAAATGACGAAATAACGAAAAATGTAATAACGAAATAACGCTCAAAATATGCTATACTATCTGTTTCGTTTCTTAGAGCAATATGACATACCAGGCTCGCGCATGTGGATGTACATCTCGTTCCGCTCGTTGCTCACGCTCATCCTCTCGCTCCTCATCTCTGCATGGTTTGGTGAGCGATTCATCAAGTACATGAAGCGTCGCAATATCTCCGAGACAGCACGCGACCGTAGTATTGACCCCTTCGGCGAAAAGAAGGTGGGTGTGCCCACGATGGGAGGCATCATCATTGCCGTTTCAATTCTGGTACCCGTGTTGCTGCTTGGCCGTATGCGTAACATCTACCTGTTACTTATGATAGGTACGACGCTGTGGCTCGGCTTCCTTGGTTTTCTCGACGATTATATCAAGATATTCCGTCGCAACAAAGAAGGACTGAAGGGAAAGTATAAGATAGTTGGCCAAGTCAGCATTGGACTCATCGTAGGCCTGACACTTTGGCTTAGTCCCGATGCCGTGATTCATGAGAATATCGTCACCGAACGGCAGGGCATAGAAACAGTAGTTACCCATAAGTCGGAACCTGTGAAATCGTTGAAGACCACCATTCCATTTGTGAAGAACCATAACTTAGGCTACGACGACATCATGTCGTTCTGTGGTAAACACAAAAATGCTGCCGGCTGGGTGCTCTTCGTCATCATGACCATCCTTGTCGTTACGGCCGTATCCAACGGAGCTAACCTTAACGATGGTATGGACGGAATGTGTGCTGGTAACTCAGCCATCATAGGTGTGGCCTTGGGCATATTGGCCTACGTGTCGAGCCACATTGAGATGGCTTCCTACCTGAATATCATGTATATACCTGGCTCGCAAGAGTTGGTAGTGTTCCTTTGTGCCTTCATTGGTGCCATGATTGGTTTCCTGTGGTATAATGCCTATCCGGCACAAGTGTTTATGGGCGATACTGGATCGCTCATGATTGGTGGTATCATTGGCGTGGGAGCCGTTATCATTCACAAGGAACTGCTGTTGCCCATCCTCTGCGGCATCTTCTTCGTCGAGAGCCTGAGCGTCATCATCCAGACACAGGTGTTCAAGATCTATAAAAGTAAAGGTAAGCGTGTGCGCGTATTCCGTGCAACACCCATTCACGATAATTTCCGAAAACTTGACTCACAGCTTGATGAGACCAGTCAGTATGTGTTCCGCAAATGGCCGCATCGTCAGTTCCATGAGTCGAAAATCACGGTGCGCTTCTGGATTACCACCATCATCCTGGCCGCACTGACCATTATAACGTTGAAAATGCGATAAAAAAGGAGAACAGACAACATGAAGAGAATAGTCGTTTTAGGCGCAGCCGAAAGTGGTGTTGGCGCTGCAGCACTGGCAAAGAAACAGGGCTTCGATGTGTTCGTCAGCGACATGTCGGGCATCAAGGATAAATACAAGGCAATGCTCGATCAACGTGGCATTGCCTGGGAGGAAGGTCAGCATACAGAGGAACTGATTATGAATGCCACAGAGATCATAAAGAGCCCCGGTATTCCCGATACGGCACCCATGGTGGCAAAGGCCATCGCAGCAGGCATTCCCATCATCAGCGAGATAGAGTTTGCAGGTCGCTATACTACGTCGAAGATGATCTGCATCACAGGCTCCAATGGAAAGACAACCACCACTAGTCTCATCTATCACATCTTCAAGTCAGCTGGCTACGATGCCGGTCTGGCTGGTAACATTGGTCATTCGCTGGCGTTGCAGGTGGCTGAAGAACCCCACGAATACTACATCATCGAACTCTCGTCGTTCCAACTCGACAATATGTACGACTTCCGTGCCAACATCGCCGTGCTACTCAATATCACGCCTGACCATCTGGATCGCTATGACTTCAAGATGCAGAACTATGTTGATGCCAAGATGCGCATTTTGCAGAACCAGACCGAAGATGATGCATTCATCTATTGGGCCGATGATCCCATCATCAGCCGTGAACTGAAGAAGTACGACATCAAGGCCGTGCAGTGTCCCTTCTCGCTTTTGAAGCAGAAAGGCATCATTGGCTATATCGAGGAAGGACAATACAAACTGGAATATCCAACGCCTTTCAACATGGAGCAGGAATCGCTGTCGCTGACAGGCACGCATAATGTCTACAATTCACTGGCCGCAGGACTGGCGGCCAATATTGCTGGCATACGCAAGGATGTTATTCGCAAGAGTCTGAGCGACTTCCCTGGTGTGGAGCATAGGTTGGAAAAAGTGTGTCGTGTGCGTGGTGTTGAATACATTAACGATTCGAAAGCCACCAATGTAGACGCCTGTTGGTATGCCCTCGAGAGTATGAAGACTCCTACTATCCTCATTATAGGTGGCAAGGACAAGGGCAACGACTACGAGCCCATCAAACCACTCATCAGGGAGAAGTGCGTTGGATTGGTCTATTTAGGTGCCGACAATCAGAAACTGCACGACAACTTCGACGACATGGGCATTCCCGTGCGCGATGTCCATTCTATGAAAGACTGTGTTGAGGCCTGCTATGAGATGGCTCGTCCAGGCGACACCGTACTGCTTTCACCCTGCTGTGCCTCGTTCGACCTGTTCAAGAACATGGAAGACCGTGGCGACCAGTTCAAGACGCTGGTTCGTAATCTCTAACCCACTCAAAGCTGTAAGCGAAACATGATCAATAAGACTCTAAACAATATCTTCAAAGGCGACAAGGTCATTTGGATGGTCTTCTTCTTCCTTTGCATCATCAGTGTCATCGAAGTCTATTCGGCTTCGTCGCAGCTGACCTACAAAGGTGGAAGCTATCTTGCACCTGTGATGAAGCATCTGGGTATCCTCCTAATGGGCATTTTCTGCATGGTCGTGACACTCAACATCAAGTGCAAGTATTTCAAGATAGTAACGCCCTTCCTGCTTATCCTCTCGGTGCTCATGCTCATCTGGGCATTGGTCGATGGGCATGATGCCAATGACGCATCGCGTTGGGTTGGTTTCATGGGACTGAAATTCCAGCCATCGGAAATCGCAAAGGGTGCCTTGGTGCTTGCTACTGCACAGATACTCAGTGCCATGCAGACAGAGAATGGTGCCGATCGTCATGCCTTCAAGTACATCCTCATCGTCTGTGCCTTTATTGTTCCCCTTATCTTGGTCGAGAACTTCTCCACGGCAGCACTCATCTGTGTGGTCATCTTCATGATGATGATTCTTGGTCGTGTGCCTATGCAGCAATTGGGCAAGCTATTGGGCGTTGTGATGCTGTTGGGTGTAGTATTCTTTTTGATGATCATGGTGTTTGGTTCTGCCTCGTCGAAAACCCCTGCCGACAACCAGACTCTCGTAGAGCAGACCGAGAAGGTTGAAAACGTGCGACAGAGTGCCGTTGAGAAGGTTTTTCATCGCTTCGGTACTTGGAAGTCACGCGTCTTGAAGTTTGCCGACCATAGCTACGTGGCACCAGCCGATGTTGACCTGAACAAGGATGCACAGACCTCGCATGCCAACATTGCCATTGCCTCGTCCAATGTCGTTGGTAAGGGGCCTGGCAACTCGGTTGAGCGCGACTTCCTCTCGCAGGCCTTCTCCGACTTCATCTATGCCATCATCATTGAGGAAATGGGCATTGTTGGTGCCGTCTTCGTGGCTATGCTATATATCATCCTGCTTTTCCGTACAGGACGCATCGCTAACCGATGCGAGAACAACTTCCCGGCTTTTCTGGCCATGGGACTTGCACTGTTGCTGGTCACGCAGGCACTGTTCAATATGTGTGTAGCTGTAGGCTTGGCACCTGTCACAGGTCAGCCATTACCGCTAGTCAGCAAGGGCGGAACCTCTACCATGATCAACTGTATTTATGTGGGTGCCATCCTCAGTGTGAGCCGTTCTGCCAAGAAGAAAGACGAACCCGTCCAATCTCGTCTGAAACCCGTAGTGGCAGTAAGTTGAGGCTTTGGCCTAAAATAATTGGTAAAAAATGATAGATTGACAAAATATTTCTTTATTTTTGCACTTTATAATCAATGGAGAACGAACTTAGAATCATCATAAGTGGCGGTGGTACCGGCGGACACATTTTCCCCGCTGTTTCCATTGCCAATGCTATCAAGGCAAAACGTCCCGATGCTAAAATCCTTTTTGTGGGTGCAGAGGGTCGCATGGAGATGCAACGTGTGCCGGCTGCCGGCTACGAAATCAAAGGCCTGCCTATTTGTGGCTTCAACCGTTCCAACCTGTTGAAGAACATCACCCTGCCTTTCAAGATGTGGAAGAGCGACCGTATGGTCAAACGCATCCTGAAGGACTTTCGTCCTATGGCAGCAGTGGGTGTAGGAGGCTATGCCAGCTTCCCCACATTGAAGGCCGCTGCTTCACGTGGAATTCCCTGCCTCATTCAGGAGCAGAATTCCTTTGCAGGTAAGACCAATAAGATACTGGGTAAGACAGCAAAGAAAATATGCGTGGCCTACGAGGGAATGGAACGCTTCTTCCCTGCCGACCGCATCATGATGACAGGCAATCCTGTACGTCAGGCCTTGCTCGAAACGACGATCTCCCATGAAGAGGCAGTACGTTCGTTCGGGTTCGATCCTGCAAAGAAAACCATCCTGCTCGTGGGTGGTAGCTTGGGGGCTCGTACCATCAACGAAAGTGTCCTGCAACATCTTGACTTGGTTCGTCAGAGCGATGTGCAGTTCATTTGGCAGACAGGAAAATACTATAGTGCCCAGATTGCCGGGCAACTTCGTCAGGTGGGATGTCCCGACAATTTGAAGGTGACAGACTTCATCAGCGATATGGGTACAGCCTATAAGGCTGCCGACTTGGTCATTAGTCGTGCCGGAGCGAGTTCCATCTCGGAGTTCTGCCTCATTGGAAAGGCTGTCATCCTTGTGCCCAGCCCCAATGTGGCTGAAGATCATCAGACCAAGAATGCCATGGCACTCGTCAATAAGCAGGCCGCCCTCTACGTGAAGGATGCCGATGCACCCCAGACACTGCTGCCATTGGCTATTGAAACGGTTACTAACGACGGTCGTCTGGCATCGTTGAGAGAGAACATACTGAAGCTGGCGCTTCCCAATTCGGCAGACATCATTGCCGACGAGGTGTTGCGACTGGCTGAAAACAAGTAGAAAGGAACTGAGAAGTAATCATGGAACTGAAAGATATAAAAGCTGTATATTTCATTGGTGCTGGTGGAATCGGCATGAGTGCCATCGCCCGCTACTTCATGCATCGTGGCATGGTGGTGGCAGGCTATGACAAGACACCCTCAGAACTGACACGGCGGCTAGAGAAGGAAGGCATGCTGCTGCACTATGAGGAAAACGTCAGCGAGATACCTCACGCCTGTAAGAAACCCGAGTCATGCCTTGTCGTCTATACACCTGCCGTACCTGCCGACCATAAGGAACTTATTTTCTTCCGTGAAGGAGGTTTCGAGGTGCAGAAGCGTGCTCAGGTGTTGGGCATCCTTACCCGTATGCACAAGGGACTTTGTGTGGCAGGTACGCATGGCAAGACTACCACGTCGGCGATGTGTGCACATATTCTTCACCAGAGCCATGTGGAGTGCAACGCTTTCCTCGGTGGCATTACCAAGAACTACGGCACTAACTATCTGCTCTCCGACAATAGCGATTATGTGGTTATCGAAGCCGATGAGTTTGACCGTTCCTTCCACTGGCTGCGCCCATGGATGACTGTCATCACCTCGACCGACCCCGACCATCTCGATATCTACGGCACAAAGGAAGCCTATCTCGAAAGTTTCCGCCACTATACAACGCTCATCCAACAGGGTGGGGCGCTCATCATCCATCGTGGACTGGAGATGCAGCCCGACGTGCCAGAAGGTGTTCGCACTTACGATTACAGTCTTAAGGAAGGCGACTTCCACGCTGCCAACATCCGCATCGACAATGGCGAGATTGTGTTCGACTTCGTGTCGCCCATCGAGAATGTCGACAATGTCTGGTTAGGGCATCCAGTGCCTATCAACATCGAGAATGGCGTGGCAGCCATGGCCATGGCACAACTGGCTGGTTGCACGGCTGAAGAACTTCGCTATGGCATGAAAACCTATCGCGGCGTTGACCGTCGTTTCGACTTCAAGCTGAAAGACCAACGCCATGTATTCCTTTCCGACTACGCTCACCATCCGAAGGAAATCCTTGCAAGTGCTCGTAGCATTCGGCAGCTCTATCAGCATCGTAAGATTACGGCTATCTTCCAGCCGCATCTCTATACACGAACCCGCGATTTCTATCGCGAGTTTGCCGATGCACTGAGCCTGCTCGACGAGGTTATCCTTTGCGATATCTACCCTGCCCGTGAGCAACCCATTCCCGGAGTGACATCTAAGTTGATTTACGACAATCTCCGTCCGGACATGGAGCGTAGCATGATCAGCCTCGACGAGGTGTTGCCGCTGGTAAAGAGCCGTGATTTCGACGTTCTCGTGGTGCTTGGTGCAGGCGACCTCGATAATCTCGTGCCACAGATTACCAAGATCCTTGAGGCCAAGAAGCCATAGGCAGGTCTCCTCACACCCCACATAGTAAGAAGCAAAGAGTTCATGAAGATAAGAATCAACTGGAAGAAAACCCTCACCATCATAGCCGACGTGGTGCTTGCCGCCTACCTCGTGCTTGCGTTCACGGCTTTCAACAAGCCTGACGAGACCGCTCATGTCTGCACGAAGGTGGTCATCAATATTGCCGATGAGACTACGAATGGCTTCATTAACACGAAGGAAATCAAGAAGCGACTGGAGACCACCCACCTCTATCCCCTCAACAAACCGATGCGCTATGTCGATGCTCGTAAAATTGAAGAGACGTTGAAGACCAGTCCGTTCGTGCAGACCGCCGAATGTTTCAAGACTCAGGATGGCCATGTCAACATCAGCATCACTCAGCGTCTGCCGCTCGTACGCATCAAGGCTCAGAATGGCGATGACTACTATCTCGACGACAACGATCGCGTCATGCCTAACTCCCACTATACCAGCGATCTCATCATCGCTACGGGAAACATCAGCCGCCAGTTCGCTGCCAACTATATATCACCCCTGAGCAAGAGCCTCATGGCCAATCAACTGTGGAGCAACCAGATAGAACAGATCAATGTGCTTGCCGACCACACCATTGAACTTGTGCCTCGTGTGGGTAACCATGTTATTATCTTGGGCCCGCTGCCAGAAGGTAAGACAAAGAGTGAGGTGGCTCGTCAAATTGATGAGTTCCTGAAGCTGAAACTCACCCGTCTGGAGAAGTTCTATCGCTACGGTCTCTCGCAGGCTGGCTGGAACAAGTACAGTAGCATCAATCTTGAGTTCGACAACCAGATTATTTGTAAGCGCAGATGATGGATGGTTGAATGAAAAGATGAAGGACGAAAGGTTAATAGTTATTTATAAATAAGTAAATAGTAAATATAAAAATAGCATTATGCCAAAGGAGTTTATCGTAGCAATCGAACTCGGTTCATCGAAGATAACCGGTATCGCAGGAAGAAAGAATCTCGACGGCAGCATTTCCATTCTAGCTGTCGTCAAGGAGGACTCCACCACATGCATTCGCAAAGGTGTGGTCTACAACATTGACAAGACTGTAATGTGCCTGACCAACATCGTCAAAAAATTGGAGACGGCACTGAAATCGAAAATCGCCTATGTCTATGTCGGCGTGGGCGGTCAGAGCATCCGCTCGATGAAGAATGTCATCGTGAAGGAGTTTACTGAACCCACCGTCGTCACGCAAGACATGATTAACGAGTTGATGGATGCCAATCGCAACATGACCTATCCTGAACAGGAGATACTCGACGCTGCCACGCAGGAGTATAAGGTCGACCAGCAGTATCAGCTTGATGCTGTGGGCATCCAGTGCTCAAGGCTCGAAGGTAACTTCCTGAACATTCTCTGGCGTAAGGCCTTCTATCGCAACCTCAACAAGTGCTTCGAGCAGGCTGGCATTGCCATAGCCGACATGTATCTGGCACCTCTGGCAATGGCCGATAGCGTTCTCAGCGAAGGCGAGAAACGTTCTGGTTGTGTACTTGTCGACCTTGGTGCAGACACCACTACGGTCAGCGTGTACTATAAGAACATTCTCCGTCATCTGGCCGTCATTCCTCTTGGTAGCAACAACATTACCAAGGATATTGCAACCCTTCAGATGGAGGAGCGCGATGCTGAACGCATGAAGATCAAGTATGCCAGCGCATATACCGAGAACAGCGACATCGACAACACTCTGCGCCTCACGATCGATCAGGATCGCGACATTCTAAGTCGCGATTTCATCAACATCGTCGAAGGCCGTTTGCAGGAAATCGTGGAGAACGTCTGGTTCCAGGTGCCTAACGAGTACATCGACAAACTCCTTGGAGGAATCATCCTCACGGGTGGTGGCAGCAACATGCGCAACATCGAACGCGCTTTCCGCAACCATACCCATATTGAGAAGATTCGTGTGGCCCGCTTCATCTTGCCCACCATCAATGCCAGCCAGGCAGAAATCACGGCTCATGACGCCACCATGAACACGGTGCTCGGATTGCTTGAGAAGGGCGACATGAATTGTGCTGGTGAGGAAATCACCAACGACCTCTTCGGTGGTACAGGCGATCAGCCTGCTACTGTTGGCGACAACAGTCACAAGCCACCACGTGCCATCAACGAGATTAGTGGCCGCGGTATCGTGCAGACGGAGGAAGAAAAGAAGAAGGCTGAAGAGGAAGCCCGCCGTCGCCGCGAAGAAGAGGAAGAGGCCGAACGCCAGCGTCAGGCCGAAGAAGAGGATCGTCTCCGTCGTGAGAAGCGCGAGAACAGTTCTTGGAGAAAGGCTGTCCGTAACGTAAAGAAGTTTTTCGAAGGCGTCATGGCTGAGGAGGAGTAGGGACAATTGATAATTGAAAATTGATAATTATGATTCCCATCCGTGACATCCGTGGTTCTTTCTCCACTGCGTTATGAAAGCGTTCCTGCGGACCGATCGGCAAAATAGTAAATCCGTAAATCGTAAATAATCATGTTAGATCTCACCAACAATACTCCTGGCATCATCGATTTCGATGAGCCCGAGAAAGATAAAAGCATCATCAAAGTCATCGGCGTAGGCGGTGGCGGCGGCAATGCCGTTAACCACATGTATCGCGAAGGTATCCACGACGTCACCTTCGTGCTCTGCAACACCGACAACCAGGCACTCAACGACTCGCCCGTACCTGTGCATTTGCAGTTGGGTAAGGAAGGCTTGGGTGCAGGCAACAAGCCTGAGAAAGCCCGCCAGGCAGCTCAAGAGAGCCTCGACGACATTCGCAACATGCTCTCCGACGGCACACGCATGGCCTTCATCACCGCTGGCATGGGCGGTGGCACCGGCACTGGTGCCGCTCCGGTCATTGCTGAAGTGTCGAAGGAACTCGGTATCCTTACCGTCGGTATCGTAACCATTCCTTTCCGTTTCGAGGGTCCAAGGAAGATCGACCAGGCTCTCGACGGTGTCGAGGAGATGTCGAAGCATGTCGATGCCCTGCTTGTGATTAACAATGAACGTCTGCGTGAAATCTATCCTGATCTCACCGTGCTCGATGCCTTTGGCAAGGCCGACGATACCCTTTCCGTGGCTGCCAAGTCCATCGCCGAGATCATTACCGTCCATGGACTCATCAACCTTGACTTCAACGACGTGAAGACCGTGCTGAAGGATGGTGGTGTGGCCATCATGTCTACAGGGTATGGTGAGGGCGAAGGTCGCGTGAAGAAGGCCATTGAGGATGCTCTCAACTCGCCGTTGCTCAACGACAACAACGTATTCAACTCCAAGCGCATCCTGCTTTCCATCTCCTTTGCCAGCGAGCGCAAGGAAAATCCTGGGCTGACCATGGACGAGATGAACGACGTCAACGACTTCATGCTGAAGTTCGGCGAGGACTTCGAACTGAAGTGGGGACTGGCCCTCGATCCCGAACTCGGCGAGAAGGTGAAGGTCACCATTCTGGCTACTGGCTTCGGCATCGAAGATGTCGACGGCATGAGCGGTCACTTGAAGAAGCATACCGAAGAAGAGGCTAATCGCATCGCCATGGAGGAGGAGAAGCGTGCCGAGCGTGAGGAGCGTCGTGGCCGCTATTATGGCAAGGATGGCAATAACACGCAGTACAAGCGTCGCCCACACATCTTCTTGTTCCGTCCTGAGGACCTCGATAACGAGGATATTATCCTTGCCGTTGAGAACACGCCGACCTACAAGCGTACACGTCAGATGTTGGAGGAGATTCGTAACCAGGCAGCCGGCAATAAACCCGCACAGCAGCGCGACGATGCCGAGCCTGTGCAGGGTCTCATCAGCTTTGCTTGATGCTCGCTACCACACGTGCCATCGTACTTCGCACGGTGAAGTTCAGCGAGAACCAGCTCATCGTCGACATGCTGACCGAACAACTCGGTCGCATGTCGGCGATGTGTCGTATTCCTAAGACACAGAAGGGACGACTCAAGAAGCAGTTCTTTCAGCCACTCTCCATTCTCGAACTGCAAGTTGACCATCGTCCCAATCGTCAGTTGCAGCACATGCGCGATGCACGGCTGGCCAATGCCTATACTAGTATTCCTTTTGATGCCACGAAACTATCCGTGGCGCTCTTCACGGCTGAATTCCTGACCTACGCCACGCGTAACGAGCAGCCCAACCTGCCACTCTTTCGCTATGTGGAGAGTAGCCTTTTGTGGCTCGATGCCAACACCACGCCGATGAAGACAGCCAACTTCCACCTCGTTTTCATGATGCGACTCTCGCGCTTCGTAGGCTTCTATCCCAATCTTGAAGGCTATGTGCCTGGCGCTTTCTTCGACCTCGAGGCCAGCAGCTTCACGTCGCTTCCACCCTTGCACGCCAATTTCCTTAGCGCTGCCGACTCGGCGCTTGTGGTTACCCTTATGCGTATGACCTTCGACACCATGCACCTGTTCCGCTTCTCACGCGACGAGCGTAATCGCTTCGCCGAGGTCATCCTCACCTACTACCGTCTCCACGTGCCCGCCTTCCCCGAACTCCGTTCCCTGCCAGTGCTCCAGCAACTCTTCTGATTTCTTTCCTTTGCATGGCTACGAACCAATGGTTTGTAAGGCATAGAGCTATGCTTTATAGGGGTATAGAGCTATGCTTTTGAGTCATAAGAGCATTGCTCTGTAAGTGATAAAGCAATGAGTTATAGCCTCTAAAGCATTGAGTTATGACCTGTAGGGCAATGCTTTGGAGCTGACAAGGCAATGCATAAGAAGTGTAAAAGCAATGAGATAGGGGCGAAAAACCGCAAATTTGTAATGATTGGATGAAAAGATTAGGAAAAATTTGGTGGATTCAAAAAAAATCCTTACCTTTGCACCCGAATTTGAAAAAGTGACGATAAAACGATGCTTGTCAGCCGTTAATTGTCAGTTGTCAAATTACAAATCAAATCTGTTGGTCCCTTCGTCTATCGGTTAGGACGAGAGATTTTCATTCTCTAAAGAGGAGTTCGACTCTCCTAGGGACTACTTTCAATCAACAGGAATTTGTCATCTGCGCAGCGATGCGCTATCGCCAACCGCCAGACGGCGAGAAAATGGTGACGAAAGGCGGTCCGCCGCCGGCTCAGGGCAGCCCTCAGAAGCGCAAGACCCATAGGCTTCCGTCGTAACATTATTCAACAATTAAAAAGTTAAAAGAACAATGGCAAATCACAAATCATCTCTGAAGAGAATTCGTCAGACCAAGACTCGCAACGAGCACAACCGTTATTATGGCAAGACCATGCGCAATGCAGTTCGCAAGCTGCGCGCTATGACCGACAAGGAAGAGGCTATGAAGCTGTATCCTTCGGTGCAGAAGATGCTTGACAAGCTGGCTAAGACCAATGTCATCCACAAGAACAAGGCTGCCAACCTGAAGTCGAGTCTGACCAAGCACATCGCTAAGCTCTAAGAGATTCAGGGCAAGACAAATTTTCCCTAAACCGCATTTTATACAGGCCGCTTTTCCATCCGCAGAGGAGGAAGGCGGCCTGAATGTTTGTTAAAAAATCTTATTCACGGGTTAAAAGTAGGCACTGTGCCCGTCATCTTAATATGAACAGCAATCCAGACCAAGACAAACACCAGCTCGTGGAACAGCTCTACAGGCTCTATCGCGACGAGATGCAGCAGTTGGCAGTGAGCATCGTCCACGACGACGAAGTTGCCAAGGACTGTGTGGCTGAGGTGTTTGCGTGGCTGTCGGTGAACAGTCCCGTGGTAATGCCTGAGAAGTGGCGGGCCTACCTGTTGTCGAGCGTGCGCAATCGCTGTCGCGACTATCTGGCCCATCGGCAGGTAGAGATACGTGCCCGACACGACCTTGCCCACGAAGGGCAGGTCACGGAAATAGACGATGTCGTGGGCAGCGATGCTGGCGAAGCCATTAGCTGTGCAGAGCGCGAGATGACACCTCGAACGCATCAGGTGTTTCTCATGCGCTACGAGGAGCAGAAGTCCTACCGCGAAATTTCCAAGGCATTGGGCATCAGCATCCCAGCTGTCTATAAGCACATGCTGAAGGCACGTCGCAAGATTACGGCGAGGCTGGTGGGTGTGGCCGTTTCGCTGCTTGTTGCCGTTGTGGCAGTTGCCATCGGCATTGGCATCGCGCGCTATCGCGCCATGCAGAAGCCTGCCTCGGAACCGTTGCCAGTGGAGCAGCCTGCCCCGACGGAGAAGGCACAGATGCCCGCGAGCGTGACGTTCGAGAACCAGCCGCTGGCGGAAGTGCTGTCGGCCATAGCCGCCTATCACCACCTGAAGCTCGACATACGCAATGAGGAGGCTGCCCGCCAACGCCTCTACTTCCGTTGGAATCAGGCCGAACCCCTGACGACTACGCTTGAGTCACTGAACCGTTCAGACCGATTCCATGTGACGTTAAGTGACGATGGGTGTCTCGTTGTCGAATAAACGTTTGGTTACACCTTATCTATAATATAGAAAACTTATGAAGAAATTCTGGCAACTGCTCCTGACCTTACTGCCACTCGCTGCACAGGCCCAGCGCATCAGCCACACGTTCAGCGACGTGTCGCTGGCCGATGCATTGGTGACCATCGACAAGATGAGCGACGACTGGCAGGTGAGCTTCGTCTACGACGACTTGGAAGACTATCGCGTCAGTTGCGACATCAGCAACAAGAGTGTGCCAGATGCCGTGCATACCCTGGTGGGCTTCTATCCCATGCACATTGAGATGGACGACGGGCGCATCTTCGTGGAGTGTACCCAACGCTATCAGCATAAGCTCATGGGGCGTCTTGTGGACACTTCGGGGCGGGCTGTGAGCTATGCCAACATCGTGTTGCTCAGTCCTACAGACTCGATGCGCCTGACCAGTGGCGTGAGCAATGAGAACGGTCGCTTCACGGTGCCATGTCAGGAGACCCGTGCCTTGGTGCGCATCAGCCATGTAGGGTATAAGACCCTATGGCGACAGATGGAACTGAAAGACGTCGGCACCCTACGCCTGCAGCCCGCCACCCATCAGTTGCAGGCCGTCGACGTACAGCGAGGCGGCACCGCCACAGGCCGCGATGTGCAGGACGACTACGGGCGATATGCCTGCGACATACGCGAACGCGTTTGGCAGATGGACCTGCCGCCCTTTCGGCTCAGCACTGCCCCCGAGGCGTTTGCCGACAGTGGGGCAGTGATTTTGGCCAAATATGCTGAGTTCAACATCCTGAACCAAAACAACAACTGGGCTTTTGCCTCAGGCATGTTCGGAGTGTTGGGAGCAGTGGGCTCGTCGATTGCCTACAACAATTTCCCACATAGTTCCGAACTTTGCCGCGTGCGGGTGCTGCTCAATAGCATCGAAGGCGTCAGACGATGGTCGTCGCTGGGAGTGTTTTCGCAGGACATGCACCTGCCGGAAGCCCAGCGCTCGGTGATAGGCATCCGCATAGAGAAACCCGATGGCAGCTAGTGCGAGGTGAATGTCGACGACGTCGTGGCGGCCATCAACCAAAAGAAGCCCTGGGCAGGCACCGGAAAGCCATTAGCCATCGACGGCCTGCAAGTGGGCGATGTGCTCGACGTGTTCTACTTCAACGAAGACATGCTCAAGGATTTGCGGTCGGGCAGCTTCGCCATAGACTTCGCAGCCGACGAGCCCACCCTCGACATGACCTACCGAGTGTCGTTGATGCCCGTCTACAACACCGACTTCGACACGCGCAACCTGCTGACGACACGCCGAGGCACCGATCGTCATGGCAATCGTCTCTACGGGATGCACACGCGTTGGAATGGCAGTGCGACGCAGCCTGATGCCCGAAGGCTGCAAGTGAACTATTGGCGGGGTAAGCATGGTCAAAAACAGAAAGAGAAGAAACGCAAGGAATTGCGGTGAAATGAGTTTAAGAATGTAGAATAAAGAAATACGATATGAAAAAGAAGAGACTATTCATGTGTCTGTTGGCAGCAGTGGGACTGCTGCTTACGGGCTGCTCGCCCAAAGTGGTCACTAACATCGTCAGCGAGCTGCCGTCGCAGCCTGTCGATTCGGTACGGGTGTTTCTGCCTGGAGAACTGGTTCCGCAGTCGGCCGTTGTGGTGGGCGATGTGGCCGTGAAGGACCGTGGCACCACCCTGAAGTGCAACTACGACTACGTGGTGCAGCTTGGTAAGGAGGCCACGGCGCAGCATGGCGGCAACGTCCTGCTGATACAGGAGCATCGCTTGCCTTCATTGAAGAGCAGTTGCCACCAGATATTCGGCAGCATGCTCTATGCTGATTCGTGGAATGTGGACACAACGATGATTGACACGCTGAGTTTCCTTGCTACCGACGACACCTTCGGGGCACAGATGGTCTACACCGAGCGCCGCAATAATCCTGCTAATGTGGTGAAGCTCAGCGCAGGTCTGTCGTACATCACGTCGAAAGTCTACTCCGAATATGGAAAGGTGAGCGATAAAGATGGCATGGACTTCATCATCAGCTACGAGCACATCGGGAAGAAAAGCATAGGCTTCGGCTTCTCGGCGGCCTTCAACAAGACCACCTTCGGCGGCATGGGCAACCAAGAGTTTTTCTACATCGGTCCTGACTTTGTGATCAGCCACGTGACCACGAAGAACTGGCGCTGGGACATGGGCATCGGTGTCGGCTACACGCACTACAAGCAGGCGGGAGGACTCAGCGACGGTGGCGTGGGCACACTCTGTCGCCTTGGCGTGGAATATGTAGTCAGCAACCACTTTGCTTTGGGCATCGACTGGAACACCATGAGTCGTACGTTTCCCACTCCTTCCGGATTCCAAATGGAGAAGAACGAGCGCTATGGCTTCGACAGCATGAGCCTTACCGCAGGCCTGCGCTTCTACTTCTGATATATCTTTTGGTCCCTACATTGTCAGGGTCAAATCCTAAATAATTTCCTAAAATAATACCATTGAGAATAATGATGAAACGAAATGGAAAACGATGGCTGACGGGGTACGTAGGCATGTTCATCGCCATGTTGACTCAGGCTTCCGAGCCGATGAAGGCCGACACGCTGATAGACGATACGACGCGCAACGCACAGTTAGAGCAGTATCTGGATCGGGTGTTTGGCTCTCAGAATGAGAACACCCCAAAGCAGAAAGCCAAATGGAATGAACGGAAGAACAGCGAGATTAAAATCCTAAAAATCAGCGGCGGCCCGATGGTGGTCTGTTCGGAAGTGGAGCAGGACGGTGGGACAACATCTGATCTTCTGGGTGTCGATTACATGTTGGACTATATGTCGCTGAGCCTCAAGAGTCGAGGCAGAGCCCGCGGATTCGGTTTCACGCTGAAAGGCAGCTTCACGCTGTTGGATGGTTCTTATTTGCGCTTGTTCCATGCTGGCCCGACCATCGTCTGGGGTAATTTCCCGACGCGAAATCATTGTTGGCGATGGGAGGTGGGTGTCGGTGCAGGCATGTGCATTAGCTATCAACAGGTGCGCAACGCTTCCATCTACTATTTCCAAAAGAGTTCAATAGATGCAGGCATCGGCATCATCTTGAAAGCTGGGGTGGAGCGTCGCCTGTCGGAGCATTTTGGTTTAGGACTGGAGATGAATCCTGTTGTGCATACGCTCTTCAATAATGCTACAAAGCCCGAAGGGGCACTTTTCAATGGTTTCGTCACCTTTGACACGCTGTTAGGCATGAGCTTCTACTTCTGAAAATAATGCCAAAAATTTTGTTTTTTGCTTTGCATTTCACTCTCTAATTTGTATCTTTGACGTGCCGCCGAAGATACTCCCGCTCGGAAAAACTCAAATAAATTTGGTTTTTCACTCACTTATTCGTATCTTTGCGACAAAAGTCGCGAAGATACTCTATCTCGGCATAAAAAAGAAACGCGTTTCTTTTGTTCTGCGCTCGATTTTTCGTATCTTTGCCAAAGAATAGCTTAATAAACTAATATGAAGAGGATCGTAACGTTTGGCGAGATATTGCTGCGGTGGTCGAAGGACGAGCACATGCGGCTGAAGCAAGGCACGTCGTGGACGGGCAAGTTTGGTGGTTCCGAGGCTAACGTGGCCGTGTCGCTGGCGATGCTTGGCAACAAGGTGGGCTATGTGTCGCGCGTGCCGCAGAACGAGATGGGGCAGGCTTGCCTGAACGAACTTCGCTACTACGGCATCGACACGCACGACGTGGTGCGCGGTGGCGATCGTCTGGGCACCTACTACTTCGAGGCAGCTGCCGGACTGCGCCGCTCTCAGGTGGTTTACGACCGCCGTGGGTCATCGTTCTACTCGTGTGCACCAGGCATGTTCCCTTGGAAAGACATCTTTAGCCGTACGGACATCTTCCACTGTTCGGGCATTACCTGTGCCGTGTCGCAGTCGGCCACCGATGCCACGTTCGAGGCAGTGCAGACGGCCAAGAACATGGGACTGCGCATCACGTGCGACATCAACTTCCGCAAGAACCTTTGGCGCTACGAAGGTGCCGATGCCCACAAGACGCTGAACGCGCTGATGCAGTACAGCGACTATATCTTCGGTGATCAGGACGAGTGGGAAGTGGCTACGGGCGTGAAGCAGGTGCCGATGGACCACATGATGGCTGATACGGAACTTGACATGGATGCCTATCGTCGCTATTTCGATGAGATGCACCGCCAGTTCCCGAACTGTCGGGAGATGATGCTGGGCCTGCGCAACCAGATAACCTCCACCCATCACACGCTGACGGCGTTGCTGTGGTATGAGGGTGAGATTTATCAAGGCCATATCTACGACATATACCCGATAGTTGATCCCGTTGGCGTGGGCGATGCCTTCGTTGCAGCCTACATCCATGCCGCAGAAAAGTGGAATGGCCAGCCACAGCACTGCTTGGACTTCTCGATAGCTGCCTCACAACTGAAGAATTCCGTCGCAGGCGACTTCAACCTGGTGACCGAGGAAGAGATAATCGAACAGATTCCTGTTCGAAATTAATAATTGAAAATTGATAATTGATAATTATGATTTCCCTTGTCTGCTTGGCCTGTCTGTGGAAACCGCAAAAGGAATAAGGTAATCACAACTGTCAATTATCAATTGTCAATTATCAATTAAAAAATTTTGTGTTGTCTTCAAATTCCATTATCTTTGCAGACATATATGGAACAAACCGAGAAAATTTGGATTGAAGAACGGATTGTTGACGTGCTGAAAACCGTCTACGATCCTGAGATTCCCGTTGACATCTATGAGCTTGGACTCATCTATCGCATAGAGGTAAAGGACGACGGCGAAGTGGAGATCGACATGACCTTCACGGCTCCCTCCTGTCCGGCTGCCGATTTCATCCTGGAGGATGTCCGCCAGAAAGTGGATGCACTTGAGGGCGTGAAGGGCTGTACTGTCAACCTCGTGTTCGAACCTGCCTGGGATCAGTCTATGATGTCCGAGGAGGCACGCGTGGAACTGGGCTTTGAGTAATTGATAATTGATAAATATGATTACCCTTAGTGGCTTGAGCATACAGGAAAAGCTTCATTGGAATTAGGTTCCATGGAAAAGGGTAATAATGTTTGTTGATTATTCGTTATCAAACCAGAACAGCTATGATGTCGAGGAAAGAAAATGTCATCATGATTAAGTCGGGGCTCTTCTCTAACAGGATTGTCAAGATGTACCAATACATTAGCTGCCATAGACACGAGCAAGTTCTCACAAAGCAGGTGCTGCGCAGCGGCACAAGCATAGGGGCAAATGTTGCAGAAAGTTTCAATGCACAAAGCGATGCCGACTTTGTCAGTAAGCTGTCCATCGCCTTGAAGGAATCGGACGAGACGCTTTATTGGCTCAAGAAGCCTCGCGCGGGAGACTATCTTACGGAGAAAGAGTTCACTTCGATGGAGACTGATAATGTTGAAATCATAAAACTCCTGACAAGCATTATCAAAACAAAAAAGAAGAATATGGGACTTCTCTGACTACGAGAGCCGCTCATCAACAAAGTGTAATCATATTTATCCATTGTCAATTATCAATTCTCAATTGTAATGAAGAACGTCTATTTTCTGGCCGATGCCCACCTAGGCTCACTGGCGATACCACATCAGCGCATGCAGGAGCGTCGCCTTGTGAGATTCCTTGACAGCATCAAGGACAAGGCTGCCGCTGTCTACCTGTTGGGCGATATGTTCGATTTCTGGGACGAGTACAAGCATGTTGTGCCGAAAGGCTACACGCGTTTCCTTGGAAAGATCTCGGAACTAACCGACAATGGGGTGGAGGTGCACTATTTCACCGGTAACCACGATATTTGGACTTATGGCTATCTGGAGCAGGAGTGTGGCGTCATCCTGCATCGCCAGCCGCTGACGACCGACATCTATGGACGCGTGTTCTATCTGGCACATGGCGATGGTTTGGGCGATCCCGACCGCAAGTTTAAGTTCCTGAAATGGATGTTCCACAACCGTGTCTGCCAGCGTTTGCTGAACTTCGTGCATCCGTGGTGGGGCATGCAGTTGGGCCAGCGCTGGGCCAAGCACTCACGACTGAAGCGTGCCGACGGCAAAGAGCCTCCCTATATGGGTGAGGATCGCGAGCATCTGGTGCTCTATGCCAAGGATTATCTGCAGACACACCCCGACATAGACGTATTCATCTTTGGCCATCGCCACATTGAGCTCGACCTTTCGTTGCCCGCGCCGCCTGACCGAACGCAGCGCCAGCAAGGTCAGGATACGCCTCGTCGGCCTCGTATGCTCATCTTGGGCGATTGGATCTGGCAGTTCACCTATGCCGTCTTCGATGGTGAGCACTTGTTGCTCGAAGAATACGTAGAAGGCGAAAGCCAACCATAGAATAAAAAGCACACCCACAAACAACCCTTCCCAAAGGGAAGGTAGCCTGATTAGTCTTTTCAATTGAAAGGGTTTTCAAGCTACCCTCCCTTGGGGAGGGGTTGGGGGTGGGTTTTTGGGGGTGGGCTTTGGAGGTGGGTTCTTGGGGTCGTCTGTTATTATTATTTCAGCACACCAAGTTCCTTTCCGACCTTAATGAAGGCCGCGATGCACTTGTCGAGTTGCTCGCGGTTGTGACCGGCAGAGATTTGCACGCGGATGCGGGCCTGGCCTTTCGGCACTACGGGATAGTAGAAACCAGTGACGTAGATGCCCTCTTCCTGCAGCTTGGCGGCATAGACCTGCGACAGCTTGGCATCATACAGCATGACGGCGCAGATGGCACTCTGTGTGGGCTTGATGTCGAAGCCGGCGGCCATCATCTTGTCGCGGAAGTATTCCACGTTTTCAACGAGGCGGTCGTGCAGTTCGTCGCTTTCGCCGAGGATCTTGAACACCTCGAGCGATGCGCCGATGATGCAGGGAGCCAGTGAGTTGGAGAACAGATAAGGACGTGAGCGCTGGCGCAGCATGTCGATGATCTCCTTGCGACCTGTGGTGAAGCCGCCGAGGGCACCGCCGAAGGCCTTTCCTAATGTGCCAGTATAGATGTCAACACGTCCGTAGGTGTTGAAGAACTCGCTTACGCCGTGGCCTGTCTTGCCGACTACGCCTGCTGAATGGCTCTCGTCGACCATGACCAGTGCATCGTATTTCTCGGCCAAGTCACAGATCTTGTCCATTGGGGCGACATTGCCGTCCATCGAGAACACACCGTCGGTGACGATGATACGGAAACGCTGCTCCTGGGCTTCCTGCAGACAACGCTCCAGATCCTGCATGTCGGCATTCGCATAGCGATAGCGCTTAGCCTTGCAAAGGCGGACGCCGTCGATGATGGAAGCATGGTTCAGGGCATCGGAGATGATGGCATCCTCGTCGGTGAGCAATGGTTCGAACACACCGCCATTGGCATCGAAGCAAGCCGCGTAGAGAATGGTATCTTCGGTCTTGAAATACTCAGAGATGGCCTTCTCCAACTGTTTGTGAATGTCCTGAGTTCCGCAGATGAAACGTACCGACGACATGCCGAAGCCGCGCTCGTCCATCATCTTCTTCGAAGCCTCGATGATGCGCTTGTTATCGCTCAAACCCAGGTAGTTGTTGGCGCAAAAGTTCAGCACTTCCTTGCCTGCGACCTCGATGGCAGCACGCTGCGGGCTTTCGATGAGGCGCTCTTCCTTGTAGAGTCCTGCCTCGCGAATCTCGGCCAGTGTCTGGCTGAGATGTTCTTTCATTTTTCCGTACATGATTCTTAGATTTACGTTGATTAGATTTACTCCTATTTTTCTGCAAAATAACAAAATATATTTCAATAAATCACTCTCCAAGACGTTAAAGAAGTTAAAGTCAAGGAAAAAAGATGAAAGATGAAAGATGAAAGAAGAAAGTTTTTCGTAATTTTGTGGCGTAAATGATATATCTAACACCTTAATAGAATATGAAGAATATCTTAGTGATTGGTTCCACAGGTCAGATCGGCAGTGAGTTGACCCGTGAACTGCGTAGACGCTACGGTGCCGAGCATGTCGTGGCTGGTTACATTCCAGGTGCAGAGCCTACCGGTGATTTGCGCGATGGAGGCCCATCGGCCATCGCCGATGTCACGAACGGCGAGCAGATCGCCGAGGTGGTGCGTAAGTACGATATCGACAGCATCTACAACCTGGCTGCCCTGCTCTCGGTCGTTGCCGAACGCAAACCCTTGTTAGCCTGGAAGATAGGCATAGACGGCCTATTGAACATCTTGGAAGTGGCCCGCGAGCACAAGTGTGCCGTATTTACCCCCAGTAGCATTGGTTCCTTCGGTCCGGAGACCCCGCGTATGATGACCCCGCAGGACACGGTCCAGCGGCCTCGTACTATCTACGGCGTTTCGAAGGTCACCACAGAATTGCTCTCAGAGTATTATTTCCATAAATATGGCGTTGACACGCGTTCGGTGCGCTTCCCTGGCATCATCTCCTACATGACGCCTCCGGGCGGCGGTACGACCGACTACGCCGTCGATATCTTCTACTCGGCCGTGCGTGGCGAGAAGTTCGTGTGCCCCATCAAGGAAGGAACGCTCATGGACATGATGTACATGCCCGATGCCCTGCATGCTGCTATTTCGCTGATGGAGGCCGATCCCACACGCTTGATTCACCACAACGGATTCAACGTGGCTTCGATGAGCTTTGCACCTGAGACCATCTTCGCTGAGATTAAGAAACTTCGTCCGGAGTTCGAGATGGAGTACGACGTCGACCCGCTGAAGCAGGCCATTGCCGACTCATGGCCCGACCGCCTCGACGACAGCGCTGCCCGCAGTGAATGGGATTGGCAACCGCAGTATGACATCACGGCCATGACAGCCGACATGCTGGAACAGCTAAGCAAACGACTGAAGTAAAGAATACAACCATATGAAAAGGAGTTTCGCCCTGACGAAACTCCTTTTTTCTTTGCTGTCTTTTCTGTGAATGATGTACTTATCATTTCTGTGAATGATAAACTTATTGGCACAAAAGACGATCTTTGAAAAGCACCCTTTGGCGTTGTGTGGCGCCGTCGATTTGTGTTGTTTCTACTTACTTAATAACGACCTTCTTTCCACCAACGATGTAGATACCCTTGGAAAGCTGTAGGGGCAGACTCCCGTGTCTGCCCGACACTTCGTCGACCTTGCGTCCTTGCAGGTCGTAAACGGCGTCAATATTGTCCTTCATTCTCCATTCTCCATTTTTTGCCTCCTCGATGCCGAGGTCGATAACCGGGAAGAAGAACGAAACGTTGGGATACTCTTGCGAGGATTCCACCTCTTGTGTGCCGTCGTAGGCAGTTTTACCGCGATAGAGTAGGGTATGATGGTTCTCGTCGGTACCCATATAGTGGATGAGCCACCAGAGCGATGAACCTGTGCTGGTCGTCTCGTGCTGGGTATAGATGCAGATGCCCTGTCCTGTGTAGTCGAACGGTGTCGTGAAAGCAATGCCCAATTCTTCCATATCGGTATTTGGCGTGAGCGGTCCGTCGTAGACGAGTGTAAATTCGCTCATGGGCAGGAACTGTGGATTGTCGTCAGGGAAGGCGTTGAGACTGGTATTCGCCATGTAGACCTTAGCTTGGAAGGTGCCGGGGAAGAAGTTGCCGTTCTTACTGTAGTAATACTTTATGCCCGTGATCTGCACAGGATTGGGCAACAGTTGCAGCGAGTCCTTCGGGTAAATGGTCTGCACGGCACTGTGCGTTGCCATGAGATTGAAAGGTGCGTCGCTGCTGAATGAGTGGCCGTCCTTGAGGTCTAACCACGAGCCTTGGTCGAAGACGGTGATTTCAATGAAGTCGGTCTGGTTGTTGTTGTCGTTGTTGTCGCCCGATACCTGGACCCGTGCGGCAATGCGCTGATTACCTGTTGCCGTAGGTGTCCAGCTGACAGCCGCCGTGTGGCATTGCTGGGGAGCGATAGGTTCGCCGACGCGAGCGGTGCCCAGCACATGGCCGGCTTCGTCGATGACGTCAATGACGTAAGCCTCGATGGTGCTATAGCCCTTGTTGGCCACGTTCACATTATAGCTTGTTTCGACGTTGAGCAACGGGATGTCGGGGCCATTGATGTCGATGGCGGCCAAGTCGATGGCAGACATCTCTTCAATGATGATGCCGGTGACGTGCATCGACACGGGGTTGAGGGCTTGGAATCCTACGACGTAGTCATCGCTGGCGTTGACCTGGATGATGGTTTCCATATCGACAAACATTCCCTGCATGTCAATAGCTTCGTGGTTGAGCTGCTGCAAGGTCTGATAGCTGTCGCGACTGGCATTGGCCAGTCCCAATGTCGAGCGTATGCTGACGGGGAAGAGTGGCCCTTGCGTGCGCAGCGACCATTGGAATCGATAGTGTTTCCCTGTTTCAAGGTGGATGGGCGCAGAGATGAGCCAGTCGGAAGCTGTTGTGTCAGGATTCAGGAAGTCGGCAGGGAAATATTTCATGAACGTGTCGTAGCGGTCGGCTGCTGGTGTCCAGCTGTAGCCGTCGCCGTCTTCGTCAATCACCGTCCACGAAGAGATGGCGTTTTCGGTGTCGAAAGCACAGGTATAAGGTGTCGAAATGGCAGGTCCGGAGTAGATAAAGTTGCTCTCTGTGGCCGGTCCGCTTCCAGCGTCGGTCAGAGCCGTGACACGATAGCTGTAGGCATTGGGCTGCGCGATGGTGTTGTCGGTGAAGGTGTCGGCTGTGAGTCCTGTGGCCACCTTCATGTTGTCGGGCAGACGCACGATGTCATAGCGCAGTTGTGAAGCGTCGTACCAACCTCCTCTTTCGCCTGTGGCGGGAGCCTCCCATTGCAAGAAGATGTCGTTGGCACTGGTTGGGCGGGTCGCTATGAGATGGCGGACGTGGCCTGGCTTGTCGATGCCCACAAAGATGGTGTCGGCATAGCTGATGCGCCCTTCGCCGGCAGCATTTGCCGCAACTACGGAATATTCGATGAGACCTTCAGCCCCCTCGTCGGTATAGGCAACTTCGGCTCCAGGCATTTGATTGGTCAGCTCTGCCACGAGAGTCCCATTCCGATGGATGCGAACAGCGAATGCTTCGGTAATGGCATCCTTACCTATGAGCGTCGTTGGGTTTGTCCAGCTCAGCGTTGCACGCTTGGCACCGGTCTTGTCGGCAGTTGCCTTGAGCGCGTTGACGGCTGCCGGAGCCAGTTTCGAAGGAGGATTGCTCTCGATGGCTAATCCCGTCACCTCCGTATTGTCGGCCGTAGCTCCCACCTCTTTGTATGTAGCCTTGTTTCCGGAGATACTGAACGAACCGAGGAAGCCATGTCCGCTCTCGGTGATGGCAGTCCAATAGAGAATCCCAATCTGGTCGTCGAAGGCCATGGATTGCAGCCCCGTCGTGGCGATGCGTGTGGAGCAGAGCCGCTGTTCAGCCTTGAAGTTCGACTTGTTGAGCCGCCACAACGAGCCGTCGTTGGCCATCGCGTAGAGAGTGCCGTCGGCAGAGAAGGCGATAGCCACGACGTAGAGGCTGTTCTGCGTGCCTACGAGGGTGCATAGTCCTGTCTTTCGGTCAATGGTATAAAGGTTAAGGGGCACGTCGATGTCGTCGCCGTCGATGATACTTTCGCCAATACTGAAGGCCACGCCGTAGAGCTGGTCGGTCGAAGTGTCGTAGGCCATGTCGAGAAAGAGCATGCCCCCCTCTATGTCAGTCAGTCCATAAGTGATGATGGTATCGACGTCGTTACGATCCTTGTCGAAAGCCAGGAATCGTGCTGCCACCATGCCGTCATCGCTGTCCATGATGTAGTAAAAACGTCCGTCGAAGGCTGCAGCACGCAGACTTGACAGGCCGTGTGTGGCTTCGTCGGTGATGTCGGAGGGGTTGTCAACGTAGAACGACACGAGCGACAGGTCACGACGGGCATCGTCGTAAACCCTGAATCCGTAGGCCCGTGAGGGAGAAACGTCGTTTTGGGCTGTAACGTTCTGCGAGATGGTGCAGAGAATCAGCAAGACAAGACAGTAATACTTCTTCATGTTGTGTTGGCAGTTCGGCCATGGGCCAATAAAAAGATAAGTCGTTTATTCCGTGTTGAATGCCCGCTCGACGAGTCCGTCGTAGGTGTTGACGCTCAGCAGCATACGTTGTGAGATTCCTTGCATAGGGATGCTGGCGTAGATGCGAGTGCTGTAGTACTGCGGAACATTCTCCTGTCCGTGGAGTAAGGTCAGTCGAAGGGTGCCATCAGGCAGGTTTTCGCTCATGATGCCTATCGTTTGACGAGCTTTCTCGTCGTCAGCCTTGCCTGTCTTCACGTTGAACACGAGGTTCAGGTACCTGCCGTTTTCGCTCAGCCAAGCGCTTTCGAATCCGACGGGGTCAGTCTTCGGCTTCTCCACGCTTTCGGCCTCCTTTGGCTGAAGCACGTAGATGGGTTGCACAAGAATGGGCTTATTGCCGTCGGGAGTACGGTTGTAGTAGAGCAAGGCACGGTAGATGGTGTCGGCCTTCTCGGCCCATTTCACGGCAAAGGCTTCCTTAAAGGCGATTCGTTCGTCACGGTCGCTGATGGCATAGTCTATCTGTTTGGGCTTCGAGGTGTGTACCTCTACGTAGTCGGTACGCAGATAGCTGTAGCGGCCGTCGCCCGTTTCGTAGCTTTCAGAGGTACAGGACGTTGCAAAATAGCAAAGCAACAGCGTGACAAGGCAACAAGGCAGCCATGTTGTCATGTTGCCTGACGTTGTTTTCCTGATGTTCTGTTTCATAATCATACGGTTACGCTGTTATTCTGTTGCCTTGGCAGTCTTCAGATAGTTGCGCAGTGGGTTTGCATACATCGTCAGCATCCGCTCGCGCAGGAATGCCTCGTCCTTGTCGGGCAGGTTTACTTTGGCAAGCTGTGCTGTGAGGTACTGCTCGAACTCAGCCACGTCGGCCTCGCTGTAGTGTTCGGCTTGCTCGCGGTTGGCATTGAGCTTGTCGAGGGCGATGTAGTTGCAGGGATACAGTTCGTAGTTGCGGTGCAACTCGTGATCGATGCGATGGCTCAGTGTCGTGTAGAACTCGGTCTTGGGCAGCGAGGCAAGCTCGTCGATCCACGTGTTAATGGGCGGCGCGCAGCGATAGACCACGCGGCCCTTATAGCCGAAGATGCCCGTGCGCATGTTGTCGAGGTCGTCCTGACGGCTCTTCTTGAAGGCCGGGTTATCGCGTTTCTGCTGGAATTCCTGTGCCTTCAGGTAGTCGCACGGGTCAAACTCGTAGCTGATGGTGAGCGGTACGATGTTCAGGTCGCGCAGCCGGTCGGCAGGATTGCCCTCGCCACCCATGGCGAGCATCTTCAGCACGGCATCCTGTGTGCGGTCGTCGCTGTCCTTAGCACGTCCTTCGCGCTGGGCAATCCAGATGTTTTCGCGCTTCGTGTTCACGGCGTGGTGGATGTAGCGGCTCATCAGCTGGCTTGACTCCAACATGGCACGAGGCGTGAGCGAGCGGCGCACGGTGAAAGCCTTGTTCATCCTGACCAGCCGTTTGATCCACGGATAGATGAGCAGGTTATCGCCGATGCCGATCTCTACGGTAGTGGGGTAGCCGGCTTCGATGAGCATCACGTCGAGGAACGCCGAGTCGAGAACGATGTCGCGGTGGTTGCTCACGAAGGTATAGCGGGGCGACGTCGTGTCTTGTGCCGTCTGCATGGGCTTGCTCTGCAGGGAATGTGAGTCGAAGCCCTTCAGCTCGGCATCGTCGAACTGGCAACCGTCGGTATGCTTACGGATGATGAACTTCACCACCGGCTTCATGAACCGCAACTGGAAGTCGAGCGGCGTCTTCACGCCCGTGAATGCCAGTCGCAGCAAGCCGCGCCGGACAGCCTTCGGCATCCAGGGCACAAACCCTTTCAGCACCAGGTTGAACTGTCTGTCATTGAGCAACTCCTCGAAGGCTTGCTTCATCTCCCCCGCTTCGTAAGGGCGTATCTCGTCAAACTCATTCATATTCGTAGGTAATAGGTAACAGGTGATAGGTAATAGGTTCGTTACTGTTGTTTGTTGGCCGTCATAGCCATATTCTTTTTCTTGGTCTTTATGGCCGAAGTCAGGATCTTTATCAGTTCGGTAGCGTCTTTTTGCATTGAAAGGAATCCGCGACGTTCAATAAAATTCCCCTTCTCCAGACAATTTAACCTGTAACAGGTCTCGTTGGCTTCTTTTAGGGCGATGCTCAGCTTGTTTATAAAGTCAAGGTCGCTCTGGGCATAACGGCTTTCTGCGATGTTTGCACCAATGCTGGTACCACTGCGATAGATTTGGCTTGAGATAGTTCTCTCTTGCTTGTTCTTGCACAGATAGTCGTGGAGTTTGATGATTCTTTCAGCAAAAGCTTCCGACTTAACCTCCATGATGCTTTTTTCCATCTCTGCAGATTTAACCTGTTACCTTTTACCTATAACCTATTACCTGCGCAAAGCGCACTAAAACTGGTTCTCTACAATCTCGGTAAGGACTTCTTTGATGTCAAGGCGGGCGGCACGGACCTGCTGGGGAATGAAACTGGTGGCGGTCATGCCAGGAGTGGTGTTGATTTCGAGCATGTTGATGCGGTCGGTGCCATCGGCATTGCGCGTGATGATGTAGTCGATGCGGATGATGCCGTTGCAATGCAGGATGTCGTAGATGCGGCTGGTCTCGGCCTGCAGTGCTGCCGTCAGCTCAGGCGATATGCGGGCAGGCGTGATCTCTTGCACCTGGCCGTTGTACTTCGCGTCGTAATCGAAGAACTCATTGGTCGTGACGACTTCGGTGACGGGGAAGACCACGCTTTTCTCCTTGGTCTTATAGCAGCCCACGGTCACCTCGGTGCCGTCCAGGTAGCGTTCAATCATCACCTCCTCGCACTCCATGAAGGCATTTCGCAGGGCAGGGGCCAGCTGGTCGGCATTCTTCACCTTCGAAACGCCGAAGCTGGAGCCGTCGGCAGCAGGTTTCACGAAGCAGGGCATGCCCAGCCGATCCTCAATCTCCTGCTCGGTGTACTTATTCTCCTCGCCTCGGCGAAGCAGGATGCTGTCGGCCACGTTCACGCCAAAGGCGCGCAGGTAGTTGTTCAGTGCAAACTTCTCGAAGGTCAGTGCTTCGACGAGCACGGAACTGGTGGAGTAGGGCAGGTGGAGCAGGTCGAAGTAGCCCTGCATGATGCCGTTCTCGCCAGGTGTGCCATGTATGGTGATGTAGGCGTAGTCGAACCAGACGGTCTTGCCTTCGAACTTGAAGGAGAAGTCGTTCTTGTCGATTTTCTCTGTCGTGCCGTCGGGCAGGTTCACGTGCCAGTCGGTGCCTTTGATGTCGACGATGAAGATGTCGTAACGGTCGTGATCGAAGAAGGAGTACAATCCTTGAGCCGAGCGCAACGAGACATCGTGCTCAGAAGAGTCGCCACCACAGACGATGGCAATCGTTCTTTTCAATGTGTCCATAGTTTCTTTTTATTCTTTTTATTCGTTGAATGACGATGGTTATTATTGGTAAACGTTACTATTCGGTGAAAGTGTCGGCAGTGGTGCCGTGGATGTAGGCACGCCACTTTTCTATGAGTTGCCGCATGTCGTCGGGCAGGGGCGACGTGAAATCCATCTGCTTGCCTGTCGTCGGGTGGCGGAAGCCCAGCGTCTGTGCGTGGAGCACCTGTCGCGGGCAGATGTTGAAGCAGTTCTGGATGAATGCCTTGTACGTGCTGCTGCGCTGGCCGCGCAGGATCTCGGTGCCGCCATAGCGTTCGTCGCAGAACAGTGGATGCCCGATGTGCCGCATGTGGGCGCGTATCTGGTGCGTGCGGCCCGTCTCCAGCCGGCATTCCACGAGCGTTGTGTAGCCAAACCGCTCGACGACGCGCCAGTGTGTGACGGCAGGCTTCCCGATCTCGGAGTCAGGCGGGAACACCATCATGCGGAGACGGTCCTTCGGGTCGCGCCCGATGTTGCCTTCTATGCGTCCTTCGTCCTCGGTGAAGTTGCACCAGACGAGTGCCAGGTACGAGCGATGGGTGTCGTGAACGAAGAACTGGCGTCCCAGGTTCGATTTCGCATCGGGTGTCTTCGCTACGACGAGCAGTCCGCTCGTGTCTTTGTCGATGCGGTGCACGAGTCCCACCTCAGGGTCGTTGGCGTCGAACCGCGGGTCGTCCTTCAGGTGCCATGCGATGGCATTGATCAGTGTCCCGTGGAAGTTGCCTGCTCCCGGATGCACCACCATGCCTGCCGGCTTGTTGATGACCATGATGTCGTTGTCCTCGTAGACCACATCGAGGGCGATGTCCTCGGGCTCGATGGTGTTGTCGTGGCGCGGACGGTTGAGCATGAGCGTGACCACGTCGTTCGGCCTCACCTTGTAGTTGCTCTTCACGGGGCGGTCGTTGACGTGTATGAACCCTGCGTCGGCGGCTTTCTGGATGCGGTTGCGCGACGAGTGCTGCATCTTCTCCTGCATGTACTTGTCCACGCGCAGCGGGGCCTGACCGGGGTCCACCACGAATCGGAAGTGCTCGTAGAGTCCGGCACCGCCCAGTTCGTCGGCATCGGTGTCCAGCTCGTCCTGTTCCAGCGTCAGCTCGTCCTGATCGGCATCCAGGTTGTCAAGATAATCTTCGCTCATGGTTTCGTTTCTGTTGTGGCCGTTGAAGTCTTCTTCTCGGGTGTCGTGGCCGGTGTCGTCGACTGCTTCTGCTGAGAGGCATCGTCGGTCTCTACGACTTCAAACTCATCGATCTCGTCGCTCTCGTCGAACTCAGGATAGATGGGGTCTATGTAGTTCACGGAGTCGCTGGCGTCACGCATGCCGTTGCCCACCTGGATGACCAGCGAGTCTTCAACGGAAATTTTGTCGCCCGTGACGACGTTCTTGCCGTTCACCAGCACGGCATACACCCAGTCCTTCTCGCCAGGCACGAACTGGGGCATGCCCAGCTTGAAGCCCATCGCCGTGAGCTTGGCCATGGCCTCGCGCAGCGAACTGTTGTCGATGATGTCGGGCAGGGTGATGGTCGGCGTCCTCAGCGCGTTCACTGTCAGGTAGATGATGCGTCCCGACTTCACGTGCTCGCCCGGTTCGATGGACTGCTCCAGCACCACGTCGGGCGGCAGCGTCTTCACGTAGCCCGTGTCGGAGACGACCACGATGATGCCCAGGTCGTCGAGTATTCGCTCAGCGTCCTTGAAGGCCTTGTGCTTCACGTTCGGAATGGTAAGGCTCTCGCCGTGGTGGGTATAGATGTCCAGACCATATTTCACGCCCAGCACCAGCAGTGCAACCAGCACGGCCATGGCCAGCAGGTTGCCCCAAAGGTAACCGCTCTTGAATTTTCCGAAAAACTCTGATGTCTTCATTGATACCTTATATATTATTATTTAGGTGCAAAGTTAATGAAAACCGCGCGCAATACCAAATGAATTGCACATTTTTTTGCATCGCCGCCCTTGTACAAAAGGCAATTACATTCCAATACCCACGTGTAGGGGCAGACCCCCGTGTCTGCCCGCCACCCACGTAATGCCAAAAACAAAGGGAGTGATAAAGCAGATGGCACAATTCGCCCCGCAGGGGCCACATCTCCCCACCCAGGGCGCTGCCCTGGGCTGTGCGATTGCTGGCCCTGCAGGCCGATTCTGTGCCTTCTGCTAAATCGTTCCCCAAAATAATAAAATCCTATTTCTGGGAATAATTTCTGATAATTTCCGGCAATTTCTTTCCGATAAAAGCCCTGTCCACGTGTAGGGGCAGCCCCCCGTGTCTGCCCGAGGAAATGCAGGCCGATCCTGTGCCCTCTGCTATGTCATTCCAAAAACAAAAGGCAGCACAAGCCCGAAGCTCATGCTGCCTTTTTGTCGTCATGTTCCACCAGTCGGATTATTTTCCGTGGTTCTCATCAGATACTGTCAACTTCTTGCGGCCCTTGGCGCGGCGAGAAGCCAGCACGCGACGACCATTCTTCGTTGCCATGCGCTCGCGGAAACCATGCTTGTTCACGCGGCGACGGTTGTGGGGCTGAAATGTTCTTTTCATTGTTCTATTATCGTTTTATTTTGTTGTTATT
>JAEEGL015927492.1_pt1 | contig 33967 bp, 27 predicted proteins | sample 9134231 | NCBI WGS metagenome assembly JAEEGL01 (sample SAMN16246548, study PRJNA631951) | gut metagenome | biome: gut microbiome; feature: rumen; material: fiber-attached | host: Bos | place: Iran: Karaj | collected 2018-10 | reverse complement strand
GTCTATACGTGTTGGCTTAGGACTAAATCGACGACTTGCTTGACGCTCTGTTCGAGCGGTTGTTTGGAGGTGTCAATGCTGAGGGCTGGATGCTCGGGCACTTCAAAGGGGGCACTGATACCCGTGAAGTCCTTGACCTCTCCGCGGCGGGCTCGGGCATAAAGACCTTTGACATCACGGCGCTCACACTCCTCTAAGGGCGTTGAAACATAAACCTCGAAAAAGTCCTCAGCACCGATGATGTCACGAGCCATTGTGCGATATTCGTTGGTCGGTGAGACGAAGGCGGCAAGGGTGATGATGCCGGTATCTACGAACAGTTTGCCCACTTCGGCAATGCGACGTATGTTCTCGCGGCGGTCTTCGGCCGAGAAGCCAAGGCCCGCGTTTATGCCCGAACGGATATTGTCGCCGTCAAGGATTCGACAGAGCAGGCCGCGCTGGTGTAGCTCGCGCTCTACGCCGATGGCAATGGTCGATTTGCCCGAACCCGAAAGGCCAGTGAACCAAATCATCATGCCTCGTTGATGCAACAGCGATTCCTTGTCGGCGCGTGACATCATCCGATCGTATATAGGAAAGATATTATCCATTATATCAAGTGATAGAATAAAGGTATAAGGAGGACGCTCAAGGTGAACACGATGAGGTTCATCGGAAGGCCGACCTTGATGAAATCAGTGAATTTGTAGCCGCCGACGCCCTGGACGATGAGATTCGTCTGGTAACCAATGGGCGTGGAGAAAGATGAGCTGGCTGCGAAACAGACGCAAACGACAAAGGGCATCGGGTTAGCACCGAGCTTTTCAGAGACAGCCAAAGCCAAGGGAAAGGCCAGGGCTGCTGCGGCATTATTGGTAATCAACTCGGTGAAGATGTTCGTTATCAAGAAAAGCGCTGCAAGGATGATATATATACCATATTCAGAACCTTTAACGATGTCGGTTAGAGAAATGATATAACCTGCGATGAAGTTAGCAAAGCCTGATTTGGTCATTGCCGTGGAGATCGCAAAAGCGCAGGCGATGGTGATGAGCACGTCCCACGAGAAGAACTTGGTATATTTGCGCGGCGAGAACATTCGCGTCCAAGCCATAATGATGACCGTCACGCAGACGAAGAAGAACATATCGAGCCTCAGGCCAGGCATGTGAGCCTGTACGAAGTCGGATTGTGCGAGGTACTGCTTGACGGGTTCCAGCTCGCCAACCGTGGCGCCGATGATCATGAGGATGAGCAGAACGAGTGCAAACCAGCGCTTCTTTTGTCCCATGGGCGGCTCGTATTCGCCAACGCGGTTGATCATCCAGAACACGCGGCTGTCGCCCCAGGCCTTCATGAACGAGTCGTCGGCATCGATGATAAGCGTGTCCTCATGAGTCATTCGCATATTCATGTAGTCGCCCTCGAGAACTCGTCCTCCGCGACTGATGGCTCGGACGTGAGCGCCGTAGTGACGGAAGAAATCAAACTCGTGGAGCGTCTTACCAAGCCCTGGGAAACGGTTGCCTAAGAGCACTTCGTGGCGTGTCATGCCTGGTGCGAGGTTCTGATCCTCTGCTTCTTCTTCAGAACGTCGGTCTTTAGGCAGCAAATATTTGGAGAAGAATATTAAATAGATCAGACCGGCGATAGCTATGAAAATGCCCACTTTCGTCAGTTCAAACATCGATATGCCATCGATGCCAAAGCGCATGAGTATGCCTTCTGCACCACCGTTTTCTACGGCTACGGCTTCGTCCTTGGCTTCCTGAAGGAGCATGCCATGAAGCACCAGGTTGGTGGTCGTTCCGATAAGCGTGCAAACGCCACCAATGATCGTAGCATAGGAAAGCGGGATGAGGAACTTAGTCGGTGGCAGTTTCATCTTGCGCGCCCAGTTCTTGATCATTGGTGCGAAGATGACCACAACGGGCGTATTGTTAAAAAAAGCGGAGATGAACGTCACGATGGGGTAGAAGCGGAAGCCAGCAGAGGTGATGGAGGCATTCTTCTTGGGTAACATCTTGAAAACGATTCGCTCGAGGATTCCACTCTTGCGAACACCCTCGCTGACGAGGTAGAGCAACGCCACCGTGATCATGCCTTTGTTGGAAAAGCCTTTCAGCGCATCCTCGGGATTGATGATACCTGCGATGAGTAGAAGCACTACAGCTGTGAAGAGGATAAGGCCGGGACGCAGACATTCTCGCATCAATGCAACAAGCATGAACACGAGAACGGCGGCAACGTATATAATAGGAAAAGACATGTGGATGGAGGGCGTTATTCTAAAGTGCGCTGTCGAACGAAGCAACCCGCGAATTTCTCTTCAGGCGCTTCAATAGGCTCGCGGAGCAGTCCGAAGACAGCGCTGCCGGAACCCGACATGGCTGCATACGTAGCTCCAAGATCCAGCAGTTGGTCTCGCGTGGCAGCTATCTCAGGATAACGTGGGAAGATGCTGGCTTCGAAGTCGTTGGTGAGCAGCCCTTGCCATTCCTCCACGGGACGTTTAACGATGGCAAGCAAAGCAGCTCCGTCCTCACCCTCGCGTTCCTGAGGGGTGACACCTGCGTAGGCATCGCGGGTGCTGACTTCCACGTCAGGCTTCACCAGTAGCAACGTCCAACCTTTCAGGGACAGGTCTATGGGCTGCAGTTGGTCGCCGATGCCTGTGGCCAGTGCAGGCGTGTTGTCCACGAAGAAGGCACAGTCGGCTCCTAACTTAGACAGGCGCTGACGCAGGTCGTCATCCGTCAGCCCGAGATGGCACTCGTCGTTGAGCAGCTTAGCCATGAAGGCAGCATCCGATGAGCCACCACCCAAGCCAGCGCCGGAGGGGATGTGTTTATAAAGAAAAATGTCAAGCTCAGGAATCTGAAACTCTGCCTCCAAGTCACGCAGCACGCGAATGACGAGGTTGTCGCCTGCAGGGCAGTCTAACATATTGCCAGCCTGACGGAAACGGAAACGCTCCGTCTCGTGAACCTCCAAAGCATCCTGAAGGGGAATGGGATAAAAGATAGTGGCCAGATCGTGGTAACCATCGCTGCGACGGCGCAAAACGTGCAGGCCTAAATTGATTTTTGCGTTAGGATAAACAATCATAACAGGTCTATTATATTCCGAATTTATGGGTCAAAGGTAGTGATAAGTGCTGAAATGGGCAAGTCTTTTTGACAAAAATACACCTTATTAATAAATAAATGCGTTTTTCGGCCAATTTGTTTGCCCACTCAGCGGATTATCACTATCTTTGCACGCTAAATTAATGGTATAGTGTCAATGAGACAATTCTTTTTTACTCTCATCTTCATGTTGGTAAGCCTCTCCGTGCTGGCTGTTCCTGCAGATCCCTCTCCTCGCCAAGTCCGTCTAACGGATGGTAGTGTCATAACCGTTTATCTCGTTGGTGATGAACATTATTCGTGGTTTCAGACAGCCGACGGCTTCATCGTTGAGCAAGTCGCTCCCGATGTGTATGAACTCACCCAACGTCGTGCCGAAGAGGAACAGCAGACAGCGTTGCAGGAGCGAACGAACGCTATGCGCCGTGCTCCTCGTCGCATAGGTTCACAGGCTACGGCACCGTTGCCTTCGTTCGGTTCACCTCGTGTTCCGGTTATCCTGGTGAATTTCAAGGATTCAGTGTTCACGGTGGCCAATGGCGATGAAGCAATCAATCATTACTACGACCTTTACTGCAACGGCACACGCGATGGCAATCTCTATCAGGGCCATGGCTCATATGGATCCATCCGCGACTATTTTTCAGATCAGAGCAATGGTAAGTTTACCCCCGAGTTCACTATATTCGGTCCAGTCACTATCAGCCGCGAAGTTGCCTACTACGGCAAGAAGTCCGGTTCGACCAAAGATGGGAACTACAACCAATTCGTTCGTGAAGCCATCGACTCCGTAGCCCGTAAGTTCGCTGTTGACTGGTCGCAATTCGACAACAAAGGCGGTGGAAAGGTTGATATGGTCTTCATCATCTTTGCCGGTTGCGGCGAGAACTCATCGGGTAATACGGATCACATCTGGCCGAATGAACGTTCGATAGGCACCGTTAGTCTTTCTGACGGAAGCTCTGTCTCCTTCGTGTGCAGCGGCTGCTGTAGCGAGAAAGCCATGCGTAGCCGCAAGGTGGATGAACAGAGTTTCAAGTACACCGTTCCCGACGGCATCGGTGTGATGTGCCATGAGCTGAGTCATGCCCTTGGACTCCCGGACTTCTATGACACGTACTACAAAGCTTACGGCATGGACCTGTGGAGCTTAATGGATTATGGCTGCTACGCCGGTAATGGTAATGTGCCTTGTGCCTACACCGCCTATGAACGCGATTTCATGGGGTGGCAACCGCTGGTCACCCTCACTGATCCCGGCTTGTACACTGTAGATCCCATCGCAGATGGCGGCATAGGTTACAAGGTCATCAATGAGGAGAACGCGAACGAATATTACATCCTCGAGAATCGTCAGAAAGTGAACTGGGACCGCAGCTTAGGCAGTATGGGACACGGCCTGCAGGTCACTCACGTGGACTACAACGCCGAAAGTTGGATGATCAACATGGTGAATTCCGTGGCCAATCACCAGCGCATGACCGTCATCTCTGCAAATAATGAGTATAATGGCTCCACGGCACTCCAGAATGGAAAATGCACACAAGCGGAAATGGTAGCCTGCTGGGCAGGCACCCTCTTCCCCTATGTCAAGGACGGCGTTGTCATGAACGACTCGCTGACCGCTTTCTCCACTCCCGCCGCCACGGTCTATACCCGTTCAGGTTTCATGAATCAGGACCTCCATGCAATTCATGAGAATGCCGACAAAAGCGTAACGTTCTATTTCGGCAATGATTATGTCGATGGCCTCACTCAGCCTTCGGCCATGCCGTCGCTTACTTCATCCCCCATGTATGATCTTTCAGGACGCCCCGTGACCACATCGGGTTCGCTTCGCAAAGGCGTTTACATCCAGGCCGGCCGCAAACGACTCATCAGATAACTGCAGCGATGCGTTAAATACTTCAGGTTATAACTAAAAACAAAACTACATCTAACGATTACAATCAATTGACGAATCTAACAGATTTTTTACGTGTCTTCATGAACAAGATTTTTACATTTATCTTGGCTTTTTGCTTTGCTGTTGCCGCTTCGGCCATTCCGGCCAAGCGTGGTTTCCGTGTCGTGACTAATCCCGACGGCACAACGCTGTCTGTTGAATTGCGCGGCGATGAATCATTCCATTATTATGTCACGGCTGATGGCACGCCAATCCGTCAGAATGATGAAGGCGTATGGGAAGCAGACAGTCGCGATGTGAAACAATTGTGGAAAAAAGCTTTGTCCAAGCGAAACATCCATCGCGCAGAGAATGCTGTTAAGACGCGTCGTGCGATGAAGGCACAACGACGTGCTGACGAAGCTGTCGTCACTAAAAAGGGTTTGCTCATCCTCGTGGAATTTCAGGACAAGAAGTTTGCAAATAGTGATGAAAAGACCAAGGAAATCTTCGAGCAGCAACTCAATGGACTGAACAATCCCTACGGACGAAATAACGGCAGCGTTCGCGAGTATTTCCGTGATCAGAGCTACGGGAAATTGGATATTCATTTCGATGTCGTTGGACCCATCACATTGTCCCAAAACATGAAGTACTATGGTGAGGACGATGGCGAAGAAGGCGCTGACAAGCGTCCTGGGCAGATGGTCAAGGAGGCGCTCAACTTGATTCTTGACCAAGTCAATTTGGCTGACTACGATTGGGATGGCGACAAAACGGTGGAGAACATCTACATTACTTATGCCGGTTATGGTCAGGCGAGCGGAGGAAGTAGCAATACGATCTGGCCTCATCAATGGACGCTCAGAGAAGCTACGAATTCGGTCTATCGATATAATGGTATTACGATTGACACCTATGCCTGCGGATCTGAACTGGCAGGAGCAAGCGGCAAGACCATCGACGGTATCGGCACGATGTGTCACGAATACAGCCATTGTCTCGGTTTGCCCGACTTCTATGACACAGACGCTTCCGACGGTTCTAATTGCGGAATGTCAGAATGGAGCATCTTGGACTATGGCTGCTACAATGGCGATGGCTTTTGTCCAGCAGGATACACGTCATACGAGCGTTGGTTCTGTGGATGGCTTGAACCTGTTGAGTTGAAGGAAGCCTGCAAGGTGACTGGGATGAAAGCCATTGAGGATGAGCCCGAAGCCTACGTCATATATAATGACAGAAACCGCAAAGAGTACTATCTTCTCGAGAACCATCAGCTCAAGGGATGGGACGTGAAAGCTTTTGCTCATGGAATGCTCGTCCTTCATGTTGACTATGATGAGAATGCCTGGTACGCCAATACGGTTAACAATGTTGAATCACACCAACGCATGACGTTTATCCCAGCTGACAATAATTTCAAATCCGGATCATTCTCTTATTTCAAGGCGAATGGTGGCGACACCTATCCGGGATCGTCGAACAACAGGTCGCTGACCGATACGTCAGTTCCTGCAGCCACATTGTTCAATGCCAACACCGATGGCAAGAAGTTCATGCACAAGAGTGTCGAGGACATTTCAGAGGTGTCAGGTCTCATCAGCTTCACATTCATGGGTGGTATTCCTCCTCTCAAGAAACCTGAAGCCCTGGAAGCATCCGAAATCGAATCGGAAATGTTCACGGCCAACTGGAATGCCGTAGAAAGGGCTGCGGCTTACGACCTGTCGCTGACGGAGTTGTATGACGACGGCGAGGAGGAAGTTGAGAATCCGCTTCTCCAAGTGATGTCCTTGTACGAGGATTTTGAAAAATTCCGTGTTGTTGGCGAGTATGCGCTCAGCGATGGAGTGGACGAACTCTCTGACAAGCTCGACGAATACACCAAGACGCCCGGATGGGCAGGTCAAAAGGTCTTCCAAGGTGTCTTCGGAGTAAAACTGGGCAGTGTAATGAGATATGGTACCCTCACTACGCCCACTCTCGATAATACAACGGGTGAGGTTACGGTTTATCTCGATGCTTATGACTGGTTCAACTATAAGAATTATGTGGAAGTCGGAGATTATCAAGGCGATGGTTCAACGCTTGAGGTCGCTCTCGTTGGCGTCGATGGGATCGTCGAGAAACAGAGCGTCGAGGCAGTGGACATGACGTCTCTCGAGAAAGGCGAATATCCCTCAATTGTTGTTCATTTCACAGATGTTCCTGAACATTATTCTATCCTTCTTTCCACCCCTGCAGGCAGGAAGCGCGTGTATCTTGGAATGCTGATGGTGTTTGACGGGAACTACACGCTCGAACAAATCAACACACTTTTCGACGAATCGACGGGTCATGTCGTTGCTCGTCAGCTTCGTCGTGCTCCGTTCCGAAAGCGCGTGACACAGACAACGTTGTATGAAGCCATTGAAGCCACTTCCACGTTGTTGACGAACCTGCGTTCAGGTGCTACATACACGTATCGCGTCAGGGCAATCGATGCGGATGGCACTAAGTCTGACTGGAGCAATGCCGTCAGCGTCACTCTGCCATTGGACGACGATCGCATTAATGCTACTCGTTCCGATGCCTCTCCGTCAGGCATCCTGTATGATCTCAGCGGCCGTCGCGTGAAGACGAATCAGCTCTCTCGCGGTATCTATGTTCGTGAAGGTCGCAAGTTTTATGTAAAGTAATCAAGAAATTAGGGGCAGGCGTGTGCTTGCCCCTCATTAATAAATAGAAACGTATGAGCAATCATCTTGTCATCATGGCAGGCGGCATCGGAAGCCGTTTCTGGCCAATGAGTACTCCGCAGCAGCCCAAGCAGTTCATCGATGTCTTGGGTTGTGGACGCACGTTGTTGCAACTCACCCTCGACCGATTCGGCGATATTTGTCCTCAGGAGAATGTATGGGTCGTCACGAGTGCCGCTTACGCTGATGTCGTAGCCGAGCAGCTTCCTCAACTGCCGAAGGATCACATCCTCCTCGAGCCCTGCCGACGGAATACTGCTCCATGCATTGCCTATGCCAGCTGGCGCATCAAGAAGCAAGATCCACGAGCTAACATTGTCGTTACGCCTTCCGATCATGTCATACTTGATACGGCAGAGTTCCGGCGTGTCATCAAGTCGGCCCTGTCTTTCACGGTCGAGACCGATTCCATACTCACGCTTGGCATGCACCCGACACGTCCGGAGACAGGTTATGGCTACATCCAGGCGGATCTCAGCGAGCCTTGTGCCCGCAATCGTGAGGTGTTCCGTGTGGATGCCTTCCACGAGAAGCCCGACGTAGCTACGGCCGAACGTTATATCCGTCGTAAGAACTTCTTCTGGAACAGCGGCATCTTCCTTTTCCGCGTTACCACTATTGTCAACTCCATACGTATCTATACCCCTGATATTGCGCGAATATTCGAGGACATGATGCCCATTTACGGGACCTCCGAGGAGCAGGAAACCATCAATCGTCAGTTCCCGCTGTGTCCGTCTATCTCCATCGACTACGCTGTCATGGAGAAAGCCGAGGAGATCTATGTCCTGCCTGCCAACTTCGGATGGAGCGATCTTGGCACGTGGGGTTCGCTGCATCAGATTACACCTCATGATGCCTTCAACAATGCTTGTATCGGGTCGAACATCGATTTGCACGACACGCGCGATTGCATCATCCATGCCACCCAGCAGCGACGTGTCATTGTTCAGGGCTTGCAAGGTTTCATTGTCGCAGAGAACGACGACCAGTTGCTCATCTGTCCGCTCGACCAGGAGCAGCTGATCCGTCAGTTCGTCGAGAATTAACATAATAGAGCTACGCTATGCTTTCAGAAGTCAAATGGGGATTCATCGGTTGTGGCGAAGTCACGGAGAAGAAGAGCGGTCCCGCCTTCAGTCTCATTCCTGGTTCGTCCGTGGTTGCCGTCATGAGCCGCAACCCTGAACGAGCCCGCAGTTATGCACAGCGCCACCACATCTCGCGATGGTACAGCGATGCTCAGGAATTACTCGACGATCCGGAGGTCAACGCTGTCTATATTGCTACGCCGCCGTCCTCGCATGTCACCTTTGCCATCATGGCGATGAAAAGCGGTAAGCCCGTATATGTTGAGAAACCGCTGGCAGCTACCTACGAGGAATGTCTGCGTGTCAATCGCGTGGCGCAACAGACGGGTGTACCCTGCTTCGTGGCTTATTATCGCCGCTACCTCCCTTATTTCCAGAAGGTCGATGAAATCGTGCGCAGCAACACGATAGGCAAGATCGTCGGTGTGCAGATCCGATTTGCCGTTCCTCCGCGCGATTTGGATTACAATCGCACTCAATTGCCCTGGCGCGTGCAGCGTGACATCGCCGGCGGCGGTTATTTCTACGACCTTGCGCCCCATCAGCTCGACCTGTTGCAGCAGCTCTTCGGACCTATCGTCCATGCCAGCGGATACACATCCAATCGTGCTGGCCTTTACGAGACGGAGGACACCGTCAGCGCCAGCTTCCAGTTCGTGGGCGGTCTTCCTGGCAGCGGCACCTGGTGCTTCTGTGCGCACGACTCGGCTCGTACGGATCGCATTCAAATCATCGGCGACCGTGGACAAATACGCTTTTCTGTGTTCACGTATGATCCAATCATTCTCTGTACAGAAAGCGGTCAGCAGGAAATAGCCGTACCCAATCCCCCTCATGTTCAGCTGCCGCTCATTCAGCAGGTCGTAGAGCATCTGCAGGGAAAACGAATTTGCAAGCTCGACAGCGTCAGCGCCACGTCCGTCAATTGGGTCATGGATAAAATCTTAGGTAAACTGTGAAAAAGGCTCGCGACATCATCTCCGTTGTTTCACGTGGTTTGCTTACGCGAAGCCTTGCCATGCTCTCACTTCTTGCATGGGCAGGCACCTGCGTTTTAGCGCAAACTCCAGACAGCCTTTCCATCTCCCCTGTGTCTGAAACTTCCGTGTCAGAAGCATCTGTGCCTGAAAAGCCTGTTTCTGACGTCACGTTGTCAGTTTCCCAACCGCGTCCAGGCTTCTTCAAGCGTTTCATGGATGCTTTCGACGCGATAGACAGCAACTACGTTGAGCCTATCGAATACAACTACACGGCTATGCTGCAGGCCACTCGCAACCTTGAGTATTACACTATCGGCGACCATGAGAGCGATGCTCGCCTCGCCTTTGCAGAGAAGAACAACCTGCGCATAGGTCCCTATTTCGGTTGGCGTTGGATCTTCCTTGGCTACACGTTCGATGTGCTGAATCTTCGCCGTAAGAATCGAGGCATCAATCTCGACTTGTCGCTCTACACGTCCCGTCTGGGTTTCGACCTTTTCTACCATCGCACGGGCGAGAACTTCTATTTTCGCAAGATTGAGGGCTTCGGCGATCTCGTCAAAGGTCTCGAAGGCGAGGCTTGCAACGACTATATCACCACACAGCTCATAGGAGCCAAGATCTATTACAACTTCAACAGCAAACGGTATGCTAATCAGGCTATTTACTCTCAGTCGAAGATTCAGCGCCGTTCAGCCGGTTCTTTCCAGCTTGGTGTGTCGTTCACGCTGCACGACGTTCGCTTCAATTACAACGAGCTGCCATCCCTTTTGTCGCAAGAGGCCTTAGAGCAGCAATCGATTCAAGCCCTCGAGCGTATCAAGTACACCGATTATGCCATTCATCTCGGCTATGCCTACAATTGGGCATTTGCTCGCAACTGGTGCCTCGGCATGTCGCTCATGCCCGCCATCTCAGTGACGTGGACGAGCACGAAGACCGCCATGCTTCAGAGCAAGGCTCAAGAGGAGGAAGGGCACGAGGATTCGCCTTTCTTTACCAAGATTTATGACTCGTTTCGCCGTCAGGCTGCCTTGGGACTCGACTGCACGGCCCGCTCGGGCATTATTTACAACACCGGCAAGTGGTTCGCGGGCTTGATGGGCATTGTCCACAACTTCAACTATCGTCGCAATGACATGCGTTTCAGCAACACTTTCGGCACGGCCAATGTCTTCGTCGGTTTTTATTTCCAGAAGCGTAAGACGAAGAGCCCTGAGGTGAAGACGGTGCCGCCAGAGTTGCCCCTACGTCGGGAGCAACCGGTGGTGGAAAACTGATAGGAGGGAGTTCCCAGAACCATCAATCGTAGAAATTCCACGAAATGCCGAAGTGAATCGACAGCGGGTCGATGGGGTAGTGGGGCACGAGGAATGCGTTGCCGCCGCTTTCGTTGAAGTGCTGGACGCTGAGGTAGCCGCGGACGCGCTTGATGGCAAGGTTGAGGTAGCCGTTGAAGATGGGATAGTTGCCGATCTTGACGCGTGTGAGGTTGGGATCCTGAATGGCAAACTGGTTCATCAGCGGCGCATAGGCGGGCGCATAGTACGAGGTGAAGTAGCGCAAGTCCACGCCAGCTTCGACACGCAGAACCTTGGCCACATGGAACACAACGTAGGGGTTCGTGTACAACGATATCGTGGGCAAGGGAATCACGTCGGGGTTGGTCGTATGCTGCCACGTAACAGCATTGTCCCAATGGAAGATTCCGAAGTGGAAGTTCTGTGTCAGCGTAGCGCTCATCACCTGTATGCTTCCGCTCTGCTGGCGCACTTCCAGGTTGCGGGTGAATGATGTCGTGTTGCCCTCGGCGTCCTCGCCGGTGGACTTGTTGGCGTAGGCCAAATAGGTGTAGTTCGAGATGTTCTCGACGCCGAAGCGGATGCTTGTGCCTAAGCGGTCGAACTTCAGGGTTCCCTCGACGCGGGTGTGGGTTTCGGACTTGAAGTCCTGATCCCACCATAGTGCTCTGCTGTGGTAGTGGGTGTAGTAGAACGGGGCAAAGACATTCTTGAAGAATGCTTTTGCTTCGAGGTGCACGGTGTCCTTGAGCAGTCGGAAGTTCAGGTCGCCCGTGCCATGAATGTCCATCTCTCCGGCTTTAGGCCCAACGACCCAGAACTCGGCTCCGGCGCTGTAGTGCAGCGTTTTGCCCATCATCTTCTGGATCTCGCCTCCTACGGTGATGTGGTTTTCGACGTAGCGGTTGAGCACGCTGAGGCTGTCGGTGGAGGTGCTATCGGGTAGCGTGAAGCGTTGAATCTCGTGTGATGCGAATAGTGTTATGCCAGCCTTAGCCCATTTGTTGAACCCTTCGCGGAGCTGCACGCCTACGGTGTTCTTCACGCTCAGCGCCTTCGTCTCGTCAGTTCCGCTGAAGCTTTGCCCGTAGAAGGGTTGTGTGCGTGTCAGATAGCCGGAATTCAGTCCGCTGCGCAGGTATAGGTTGTGGTTGAGCACCTGCGTCTTAAAGGTGTGGAAGAAGCTGGTGACAGGCACGAATTCGCGTGGAATCTCTGGCTGCTTGTCCTTCCACGCCTGGCGCAGGGAGTCAAGCGTGGTGGCCAGTCGCAGGGTATCGCCGAGGATTTCGTTCTGCAGGCTGTCGGAGCCTAACGACAGGAGGAGTTCTTCGTCCTTGGGCATGGCTGCCTTCAGGGAGTCCGAGAGCTCGCCGGCGCGGTAGATGCCGAGGTGGTAGCGATGGTTGAGGAAATAGGTCTGAACGTCGTTGCGGTTCCATACGGACGAGAGCACGGTAGGTATGTCGCGCGACCGTACGCTGCGTGCAAAGCTCTCCGGATCCTTGATATACTTGTCGTCCTCGATGCCGCCGTTCTCGCTCGTCTTCATGTGTGCCCAATAGGCCATGGCGTGCAGGTCGTAGCGCTCGCCGAGGTAGTAGCCGAACAGCGAGCCGCCCGTGAGCGAGTTGGCCTGGCTGTTGTAGTAACCGCGTCCGTAGGCGTAGTCGATCTTGAATCCGAAGCCGGCGATCTTGTTGATGTTTGACGAGAAGTAGGCACGTACGCGATCCTGTCCGTTCTCACGCGTTCCGCAGGAGTGGTACTGCAGGTTGGTCAGCGGGCTCTTGGTGTTGGTGAACAGGATGCTCGAGGGTGTCGTGTGGAAATAGTCGTAGGGCTGGAGGAACATGAAGTCGGAGGTCATCTCGCGATCGAGGAACAGACGCGAGAGTCGTGGCGCGCCGAGGTTGCCGGTGTAGTTGTATTCGCCGTAGTAACCGTCGGTGGAGTTGAAGTTCTGGAACAGATGGGGGAGGGTGTCGTTGTAGGCTTCGGGGAGCACCGTGCCCAGTCGTTCGTCGATGTGCCATTGGTGGAATTCGGTGGGCACGGTCTGATCGACCTTCGACGTGTCGCGTCCCCATGTCTTCTGCCCTTTCTTGTCGTCCTGTACGGGGTTGCCGAATTCGTCTAGCTGCTGTCCTTCGTTGAGGATATCGCGTGCCACATCCTGTGCGAAGCCGTTCACCGACCACGCGCACACCATGAGCATGAGCCAAAGACGAATCCTCTTCATCAGTCCTGTCTGTTTCAGTAATGCAGCTATTTTATGTCACTTATCCTTCTATCAGCTCCATTCCCTTGCGCAGTGCAGCTTCGTTGGCGGGAATGAGGTTGTGGTGTCGTTCGGGCAGCGTCTTGCGCAGGCCTTTGAGCACGTTATCGAGCGTCACGATGGGTCGCACTTTCAGCAATGCTCCGAGCACGATCATGTTGAATCCCTTGGGATTGCCCATCTCCGCAGCGGCATCCATGGCGTTGATTTCGAAGATGTTGATGTCCTTGCGCTGTGGAGGCACGCTGATGCCGTAGCCGTCGTAGATGAGTGTTCCTCCCGGCTTCACGCTCTGCTCGAATTTCTCCAGCGAGGGCTGGTTCAAGATGATGGCTGTGTCGTACTTGCTGACGATGGGCGACGAGATGCGTTCGTCGCTGACGATGACGGTGACATTGGCAGTTCCGCCGCGTTGTTCGGGTCCGTATGCCGGCATCCACGATACTTCCTTGCCTTCCATCAATGCGCTGTAGGCCAGAATCTTTCCCATGGACAATACGCCTTGTCCGCCGAATCCCGATATGATGATTTCTTCAGTCATAATAGTTTAATGTATCATTGATAATTGATAATGTATAATGATTACGCCATGCAGGCGTTAGGATTTACCATGCGCAGCCAATAAAATTATACATTATCAATTATACATTATCAATTGATGTATTTTTCAAGTCTCCCACGTGGTAGTAGTCGAACATGTGTTCTTCCATCCATTGGTTGGCCTCGATGGGCGTTTTCTTCCATCCAGAGGAGCATGTGGAAACGATCTCGACGAGCGAGCTTCCGCGGCGGTTGACGGAGTTCTCGAAGGCCTGGCGGATGGCACGCTTGGCCTTGCGTATGGCAGCCACGCTGTGGACGCTCTGTCGGGTGACGTAGCAGGTGCCTTCGAGTTGTGCGGCTATCTCGGTGATTTTCAATGGATATCCGTGGAGGTCGGCTTGTCGGCCATAGGGGCAGGTGGCTGTTTTCATGCCCATGAGCGTCGTGGGTGCCATCTGTCCACCCGTCATGCCGTAGATGGCGTTGTTGATGAAGATGATAGCGATGTTCTCGCCACGGTTGAGGGCATGAATGGTCTCAGCGGTGCCGATGCAAGCGAGGTCGCCGTCGCCCTGGTAGGTGAACACGAGGCGGTCGGGCCACAGGCGCTTGATGGCACTGGCAATGGCGGGTGCACGTCCGTGGGCGGCTTCCTGCCAGTCGATGTCGATGTATTTGTAGGCAAACACGGCGCATCCGACGGGTGAGATGCCGACGGCCTTCTCGGTGATGCCCATCTCCTCGATGACCTCGGCGATGAGCTTGTGCACGACGCCATGGGAGCAGCCCGGGCAGTAGTGCATGTCGGTGTCGTTCAGTAGCGTAGGCTTCTGATAGACAATGTTCTCAGGGGATATGATATTTTCCATTTCTTAAAAGCTGTTCAAAACATGAATCTGATGAAGAACTCGGCAATCTTGACCACCATGGCCACGCCGATGACGACGAGGCCGATGATGTGGTGCGCTGGCACGGCGAAGTACAACACTACGCCAACGAGTGCCAGGAGCATGAAGATGGTGTTCAGCGCGTTGCGAACTTGTTCTCTGTTCTGCATAATGATGAGGCTCAGGGAGGTGTCTTTAGATGTTGAAATCTTCCTTGAGGCGTGCAATCAGCTCATCGGGCGTGGGGACAATGCCGCCCATCTTGCCGTACTGCGTCACGGGCACTTGTCCTTCTACGGCGAGTCTGACGTCCTCGACCATCTGTCCGGCGTTGATCTCGAAGGTGAGTATGCCTTTCACACGGCGGCAGAGTTCCTGAATACGCAGGGTGGGGAAGGGCCACAGGGTGATGGGACGGAGCAGTCCTACGCGTATGCCTTCGCGGCGTAAGTCGCCGATGGCTTTCTGTGCAATGCGTGCAGCCGAGCCGAATGCCACGATGAGGTAGTCGGCATCCTCGGTCTGCAGTTCCTCATAGCGCACTTCGCGCGCGCGAATCTCTTTATATTTCTCCTGCAGGTGCAGGTTGTGCTTCTCCATGGCCTCAGGACGCAGTTCCAAGGAGGTGATGACGTTGATGGGTCGTCCGCCCTTGCGACCTGTGGAAGCCCATGGGCACTCGCGCAGGATCTCTTCTTCCGTGCGACGCGGTTTGAACGGTGGCAGCACCACTTTCTCCATGACCTGCCCCACGACGCCGTCGGAGAGGATCATGACGGGCGTGCGATACTTGAAGGCGAGCTCGAACGAGAGATCCACGAAGTCGGCCATCTCCTGCACGGACGAGGGAGCGAGCACGATGACGTAGTAGTCGCCGTTGCCGCCGCCACGCGTTGCCTGGAAGTAGTCGCCCTGCGAGGGCTGGATGGTTCCTAAGCCTGGGCCGCCGCGCTGCACGTTGACGATGAGTCCGGGGATCTCGGCGCCTGCCATGTAGGCAATGCCTTCCTGCATGAGTGCCACACCGGGGCTGCTGGACGACGTCATGACGCGTTTGCCGCTGCCGCCTCCGCCGTAGATCATGTTGATACTTGCCACCTCGCTTTCGGCCTGCAACACGACCATGCCGGTGGTTTCCCAAGGCTTCTCGACGGCCAGCGTCTCGAGGATTTCGCTTTGAGGGGTGATGGGATAGCCGAAGTAGCCGTCGCAGCCGCAGCGTATGGCGGCGTGGGCGATGGCTTCGTTGCCCTTCATCAGTACTATTTCTTTTTCCATAACGTTCAATTGTCCATTTTCTTTCTGTACACCGTGATGCACCCGTCGGGGCATACGATGGCGCATGACGTGCAGCCGGTGCAGGCCTCAGCGTCAGGCTGTTCGACATATCTGTAGCCGCGACGGTTCACCATCTTGTCGGCCAGACGAATCAGGTTGAGCGGACACGCCACGACACACAGCTCGCACCCTTTGCAGCGCTCGGTGTTCACGACGATAGCTCCTTTCATTTTTGCCATATTCCTATTGTTTACTGCTTACGGATTATAGTATTCCTTGCAGCGGTATTCCATGATCTCGATGAGCATCTTTCGTGCCGTGGCGGCAGGCGATTCGGGGTCGAGTGCAGCAGCAGCATCGTAGGCATTGATGGCCTCAGCCCATTGCTGTTGTTTGCGATGCGCATTGCCCTTCTCGTAGAGGCGTGCAGCCTGCGAACGAGCCGAATCTGAAACCCTTGAAGTCGATGAGTTCACGTTATCACTGCTTTAAACGGCCGCAAAGGTACGGAAAATTATTCAAATAACCGCTTTTTCAGCAGAATAAAAGCAGATGGCAGGCTTTTTTTTAACGAATTGTAAGATGTTCGCGCCCTCGCGGGTGCATACGTGGATGTGTCTATTCGCATCCCCCTGTGCGACTATTCGCATTCGCGACTGCGTCTGGTCGCTCATTGCGCCGTGGCCTTTGGCGCGTGCCCTTTTCTCCGGAGGTCTCCCCCTCTTTGAAAGAAAGGGGGGCGGGGGGGTGAGTCTTTCCCTTTCGACACTGCAAAGGTACGACATTTTGCGGAATTGTGCAATAGTTTTGAAAAAAAGGGGTGCACGGAAGAGCAGTTTTTTTTGATGCCGAACAGCGAACGAACGAACAGTTATTGATTTCGCGGCAAGAAAACGGCAATATTATATATTATATATATTTAATATATATAATATATAATATTGAACTCTTCACGCCATGCCATACCGAACAACCGAACAGTGTTCGTTCGTTCGCTGTTCGCTTCTTGTTCGGTATGCTGCGATTACCGTTCTGCAATGCACTCAATCTCCACGAGTGCTCCTTTGGGTAGCGCCTTCACGGCTACGGCAGATCGGGCAGGGTAGGGTGCTGGAGTGTTGTAATGTGTTAAAATGGGCGCTTTTTTATGCCTTTTTCGCCGCAAAGATAGTGATTATTTCGAAAAATATTTGTATCTTTGCAAAGAAATTGGAACACATAACACAAAAATATCGCAACCCCTTAAAAACTCTCTTTCAACTATGTTTAATCCCTTCCGTTCAGTCCTCTTCGCCAGTCTGCTCTTCGTGCTCCCCCTCGCCGTCTGTGCAGAAGATGAAATGACCGACAGCGTCCTGCACGACATCGTCGTCACTGGCACTCGCACAGCCGTCGCAGAGCAGGCCATCCTGCCCACCGTGACCACCCTCACCAACACGCAGCTCACGCAGCTGGAGCGCATCAGCGTGCTGCCTACGCTGTCCGAATTGGTACCCAATGTGCTCGTCACCCAGCGTGGTGTGATGGGCTATGGTGTCAGCGGCGGTGCAGCAGGCGGCATCAGTGTTCGCGGCATGTCGTCCGGCACGGGACAGGTGATGGTGCTCGTGGACGGCCATCCTCAGTACCAGAGCATCTTCGGCCATTCCATCGCCGATGCCTATCAGACGATGGTGGCTGAGCGCATCGAGGTGGTGCGTGGACCCTCGTCGTTGCTCTATGGCTCGAATGCCATGGGCGGCGTGGTCAACATCATCACCAACCAATCCAAGGCCGACGGCGTGCGCACGGACGTCAGCGTGGGCGGCGGTTCCTATAAGTCTCTGCAGGCGGAGGCGCACAACAGCGTGCGTGCGGGAAGGTTCTTCAGTGATGTGGCGGTCAACTACCAACGCAGCGACAACCATCGCGACAACATGGGTTTCTACCAGTACGGCGGTCTGGCCAAGGTAGGCTTCGATTTCTCAGCGCATTGGAGTGCTTGGGCAACGTTCAACATGACTCATTTTGCCGCCTCCAACCCAGGTCCTACGAGCGCTCCCTTGCTCGATGCCCGTCAGTGGATCAACCGCGGTGTCGTCGAGGCCGTAGCCGACAACCATTATGCTAAGACCGCAGGCAGCGTCAGCGTCTATCACAACTTCGGACGCCATAAGATCAATGATGGCCACACAGCCGACGCTGCCGCTCGCGATTTCCTCTTCCGCTCGAAGGATGCCCTGACGGGCATCAGCATTCACCAGGGCTTTGGCCTGTGGCGAGGCAACTGGACGACTGTGGGCTTCGACTATCAGAACATCCATGGCGAATGCTGGAATGCCGATATCAACACCAACGAGCCGCTCAACCGCAAGATGGAGCAGAACATGCACTATCCGCTGGATAAGAACCTCACGGAAGTGGCAGGCTATGTGGATATGCGTCAGGATATTATGCCATGGTGGACGGTTGAGGCAGGCGTGCGCTACGACCATCATTCCGAGGCAGGCGGCGAGTGGATTCCACAGGGCGGTTTCGTGTTCCGTCCGCTCAGCGATGCCGACCTGAAGCTGTCCGTGGGTAAGGGCTTCCGCGTGCCTAACCTGAAGGAGATGTATCTCTATGGCATCGCCAATCCCGACCTCGAGCCCGAGCGCCTGTGGAACTACGAACTGGCGTGGAAGCACCGTCCCTGGAACGGACAGTTCACCTACGGCTTCAACTTCTTCTACCTCAAGGCCGACAATCTCATTGCCTCGACGATGGTGCAGGCTCTGGGACGTGCAGCCAACTACAACACAGGCGAAACGGAGCATTTCGGCGCAGAATTCGAAGCGGCCTACCGCATCAACAGCCATTGGCATTTGAGCACGAACCACAGCTTCCTCCACACGCAGGAAGCCGTCCTCGCAGCACCTGAATACAAGGGCTATCTGGGTGCGCAGTATCGCGTAGCAGGTTTTGAGGCAAACGCTGGCTTCCAGTACCTTGCAGGCCTTTGCACGAACGTTCAGACGGAAGCTAAGGAGAACGTGGCGCTGCTCAATATCGGCTTAGCCTATCGTGTGTTGCCTCAGTTGAAGCTGTGGGCGCGTGGCGAGAACCTGCTGGCGCAGCGCTGCGAGATCAACGAGGGCTTCCCCATGCCCAAGGCAACGGTGATGGCGGGCGTGCACGTCACCTTCTGATTCCTCTTCGCGGGCGAATCCTTTTATTTGTTCTGATAAACCCTTACGTAGTCCACCTCATAGACCATCGGGAAGGCGCTGATGTCGGGCTCTCCGCCACAGGCTCCGATGGCGAGGTTCAGCAGTACATACTGCCCGAAGCCCGGCTCGTCGTTGGCGAACGGATTGATGTCGTGGTGGAAACCTCCGCCATGGGCGGCCTGTGCCGTCGGAATCTCGTTCATCAATTCGTCGTCGAGGTAGAGGCAGATCGCTTCTGGCGTCCAATCCATGCGCCATACGTGGAACTTTGAAGCCCAGTCGGGGTCGCGGTCGGTGAAGTGGGAGAGTGGCAGGCGTGCGCTGTCCCAGGCATCGCGCTCGTTGTCGCCCTTCCAACAGGCGTTGGCCAGCACGATGGGTTCCGTGCGGCCGTGGTTCTCCGTCTGGTGGTGGATGTTCAGCTCACGTGCCGGCACCCTGTAGAACTCCATCACATCGACCTCGCCGCATGCCGGCCATCCCCATCGGTTGCCCAGCGTCCAGATGGCGGGCCACGAGCCAGAAGCAATAGGAATGCGCGCACGTACTTCGAGACGGCCGTAGCGGAAGGTGAAGCGTCCGCGGCTCTCGATGCAGGAACTGGTGAACTCCGCCGTCCGGCGGTTGCGCTGCCAATTGCGGCTCTGTGGGTCGTAGCGGGGATTTTCTACCTGTTCGTGGCGACCTGTGATCTGCAGCACGCCGTCGCGGACGAGGGCGTTCTGGGGTTGGTACCACTGCAGCTCCTGATTGCGCACGAAGCCGTGCTCAAACTGCCATTTCGTTGAGTCCGGAGCTCCCGTGTAGTTGAATTCGTCCTGCCATACGAGGTGCAGGTTGTCGCGTGTCTGTGCCGTTGCGGCGAGGGTCATGATGAGCCCCACGGCCACGATGAGAAGGTGCTTTTTCATTGAAGTCTTGTTTTATTTCGTGACAAAAGTATAAAAATATGCTGGAATGATAGCATGATTGGTGAGAATTTTGTATTTTTGCCGCGTGAATTGACCATTAGGAAGCTGTAATCACTCAAAAAAGATACAAAATGAACCTCAAAATTAGACTGACCATTCTCAATTTCATTGAGTTTGCTGTGTGGGGCGCCTATCTGACGTCCATGGGAACCTATTTGGCAGGCGTGGGCCTCGCTTCGAACATCGGCTGGTTCTATTCCGTGCAGGGCATCGTGTCGATTTTCATGCCTGCGCTGATGGGCATCGTTGCCGACCGTTGGATTGAAGGCCAGAAGGTGCTGAGCCTCTGCCATGCGCTTGCCGGCTTGTTCATGATCGGCGCTTCGGCCTACGCCTATAGCGCTGGCGACGGCGTTCAGTTCGCACCGCTGTTTGCGTTGTATTCCATGTCAGTGGCCTTCTTCATGCCAACCATCGCACTGGGCTATTCTGTGGCTTACGCAGCCTTGGAAGGCGCTGGTTACGACTCCGTGAAATCCTTCCCACCCATCCGTGTGTGGGGCACCGTGGGCTTCATTGTCACCATGTGGGTCGTGGATCTCTGTGGCTTGCAGGCCACTCCTGGACAGTGGATGGTGAGCGGTTGCTTGAGTTTGGTCATGGCGGCCTATTCCCTGACGATGCCTCGCATGCGAATCGAGAAGGGTGGTGCTAAGAAGTCTCTCTTCGAGGCACTTGGCTTGAACGCGTTCAAGTTATTCTTGAACCCTCGCATGGCGATGTTCTTCATCTTCGCCATGTTGCTTGGCGTGTGCCTGCAGATCACCAACGGCTTCGCTAATCCATTCATCACGAGCTTCGGCGCCATCGAGGAATACCAGAGCACCTTCGGCGTGCAGCACGCCAACATCCTCATCTCGTTGTCGCAGATGAGCGAGACGCTCTGCATCCTGCTCATCCCCTTCTTCCTCTCGCGCTTCGGCATCAAGAAAGTGGTGCTCATCGCCCTTATGGCATGGGTGCTGCGCTTCGGCTTCTTCGGCCTCGGCAATCCTGGAGGCGGCGTGTGGCTGTTCATCCTCTCGATGATCGTCTATGGCGTGGCCTTCGACTTCTTCAACATCAGCGGCTCGCTGTTCGTGAACCAGGAGACCGACGAAAGCATCCGTTCGAGCGCTCAGGGTTTGTTCATGATGATGACCAACGGCCTCGGCGCCTTCATCGGCACCATCGTCGCCCAGCAGATCATCAACCACTACGTCTTCTACCCGCAGGAAGCTGGCGCTACGGGTGCTGAAACCATCGCCGGATGGCAGACCTGCTGGTTCATCTTCGCCGCCTACGCCCTCGTCGTGTTCGTGCTCTTTGCCATCTTCTTCAAGGACGGCAAGAAGCCCGATGCCTCGGCCATCACTCATTAAACGTTTCCTCATCCCTATGGACAAGAAGTTGATAGAATTGCAAATTTATGCCGTAGCCGGGACCCCTTCGGATCCCGATCGCTCGATGGTGCTTCTCAAGGAGAAGGACGGCGAACGCATACTGCCCATGATGATGTCCACCAAACGCGCTGTGACCCTGATGATGCGCACCAAGGTGCAGCTGCCGATGCCGGTGGCGACCACCATTCCCGATGCCGCCATACTCATGATGAACAAGTTCGACGTTCATCTGACTCGTGTCGTGCTGACTGCTATCAAGGAAGGCAACTTCTACTGTCAGATCTATGCCGAACGCGAGGGTGAGGAGAAAACGCTGGAGTTTTGTCCCGCTACCGACGGCATCGTCCTGGCCACCGCTGCCAGGTGTTCGCTCATGATCGAGGAAGAACTGCTCGAAGCCCAGTATATGCACAAGACGGGCGAGAATGCCTTTGCCATCAACATCAACATGCTCACGCGTCAGATGCTGGAGGAAGCGTTGCAGCACGCCGTCGAAAGCGAGAACTACGAGGCGGCGTCGCGACTGCGTGATGAACTGGCCAAACGCCCTGCGGAATGAAAGAGCTACGCTTCTTTTATACACCTACGCCCGAGGCTGGGCAACTGCCACAGGACGAAGCACAGCACGCCCTGCGTGTGCTGCGACTCGGCATGGGCGACGAGCTCCATCTGATGGATGGCAAAGGTGCCTTCCATCGTGCCGTCATCACCGAAGCCGATAACCATCATTGTCGCTACCGCATTCTCGAGAGCGTGCCGCAGCAACCCGAATGGACGGGGAAGATACACATTGCCGTGGCGCCTACGAAGAACATGGATCGCATGGAATGGTTCGTCGAGAAAGCCACGGAAATCGGCTTCGACCGCCTCACGCTGCTCGACTGCCGCTTCTCGGAACGTCGTGTCGTGAAGAACGAACGCCTCGAGAAGATCATCGTCTCGGCCATGAAGCAGAGCCACAAGGCGTGGCTGCCACAGCTCGACGAGATGACACCCTTCCACAAGTTCATCACTCGACCCGACCTTCCCGCCCAGCGCTTCATTGCCCATTGCTACGAAGGCGAAAAGCCCTTCCTCCTCGACCTCCTCGCCCCTTGTACCCCTGCCCTCGTCCTCATCGGTCCCGAAGGCGATTTCAGCATCGACGAAGTCCGTGAGGCCGAGGCTGCTGGCTTCCGATCCGTCTCCCTCGGCACCAGCCGCTTGCGCACAGAGACGGCAGCCCTCGTGGCGGTTCACATGATGCGCATCCGTAATACCTCATCGTCATTCCTCGCTCCATGAACAAAAAGAAAGTTCTCATCCTTCTTGGCGGACTCATCATCGTCACCGCCTTGATCACCGCCATCACCCTCTTCCTCCTTCGCGGCTCCTCGTCTTACATCAATGCCCTGCCGAAGGATGCGCAGGCGTTGGCACGCGTGGACATTAAAGCCGTACTCGACAAAGCCCGCCTCACGGACGAAGAGACGGCGCAGCTCTTCCAACGTTATTCGCTGCCCGAAGAGAAGCGTACCGACATCGGGTTCGACCTCTCGCAACCCGCCTACGCTTTTGCTGCTATGGACGGCAACTTCGGTCTCCTGGCTGCCGTGGCTGACGAAGATGCTCTCACGACGTGGTGCAAGAACCTGGCTGCCAATGGTCATGCCTCTGAGGTAACCCGTCAGCGCGGCCTCTCGTGGGTCGTGGTGGAGCAGCAATGGCTCATGGCCTTCGACGACGACAAGGCGCTGGCCATGGGACCGGCCGTAGGCGCAGCACAGGACCAGCTGCGAACCGTCATTGCCCAGCTGATGAAACAGGATAAGGATGAGAGCGCCCAGGGTACGGAACTGTACAAGTTATTAGGCACGAAGGACGAGCCGCTCGTGGCGGCTGTGAGGCCTGAACTCATGCCCGATGATGTGCTTGGTGCTTTGTCCTCGATCAAACTTAAATCTTCGTCGCAGGGCTTATACCGCATGACGATGGACGCCGACGACAACGAACTCGAGGTGGACATAGACATCGTTTCCGACAACGAGGACGTGCAGGCTGAGCTGAAGAAGTTGAACGCTATCATGCGACCCCTCTCAGGCGAGCTGACGAAGAATGCTCATGCCGACAACGCCATTTGGCTGGCTGTCAACACGAAAGGCGACGAGTTGCTGAAATTCTTGCGCGCTCAACCTAAAGTGCGCACGGCCTTGTTCACGATCAACCTCATCGTGGATGCCGACCGCATCATACAAGCCATCGACGGCGACGTGGCCGTTGAATTCATATCATCTAAAGCATCGCCCTCGGACATACGTTTCGATTTCGACTTCAAGAACGCTCGTCTGACGGCACAAGTCGCTAACACCGATTTCCTCAGCGGCGCCTCGTCGTGGGGCAACGCTTTCATGGATGTGCAGGCGCTCAGCGCCACGGAATACGTCGTGAAATACTCGTTGTCGCCTATCTATCTGGGCGTACAGGACAAGACCTTCTACCTGGGCAGCGAGCGCGGCCTCACCACGGAGGGCAACGCTTATCTTCGCCAGCAACTCGACGACATCAGAGGCGCTCGCTTCTTCGCCACCTTGAACCTCGCGTCGATTCCCCTCGAACCCCTCTCCGTCTGGACAAAACGCTATCCCGACCTCAACCGCCTGGATGTGAGGATGGACGAGGCTGGCGAGTTCACTTTCACCCTCAACGCCTCCGACACCACCAACATCCTCCGCACCCTCCTCGGTCTCTAACTCCTTCATCACGTCCCAAGTAACTTTCAACTCTCAACTTTCAACTCTCAACTCTCAACTCTCAACTCGTCAACTTGTCAACTCGTCAACTTGTCAACTCGTCAACTTGTCAACTCGTCAACTCGTCAACTCGTCAACTTGTCAACTCGTCAACTTTCAACTTTCAACTCTCAACTTTCAACTTTCAACTTTGAACACCATTTCCCTCCATAACACCCTTCCGCGCGTTTTCCGCCAGCGCACAGACATCCATTCGGATATCTGGCAGCAGGATGTCACCTTCGAGCGCGGACATCTCTATCTCATCGAAGCTGCTTCGGGCACGGGCAAGTCGTCGCTTTGCAGCTATCTCATCGGCTATCGCGATGACTACGACGGCACAATGGCTTTCGACGGATCCGACATTCGTTCGCTGCGTAGTGGCGATTGGACAGCATTGCGTCAGCATTCGCTCAGCACCATGTTCCAGGAGCTGCGCCTCTTCCCCGAGCTCACCGCTTGGGAGAACGTGCAGATCAAGAACCAGCTCACAGCCTTCAAGTCCGATGCCGACATCATGGCTTACTTCGAAGCCCTCGGCATCGCTGACAAACGCGACACACGCCTGGCGCAGATGAGCTTTGGGCAGCAGCAGCGCGTAGCACTTATCCGTGCCCTCTGTCAGCCCTTCGACTTCCTGCTTGCCGACGAGCCCGTCAGCCACCTCGACAGCGACAACAGCCGCATCATGGGACAACTGATGATGGACGAGGCCCGACGTCAGGGAGCCGGAGTCGTCATCACCAGCATCGGTCATCACATGGATCTTCCTTACGAAAAAGTCTTTAAGCTATGAAACTCATCTGGAAACTCCTTCGACGCCATCTGAGCTTCAGTCAGCTCGCAGGCTTCTTCTTCGCCAACCTCCTGGGCATGGTCATCGTGTTGCTGTCCTTGCAGTTCTACGAGGACATCGTTCCTGCCTTCACGGGTGAGGACAGCGTGATGAAGAACACATATATCATTGTATCCAAGCATATTGCTGCCACCGACGCGTTGGGCGGCAGGGCGCAGACCTTCACCGATGCCGACATCCGCGAGATCGAGACGCAGGACTTCACGCAACGGGTAGGCAAGTTCACAGCCTCGCAGTATCAGGTCTATGGCTCGATCTCCATGGGCGGCTTGGGCATGGGCACCGATATGTTCTTCGAGAGCGTGCCCGATGATTTCGTTGATACCCATTGGCCTGCCACGAGCGACGGCGAGGTGCCTATCATCCTGCCGCGCTCCTATCTTGCCATCTACAACTTCGGTTTCGCACAGACCAAGAACCTGCCTAAGCTCTCCGAGGGCGTCGTCTCGATGGTGCAGCTGGACGTCCGCCTTCGTGGAGAGGGTGGGAGAGAGCTCGCCCTCAAAGGTCGCGTCGTGGGCTTCTCCACACGGCTGAACACCGTCCTTGTGCCTGAGGCCTTCATGCAAAAGACCAATGCCGAGTTGGCTCCTAACGCCAGTGCCGAACCTACGCGACTCATCGTCGAGGTCAAGAATCCTGCCGACGATGCCATCGCCACCTTCATGCAGGATCACGGCTACGAGCTTGAGGACAACAGCCTCGAAGCCGGACGTGCCACCTATTTCCTCAAGGTCGTCGCCGCCATCGTCATGGCTGTAGGCTTGCTCATCAGCGCGTTGTCGTTCTACATCCTCATGCTCAGCATCTTCCTTCTTGTACAGAAGAACGCCGAGAAACTGCAGAACCTGCGACTCATCGGCTATTCGCCTGCCCGTATTTCGTTGCCCTATCAGCTCCTCACCATCGGCATCAATGCCCTCGTCCTCGTGCTGGCCTTTGCCATCGTTTTCTGGTTGCGCAGCCTGTATCTCGAACGCCTGTGGCAAGTGTTCCCGACGTTGAGCGAAGGAGCCGTCAACAACACCTTCCTCGTAGGATTTGCCCTGTTCGTCCTCGTGTCCTACTTCAACTGCTTAGCCATACGCCGTAAAATCAAGTTCTTGTAGGCTCAGCCACCTTTCCGCTTTATCATGAATCAACTCATCGCTCTCTATACCTCTTTCACTGGCGCTGCTCCTAAAGATGTGCAACCCATCAACGGTTCCGGCTCCAATCGTCAATACGTCCGTTTCGTCTCTTCGCAAGGCAAGGGCATCATCGGGGTCATCGGCACCTCCCACGAGGAGAACCGCGCCTTCATCACCCTTGCCCGTCATTTTGCTTCGAAGGGTTTGCCCGTGCCTCACGTCCTTGCCGTGTCCGACGATGGCCTGCGCTACCTGCAGGACGACCTCGGCTCGCGTTCGCTCTTCGATGCCCTGCGTTGTGGCCGCGAGGCTGGAGGACATTATAGCGACGACGAACGCGAGCTCTTGCGACGCACTATTGCCGAGCTGCCACGTCTGCAGGTCCTTGGCGCCCAAGGTCTCGACTTCTCCGTCTGCTATCCCCAGCCCGAGATGGACGAAACCAATGTCCTCTTCGACCTCAACTACTTCAAATACAGCTTCCTCAAGCCCGTCGCCAGCCGCGATGGCCTCGACTTCCACGAACTCCGCCTCGAACAGGATTTCCGCAGTTTGGCAAAGGATCTTTTGGACCCACCAAGAGGGTCTTTTTCTTCTTTCCTTTACCGCGACTTCCAAGCCCGCAACGTCATGCTCGATGCTGAAGGCAACCCCCATTTCATCGATTTCCAAGGCGGTCGCCGCGGTCCCATCTACTACGATCTCGCCAGCTTCCTCTGGCAAGCCTCTGCCCGCTATCCCCAATCCCTTCGCGACGAGCTCATCGCCGTCTATCGCGAGAGCCTCGATGCCACCCTCGCATCCCTCGGCCTTCCCCCCTTCGATTTCCAATCCTCCGTCTTCAATACCTTCGTCCTCTTCCGCCTCCTTCAAGTCCTTGGCGCTTATGGCTTCCGTGGCTACTTCGAGCGCAAGCAGCACTTCCTCGACAGCATCACGCCAGCCCTTGCCAATCTCCGCACCATCCTCCAGGAAGAAGGTAGTTGTCCCTATCCTGAACTGAGGATGGTCTTGGAGAAACTTACAGAAGACCCACCCCATGCCCTCTCTGTGAGGGAGGGAGTGGAATCATTTGAAAGCAGTAATCCCTCAATGTCACAGGTCATCGCCCCCTCCCTCACAGGGTGCCAGAAAGACGGAACTATTAAGTGTTCCGACTTGAATGGCTCGGGGGGTGGGTCCTCAGGGAGTGGGTCTGGTGGGTCCCTTGTTGTCCGCATCTTCTCCTTCTCCTTCAAGCGTGGCCTTCCTGAGGACACCAGCGGCAACGGCGGCGGTTACGTCTTCGACTGTCGTTCCACGCACAACCCCGGCCGCTACGAGCCCTACAAGCAGCTCACCGGCTTGGACGCTCCCGTCATCCGCTTCCTTGAGGACGACGGCGAGATCCTCACCTTCCTCGACAGCGTCTATCGCCTCGCCGATCATCATGTTGAGCGCTACCTCGAGCGCGGCTTCACCGACCTCATGTTCTCCTTCGGCTGCACAGGCGGTCAGCATCGCTCCGTCTATTGCGCCCAGCACCTCGCCGAGCATCTCAACCGGAAATATGGCATTCGCATCGACCTCACCCATCGCGAGCAAGGCATCCACACCATTTTCCCCGCTGCACAATAATTCCGCCCGTCGCGCGTTCTTTATATAGTGTCCATTATTCGACCATACCTGATTCTCCTCGTCTGCCTCCTTCCTCTTTCACTGTTTGCACAGGAAGAAGGCACGCCAGCCGTTGTGCCCAGCGGTTCTCCTGCCGACACCCTCTCCTGCACCCTCTCCGGTCGAGTCATCGATGAGAACCAGTCGCCGCTTCCCTTCGTCACCATCAAGGTCGAGGGGCAGATGGCGGGCACCGTCACCAATCCCGATGGGCGTTACAGCTTCTCGTTCACCACCGCCGATTCCATCGTCGTCAACTACACCCTCATCGGTTACGAGAAGAAATCCAAGACGCTCAAGCATCCCCAAGGCAAGCTCGTATGGAACGTCACCATGCGTTCCAGCGGCACGGAGATGGGTGAGCTCGTCGTCAAGGAAGTGCGGCGTCAGATGGGCACGACGCAGGACATCGCCACAAAGGATATCAAGCGTTTACCCTCCACCACAGGCAACGCCGTCGAGGAACTTGTGGCCACGCAGGCGGGTGTCTCGTCGCACAACGAGCTCTCGTCGCAGTACAACGTCCGTGGCGGCTCCTTCGACGAGAACTGCGTCTATGTCAACGGCATGGAGGTCTATCGTCCCCTCCTCATCTCCAGCGGCCAGCAGGAAGGCCTCTCCGTCATCAACTCCGACATGGTCGAGCGCGTGCAGTTCTCTGCCGGAGGTTTCGAGGCCAAATATGGCGATCGCATGTCCTCGGTTCTCGACATCACCTATCGCCGTCCTGAGCGCCACGAAGGTTCGCTGGGTGCCAGCCTCCTTGGCGCCAACATCTACGACGGCTTCCGCGTGAAGAACCTCTCATTCTCCCAGGGCTTGCGCTACAAGAGCAACCGCTACCTTCTCGGCTCCTTACAGACCAACGGCGAGTACGACCCCTCGTTCATCGACTATCAGGCCTACCTCTCGTGGCAACCCTCCAAGCTGTGGTCCATCGATGCCATCGGCTATATCTCACGCAACAAATATCGTTTCAAACCCAAGGACCGCGAGACCAATTTCGGCACGATGGAGGATGTCAAGAGCTTCCGCGTCTATTTCGACGGCGAGGAGCAGGACCTCTTCCGCACCCTCTTCGGCTCTGTGGCCATCTCGCGTAAGTTTGGCGAGCGCAGCACCCTGACCCTCGGCGCCTCGGCCTTCTCCACCAAGGAGCGCGAGACCTACGACATCCAGGGACAGTACTGGCTCGACGACACCAACACAGCCGAGCAGTTGGCCGTAGGCACCTATATGCAGCACGCCCGAAACCTGCTCACCTCCAGTACGCAGACGCTGCGCGCCACCTACGAGTTCCGTCCTCGCTACCATCAGATCCTCGCCGGCATCCTCTTCAAGCACGAGAGTATTAAAGAGAACACGCGCGAGTGGGAGTTCCGCGACTCGGCCGGCTATTCGATGCCTCATTATGGCGACCGCCTCGAGCTCATCTACAACCTCAAATCCGTTCAGGATATCTCGTCCAATCGTCTTGAAGTTTTCCTTCAGGACACTTGGCGTAAAGAGCTGAATGCAGGCATTATATCCGTCAACTATGGAGCACGCCTGAGCCATTGGTCGTGGAATGGCGAGACGCTCTTCTCGCCCCGTGCCGGCATCGGTTTCGTGCCTGCCAGGAACGATAACCTCACCTTCCGTCTCGCCACAGGTTTCTATGCTCAGGCTCCCTTCTACAAGGAGTTGCGCGACACCATCACCGCCGATGGCGCCACCGTCGTGCAGCTCAATCGCGACATCAAGAGCCAGCGCTCCTTCCAGGTCGTCGTCGGCAGCGAGTACAAGTTCCGCATCGCCGAACGGCCCTTCAAGTTCACCGCCGAAGCCTACTACAAGGCACAGTCGCGCCTGAATCCTTACAACGTCGATAACCTTAAGATCGTCTATTATGGTCGCAACGAAGGCAGCGGCTACGTCGCCGGCGTTGATCTCAAGGTCTATGGCGAGTTCGTGCCCGGCACCGATTCCTGGATCTCCTTCTCGCTCATGAAAGCCTCCATGAAGCTCCATGGCAAGACCATTCCCCAGCCCACCGACCAGCGGTGGAACCTCAACTTCTTCTTCTCCGACTACTTCCCCGGCACCGACCGCTGGAAGATGACGCTCAAGATGGCTTTTGCCGACGGCCTGCCCTTCGGCGCCCCGCACTCGGGTCTTGAACATCGCTATTGGCGAGCTCCCGCCTACCGCCGTGTTGATATCGGCATGAACTACCGTCTGTTCAACAACGAGGACGGCCATCGTCGCACGGGCTTCGGGAAGAATCTCAAGAACGTGTGGCTCGGCCTCGACTGCTTCAACGTCTTCGGGCTCAACAACGTCGCCTCCTATCTCTGGATTACCGACATCACCAACCAGCAGTACGCCATCCCCAACTACCTCACCGGCCGCCTCATCAACGCCCGCTTCCTCATCGAATTCTAAGGAAAACTCATTTAGATGTATTCAGTCTATTCATGTCATCCCAGACGTCGGATATGTATTTCTTTTTCTTAAAACAGGCGTCTCTTTTCTTAATTAAGTTTAATGCGCACTTAACATCTGTGCTTTCTTACGTTATATAGATGTATGAAAGCAGAATTGTTCACATCCATCGTCTTGCGCCTCCGTCCTCGGTTGCAGAGCCTCGCGTTGCAGTTTGATGCTGATCGCGAAGCCGCTGATGACGCGGTGCAGGAGGCATTGATGCGGTTGTGGACTGCTTGGGAAGGATTGGACGACGTGGCTGATGCCGAGCGGTTGGCGGTACAGCTGACGAAGCACGCCTGCATCGATGCCTACAGGCTGAAGCACAAGCGGCAGACGGTGGCGCTGACGGAAGTCACAGCAACAGCAACCAGCAACACCGTGCACGAAGCAGAACTGCAACGTGCCTTGGAGAAGGCTGTGGCTATGCTGCCTCCTGCCGAGCGCCGCTTGTGGACGATGTATTCCGAAGCGCAGATGGACAGCGCAGAGATAGCTGCCGCCACAGGAATTGCCGTCCGCAGCGTGAGCTCGATGCTCAGCACGGCCCGTCGTCGTATTGTAGAATCATTAAAGAAAGGAGGAATGCTATGACTTCTGATTTTAAAGATGACAGCTTGAAGTTGAAAGATGCTGAATGGTTGGAGCAGTATCTTGCGGGCAAGGCACCTTTGCACGCCGAGGACCTGCGCCTGCCTTCTGCCGAAGAACTCGATGCTGCCGAGGCCGCATTCGACGAGATCGTGGCCGGACGCAAGAAACCTGCCCGCCGTGTTCCCCTCTGGGCGTGGGCTGCAGCCGTGGCGGCTGTGCTGATGGTGGCCGTTCTCCTTTGGCCGCAGCCCGATGCACAGGAGACGCCTGCATTGATGGCAACCCTTGAAACGCCAAAGCAGCAAGGGAATGAGAAGGAGGCTCAACCTGTGATGGTGCAACAAGCGAGTCAAGAACACCTTTTAGCCGTCAACAAAAAAGAAAAAAACGTTTCTCAAAAAAGTGAAACAGAGCCTTTGGAGCAAAAGATTGCAGGCTTGACTATTGTTCCTACATCGGCAGACTTAGGACCTGGGGTTACGATGCGACTTGGAAAGCCTTGTCCCATAACAGCCGGAGTAGAGCCACTTCAGGAAGAGGAGGTCTCCTCGTATCGGCCACAGATAGACGAAATAATGACAGTCGAAGAGCTGCGCGCCCGTGGGAACCGGCTGACGGAAAACATACGGCAACAGCTACAAGCCATCAATGTCACATATTAAATTTGCACAACGATGAACAAGTTCGCATCTTTCCTTATTCTTATATCCGTCTGTGTCGCAGCGAACGCACAGGTGCGGCCAGAGATGAACCGACTCTTTGACGAGCTCAAGGGTATCGGCATAGAGTACTTTGAGATAATCAAGTATGGAGGAGATGGTAGTCCTAATCAGTTGCACTATTCCATAGGTCTTGATTACCGTCCCAAACAGTACCGTGATGCCTCAGGTTCTGCTTCGGACTCCTTATTGCAGCAGAACAGGAGCCTGCAGGAACAGCGTTTGGCCGCCGTCCGACGTACCCTCGACGAATTGCAGGCAGAGGCATCGGAGAGCTATCATTATGAATACCATCATGGTGGGCAGGACACCATCATCTATTCCATGAACCTCAGTAGCAACGACGATTGGGTCTCGACAAGCGGTGAACACAACCAAAGGAAGTTCCACACCGACGAATGTCTGTATTTCAGTTATCGCCCATATCGCCAGAAAGCAATGGGATACGCAGGATTTCTCGAATATCAGATCACTCTTCCGCAGGACAGTTTCGACGTCACGCCCTATACCGAGGAGATGCTGACTGCCGACATCGACAGCTTGTTCAAGCTGCATCGCATCAAGCCGCGCAAAGCGCTTTGGCAGCACGATCAGGAGTATTCAAAAGCGTATCTGGAATCCATCAAACACACTGGTGACTATAAATACATTCGTGGAGGTGGGAGTATAGATCACCTCGCTGGTATCACGAATGCTACCATTTATACCGTACCACTGGATAAGGCTCAACAGGCGCAGCAGCTTCTTGCCGCGTTTGATAGCCTAGCGCAGCAGTATGCAAAGCACCTGCACAGCGAAGCTCACTACACATATCGCTATAACACTACTTTCAAGGAACCTATCTGGACACCTCTGCTCACGATAACATCTGTGGACGTTCAGTTAAAACCCTCGCGGATGTACACTTGCGAGCTTGATCTTAAGCGTGATGAATTCGGCTATCATTTCCTTGTCGCTCAAACTCAGGGCACCTCATGGCTACCTCGTCATTGGCCATCCACGAAGCGTGAAATTAACGGCCAGCGAACCTACTTCAAAGGCATGAAACCTAAGTCATGACCAGACGTCTTCAAATAAACGCTGAAACTTTAAGGTAAATTTTCTTTATCCGCTCCGCCCGCCTGTGACAGGTAGGCGGGGCAAGTCGTGAAGTATCAGTACCTGTTAATTCTTCGTAAATGTTTAGCTCCAACGAAATGAAATCGCACTTTTGTGCGGTATTAATAATTAAAGTAATAAAAACAAACAATGAACAAGAACGCTCGACCTTGGTCGTTTCGACACTTCGAAGAACCATCATCACCATCCTCTTCGCCCACATGCCACGATGAAATCGGGAATAATGCAAATGTCAGACAAATGTCAGGGAATAAATTTGTAGGGAACGGGATTTTTGACGCACCTTTGCAAGTCCTATAGGCATCCTGGCCCCGCTGCGTCGTGATGATGCGGCGGGGTACATGCAATAAAAAACATCCAAGAACGTTATATTATAAAAGAAATAACTATGAAGCAAACTATCTTCACCGCACTACTCACCCTCCTGCTCGGCACGCTGACAGCTAGCGCCGATGTCCTCAAAGGGCGCGTCATCGATGCCGAGACCAAAGAGCCGTTGCCAGAGGCAGAGCTGAAATTGGAGCAGACGGTGGAGTACGACGGTCACATGTTCTCATTTACCATGGGCACGAACACGGACTCGATAGGCTGCTTCAACATGCGACTGATGGGGCGCGGCACGCTGTCGGCATCGATGCTGGGCTACTACACGAAGACGAAGGTGGTGATGGGCTTCTCGGAGAGCACCAAGGACACCGTTGATGTGGGCGACATCGCGCTGAAACCGTCCGAGACGTTGATGAAGATGCTGGAGGTGAAGGGACGGGCGCGGCGCTTCACGGTGAAGGGCGACACCATCGTGTTCAACCCCGAAGCTTTCCACTTGGAAGAGGGTGCGCGGTTGGACGAGCTCATCCGCCAGCTGCCGGGCGTGGAGGTGGCCGAAGACGGCAGCCTGACGTGGAACGGCAAGCCCATCCGCATCACCATGGACGGCGAGAAGCTCTTCGGCGGCGACGGCATCATCAACCAACTGCCCGCCGAGGCCGTGGAGAACATCAAGGCTTACAACAAAGCCTCG
>JAEEGL010396366.1_pt1 | contig 33968 bp, 18 predicted proteins | sample 9134231 | NCBI WGS metagenome assembly JAEEGL01 (sample SAMN16246548, study PRJNA631951) | gut metagenome | biome: gut microbiome; feature: rumen; material: fiber-attached | host: Bos | place: Iran: Karaj | collected 2018-10 | reverse complement strand
GGAGGTTATGCGCCCGCCGAAGTTTGTTACCGTAACCTCCATGCCGTTTGCGTTGGAGAGTTTATAAATGCCGATTTCCGGCTTCTTTGAACAACTCGCAGCAAGAACCACTGCCGCAGCGATAAGGGTAAACTTATTCATGGTATCTTATAATAGGAACATGCAGAAGCCGAGTCCCATGAGGAGGGAGAGGGCGAAGGTGCTCATGACAAGGAGGGGGAGCATGGGGTCAAGAGCACGGCCGGTGCGGGTCCAGACGCCGCGAAGGTGGACGATGTAAAGCGGCAGGGTTGCGACCCATAGCCAGTGACGCCAGTCGGGCCAGCTTAACAGGGTGAAGGCAATCATGCAGCACCAGCCAAGGCAGATAAGCACGGTCTGGTATACTTTTGCGCGGTGTTCGCCAAGCTTTATGGCAACGGTGACACGGTTCACGGCGTCCGTTTTCATGTCACGTATGTTGTTAACGTTGAGCACTCCCACGCTGAAGCAACCTATGCCGGCGGCAGGAAGCAGAAGCTTCCAGGTGAGCCCTACACCCTGAGTGCACACAAAATATGCTCCAAGCACTGCCACAAGGCCGAAGAACAGGAATACATAGATGTCTCCCTTAGCCCTGTAGCCGTAAGGGTTGTGGCCAAGAGTGTACTTCATAGCACCTGCAATGGCGGCGGCGCCCAACATGAGAACAAGGATGGGTGTAAGGCCCCAGAGAGTGCCGAAGGCGCGCCACGTCATGAGTGCGCCAAATACCATGCAAAGCCCCACAAACACGCCGATGAGCACTTTCATCTGCCCCACGGTCATCTCTCCGGTGTTAAGGCCGTAACCCGGGCCTTCACGCTCTGCGGTGTCGGTGCCGCGAAGGACGTCGCCAAGCTCGTTGGAGAGATTGGAGAGAATCTGTAAACAAATGGTAGTAAGGACAATAAGCACTGCCGCCCAGAGGTCTACCCTGTAGTCTGCCACGGCAAGCAGAATGCCCAGCAGCACTCCCGCCATAGACAGCGGCAGGGTGCGGAGGCGCATGGATTTTATAGCTGCTTTCATCAATCCAGTTTTAGAACTGCCATGAATGCGCTCTGGGGCACCTGGACGGTACCTATCTGGCGCATGCGTTTCTTGCCTTCCTTCTGTTTTTCCAGAAGCTTGCGCTTACGGGTGACATCGCCGCCGTAGCACTTGGCGGTGACGTCCTTGCGCACCTGGCGCACGGTTTCGCGTGCTATGATCTTGGCGCCTATGGCCGCCTGCACGGCAATGTCGAACTGCTGCCTGGGGATGAGCTCCTTGAGTTTGAGGCAGATCTTGCGGCCAAAGTCGTAGGCGTGGTCTTCGTGGATGAGGGTGCTCAGGGCATCGGCAGGGTCTCCGTTAAGGAGGATGTCCAGCTTCACAAGGCGCGCCGGGCGGAAATCCGTGATATGGTAATCGAAGGAGGCATAGCCCTTTGAGATGGATTTCAGCTTGTCGTAGAAGTCGAATACAACCTCTGACAAAGGCAGGTCGTAATTGAGCTCCACGCGATCCGTGGTTATGTAGTGCTGGCCGATGAGGGTGCCCCTCTTGTCCATACAGAGTTTCATTATGGGACCATAGAAATCCGCCTTTGTAATGATCTGGGCGCGGATGTACGGCTCCTCGATGTGGTCTATGAGGGTTGCCGGAGGAAGGCCGGACGGGTTGTGAACATCAACTACCTCTCCCTTGGTGGTGTATACCTTATAGGATACGTTGGGAACCGTGGTGATGACGTCCATGTTGAACTCGCGGAACAGGCGCTCCTGGACTATCTCCAGGTGCAGGAGGCCAAGGAATCCGCAGCGGAAACCGAAGCCCAGGGCAAGGGAACTCTCCGGCTCGTAGGTGAACGATGCGTCGTTGAGCTGGAATTTCTCCAGTGTTGCACGGAGCTCCTCGAACTTGGAGGCGTCCACGGGGTACAGGCCGGCAAAGACCATCGGCTTAACCTCTTCGAAGCCGGCGATGGCCTCGCTGCAGGGGTTTTCCACCTGGGTGATGGTGTCTCCCACCTTCACCTCCACGGCCGCCTTGATGCCCGTGATAATATAACCCACATCCCCGGCACGGACCTCTCCGGTGGGATTCAGCTTAAGTTTGAGGTTGCCGATCTCCTCCGCCTCGTACTCGTTCCCGGTGGCGAAGAACTTCACCTTGTCCCCGGTATGGATGCTTCCGTTCACCACCTTGAAGTACGCGATGATGCCGCGGAACTGGTTGAACACGGAGTCGAAGATAAGGGCCTGGAGAGGCTTTGAAGGGTCCCCCTTAGGCGCAGGCACCCGGTCCACAATTGCATCCAGCACCGCTTGCACGCCCTCCCCGGTACGGGCCGATACCCGAAGGACCTCTTCCGGAGCGCATCCCAGAAGGTCGCATACCTGGTCCTGCACAAGGTCCGGCTGGGCGCTGTCCATATCAATCTTGTTAAGCACCGGGATAATCTCCAGTGAGTGGTCAATGGCCTGGTAAAGGTTGGAGATGGTCTGGGCCTGGATGCCCTGTGAAGCGTCCACAACCAGAAGAGCGCCCTCGCAGGAGGCGATGGAACGGGAGACCTCGTAGCTGAAGTCCACGTGGCCGGGAGTGTCGATGAGGTTGAGCCGATAGGTTTCACCGCCCCTCACGTAGTCCATCTGGATTGCGTGGCTCTTGATGGTGATACCCTTCTCGCGCTCCAGGTCCATGTCGTCCAGCACCTGGTTTTCCATCTCCCTGTCACTCAGGGTGCGGGTAAGTTCCAGCAGCCTGTCTGCCAGGGTGGATTTGCCATGGTCTATATGCGCAATTATGCAAAAGTTGCGGATGTTCTTCATAGTTTGCAAAGATAACACTTTTTTCGCAGCTCCCCATCCACCAAAAACGCCATTTCCGTGGACAAACCCCGCAAAACGCCAACTTGTCCACCAAAACACCCCTTTTCCGTGGACAAACCCCGCAAAATGGCAACTTGTCCACCAAAAACGCCATTTCCGTGGACAAACCCCGCAAAACGCCAACTTATCCACCAAAAACGCCATTTCCGTGGACAAGATTCCCGATCAGGTCGGGAATGACGGAAATGACGGAAATGACGGGGTAAAAGGGCGAGAAGCTAGAGGAAGAGGCCGTCCTGCATGTTGCAGGTGCGGTCGCAGAGGGCGGCGAGGGAGGGATCGTGAGTGACGATGACCGTGGTCTGGCCCAGCTCTTCACGGAGGCGGAAGAACAGGGCGTGGATGTCCTGCTTGGTGCGGGTGTCAAGGTTGCCGGAGGGCTCGTCCGCAAAGAGGATGGCGGGGCTCTGGACTATGGCGCGGGCAATGGCGACGCGCTGCTGCTCGCCGCCGGAAAGCTCCGCTGGCTTATGCGAAAAACGGTCTGCCAGCCCCACCAGGGCAAGCAGCCCCTCTGCACGGGCACGGGCATCACGGGCCGCAGCGCCGCCTATGAGGGCAGGAATCATAACGTTCTCCACGGCACTGAACTCCGGAAGGAGGTGATGGGCCTGGAAAACAAAGCCGATATGCCTGTTACGGAAAGCCGCAAGAGCCTTGGAACCCATTGAAAGAGGGTTCTTGCCATCTATCTCAAGAGTGCCGGAATCCGGCGTGAGGAGGGTTCCCAGAATCTGTAGAAGAGTGGACTTGCCGGCACCTGAGGCACCCATGATGGCCACGACTTCTCCTTTGCGGGCAGTGAAATCCACTCCCTTCAGCACTTCCAGGGTGCCGAAGCTTTTGTGTATATTACTGGCCTTTATTACCATAAGCTTTGCAAAGATATAAAATTTGCGTAAATTTGCAGTCCGCTTCTTCGGGGTGTGGCGCAGTTGGCTAGCGCATCTGGTTTGGGACCAGAGGGTCGTGTGTTCGAGTCACATCACCCCGACAACGTACTTATGCAGGGTTGAGCGCACGGCGCCCGGCCCTGCATAAAGTTCTTTTACCATGCCCTCTACACGTTCTCCAAGGCCTGCCTCATAGAGATTGACGCCAAAGATATCGGCACGGCTGTACAGCTTCCTGAGGCAGCTCCAGTCCTGCGCCGGGCAACCTATCTCCAAAGGTTCCACAATGGCCTGAAGCTCTTCCAGAAGAGGGTCCGGGGAACACTGGAAGGGGGTTCCACAGTCCATGATACCCTTCAAATACCTGGCGTAGCCGGCAAGTACCAGCGGTATAAGTACAAGCTGCGACATGTCCTTTCCGCGGGCAAGATACTTCTTTATTGTCTCTCCAAAACGGATGGGAATCTTCTGCGACGTGTCCATGGCAATACGCTGCGGAGCGTCCGGCATGAAGGGATTGGGAAGGCGCTGCTCTATCACTGCGTCTATAAACTCTTTGGGGTTAATGATTCCGGGATCCGTGACCACCGGCATGGCCTCCAGGTATCCCAGCTTTCGCACCAGGGAGCTTATGTCCGGGTCTGCCATCTCTGCCGATATCAGAGTATACCCAAGCATGCACCCATACAGCGCCATGGCCGTGTGGAGGGGGTTCAGGCAGGTTGTGACCTTCATTGTCTCCACCTTGTCCACAGTCTCACGCGTGGTGTAGAGCGCTCCGCCAAGGTCCAGCGGAGGACGGCCGTTCACGTAATTGTCTTCAATTACCAGATACTGAGTCTCCTCCGCATTCACAAAAGGCGCGGTAAAGGTATGCTTCTCTGTCTCTATATAGGTGTTGTCCTCGAATCCGTCGGACTCCAGCATTTCCTTGACCTTGATGTGGGGACGGGGTGTGATCTTGTCTATCATGGACCAGGGGAAGGTTACGCGAGAACCGTCCTCCAGGTACTCCAGAAAGGCCTTGGGAACCAGACCGTCCGCCACCCAGCGGGAGGCGTATGCCAGTACTCCGGCTTTAACCTTGTCTCCGTTGTGGGAGCAGTTGTCCATGCTCTGGACGGTAACGGGCAGCGCTCCGGAGATCCAGCGCTCATACAGAAGCGCAGCCACCTTTCCCATAGCCAGCACCGGCTGCAGCCCGCGGGCAAGGTCTGCATCGTTATACGTATACCCCTTCTCCGTTATTGTGAACGATATCATCTGCAGCGACGGAGCCCGGAAAATCTCGCGGAGGCGCTGCCAGTCCGGGAAGGAGAAATCGGCCTTGAGGGCCTCTGTGACGGAGGCGATGACCTTTTTCTCTACCGTGCCGTTGCCTTTCAGGCTCACGTACAGGGAGAGGTTGCTGTAAGGTTTGTAGGCTTTGTCGATGACCTCGTAGTCGAAGGTTTCCGCCACGATGACGCCGCGGTTGTAGCGGCCGGAATTGAGGGCGTCGTTAAGGATTGCAGCCGGGAAGGCGCGGAAGATGTTGCCGCCGCCAAAATGCACCCAGGTGGGCTCACGGAAGGTATCTTCGCGGAGTTTCAGGATATCGTAGCGCGGAAGGTCGTAGCCCTTCCAGGGCGCGGGGTCAAAGCCGGGAGAAAGGATATCGGTGAGTTTCATCAGTCAAAGAATCCGGGTTGTTTGTACTCTATTCCAAGTTCCTGGTCCACGGTTGCAAGGATGCCCTGCACCTGGCCCATTGCGAACATGCGGCCAAGAAGGGTGTAGCCCGAATTGTGGCCGTGGGAGCTCTCGTCAAAGATGCCGCCGGGGGCGTCAGTGAAGGTGAGGCCGTGGTCTACGCGCATGGGAAGTTCCGGGTTGCTGGACTCGAAGATGCGGCAGAGCTCCACCAGGTTGGCCCTTCCACCAAGGTGGGAAGCTTCGGTGAAGTCCCCATTTGGAAAGATGTGGCAGGAACGAAGGTGTACGAAGTGCGTCCTGGACGCGAACTTGCGGGCAAGGTCCAGAACATCGTTGTAGGCCCCTGCAGACAGGCTTCCGGCGCAGAAAGTGAGGCCGTTGTGAGGGTCCGGGACGGCGTCCAGGAACCAGCGGATATCCTCTTCCGTACGCACTATGCGGGGAAGGCCCAGCACCTCGATGGGGGGATCGTCCGGATGCACGCACATGTTCATCCCGTATTCCCGGCAGGTGGGCATGATAGCCTCCAGGAAGTATTTCATATTGGCCCGGAGCTCCTTTTTGCCGATTCCCTTATACAGGGCCAGGAACTCGCGGAATTTCTGGACGGGGGCATCGTCGTTCTCAGAGAAATTGCCGCTCACGAAGCCCTGGGTCTTTATGACGATGTTCTCTACCAGCTTCCGGTCCTTCTCAGGTGTCATGGCGGCGGCAAGGGCATCGGCCTCTGCAAGGACATTCCTCCCCTCGCCCACCCCGGAGGGGAAACGGAATGCCGCCCACTCCTCACGTGCGCCGGGACGCTTCAATATATATATATCGAAGTACGCGAACTCTGCGTAATTGAAATACAGGTTTGTGGAGCCGTTGGGGTTGGGATGGGTGAGGTCCGTGCGCGCCCAGTCCAGGACTGGCATGAAGTTATAGCAGATGGTGTGTATGCCCTCTGCGGAGAGGTTCCTGAGGCTCTCCTTGTATACCTCTATCTGGGCATCCCTGTCCGGGCCGCCGTACTTTATGGTCTCTACCACGGGAAGGCTTTCCACAACACTCCAGCGCATGCCGAAGCTCTCTATGTACTCCCTGAGCTCCCTGATCTTATCCCTGGGCCATACCTGCCCCAGAGGGACATCGTGAAGGGCCGTGACTATGCCCTCAACCCCAATTTGCCTTAACTGTGCAAGAGTAATCCTGTCCTTCTTGCCGAACCATCTCCAGGTTTTTTCCATTACTGACGCTTATTGTTGAAATACTCCAGGCAGACATTCCGCCACTCTCTTGCAAAGTTAAGATTTTTCTGCAAGAGTTCCGATATTTCTTTATGCCTGGAAGCAGTGACGAAAGGCCTCATGCCATCCCATACTTCAATATAGTGCTCAACGGCCTCTACGCCGGCATCATAGTGGGCGCAGAGCTCTTCCCAGAGAGTCTTTCCGGAAGGCATCCGGTAGTTCCAGGGAAGATGGTGAAACCACAGAAGAAGCTCCTTAGGGCAGGTTTCAAGGGACTCGTACTTCCCCGCAAGTGGCTCATTGTACTGGGCGGTGGCGCCGGAGCCGGTTGCAACGGTACGGTCAAAGCCGATGCCGTCCGGGCCGGCCTTGTGATAATAGCGGGGCATCCAGTCCTCACGCGCCCCGGGGATGTCGCAGCCGGGGTCAGGGCCAAAGTGATGCTCCCAGGCAAAAAGATGATGGAGCCCAAGGGGCATGGAGTAGTCGACGCACGCCTCACGGGAAGTGAGCATCACCTCTTTCATGGGCTCAATGAATTCCCGCGTAAAGCGCTTACGGCTCATAAGAAGCGGCCGGGGAAAAGTGATCCGGAGCCATTCCTCGGCAATCTGGGCCGATGTAAGGGCGGGGTTCCAGGCCATGCGGCCGAAGGCGTACCAGTTGGCCTGGTTGAAGAGATTTCCGCACCAGGACGGGTCCTGGCCAACGTTGGCAACGCCCGCAATGGCGGAAAGCGGTGCACCGGAGGTAACTGCGGCAACCGTAGAGCCGGGGCCGTCACGGTAGGTATCGGCCTTGAGGCATTCCTCCCACATGGGGGCAAGGAAAACCAGGGTAGAAGACTGGCCAAGGTACTCCATGGTTATCTGGAGTTCAGGGGTGACGGACGTCTTGCGCAGGCCGCCGAAAAGTGGGCTGAAGGGCTCCCTGGGCTGAAAATCTACAGGGCCGTTCTTGACCTGGACGGAGACATTTTCCAGGAACTGCCCGTCAAGGGGCATGAACTCGTCATAGGCCTGGCATGCCCTGTCAGGGCCGCCTGCAGAGTACACGAACGCACGCCACATTACAATGCCGCCATGGGGTTTCAGGGCCCTTGCAAGCATGTTTGCGCCATCGGCATGGCTGCGCCCGAAGTCCCCGGGGCCGGGCTGGCCCTCGCTGGAAGCCTTCACAAGAAAACCACCGAAATCTGGAATCAGGGAATATATCTCATTGACTTTTGAAGTCCACCACCCAGCCACAGAGGGGTCAAGAGGATCGGCCGTAGGAAGGCCGCCAAGGGCCATGGGAGAAGCGAAGTTTACAGAGAAATATACCTTTATGCCATACTTCCGGAGTATATCGGCAATGCCGGCGGCACGCTCCAGATGCTCATGGTCCAGGATAAGGGGCGATGCGTTCACGTTGTTCAGGACCACGCCGTTGATGCCAAGCAGCTGGTTCAGCTTCCCATATGTGCGGATACGCTTTTTCGGAAGCTCCTCAGAGGTCCATTCCCAGATGCTGGGACCTGCGTAACCGCGTTCCACGGTGTCGTCCAGATTGTCCCAATGGTCCAGGATGCGGTATTCGTAGGCCGGCTGGCCTTCGAGCGGAATACGGGCATCCAGCCATAGTAAATCATTGCTCCGGGTGCAGGAGAGCACCAGGAGCAATGACATCGTACCAATATTTATTATCCTACTCATCAATCCCTTCTATGGTTCTGATTGTTCCGTCTGGATTATACTTGAGTTCACAGACTTTGAGGCTGCGGAGGCGGTTGATGCCCTTGGAGGGAACGCTGTCGTGGTGGAAAAGCCACCACTTGCCGCCGTACTCCACAATGCAGTGGTGAGTGGTCCAGCCAACTACCGGGGTAAGGATGACTCCCTGGTAGGTAAACGGACCGTAGGGACTGTCTCCTATGGCATAGCAGATCTTGTGAGTATCGCCTGTAGAATAGCTGAAGTAGTATTTTCCGTTGTATTTGTGTATCCAGCTAGCCTCGAAGAAGCGGCGCTCGTTGTCTGATGTGACGATTGGCTTTCCGTCCTTGTCCAGAAGCACTACGGGCCTGGGCTCCTCTGCAAACTGTAGCATGTCCTTGGACAGTTTCACCACACGGGCAGGTACGGCCGGCTGGTCGTCTGCGGGATATGAGGTGCCGCAGTCCTTTGCAAGGTTGTCCTCATAGCGCTGGAGCTGACCGCCCCAGATGCCGCCAAAGTAGAGGTAGTACTCGTCGTCGGCATCGTCGTGAAGGATGGCGTAGTCTATGGAATAGCTGCCGCGGATGGGGTCCGGAAGGGCCTTGAAAGGGCCCACGGGGCTGTCCGATATGGCCACGCCGCAGCGGAAGATATCGGTCTTGTCCTTTGCCGGGAAGTACATGTAGTACTTGCCGTCTCGGCCTTTCACAACCTCGTTGTCCCACAGCTGGCGGCGGGCCCAGGGAACGTCCTTGAGGTCCAGGGCCACTCCGTTGTCCTTGACGGGAGAGGTCATGGGGTCCGGGCCTTCCAGGGAAAGGACGTGGTAGTCCTTCATGTCGTACTCGCTGCCGAAGTCGTCGTCCGGGGCGGCAGATTCCCAGTCGTGGGAGGGATAGATATAGAGTTTTCCGTCAAAGACGTGTACGGAAGGGTCCGCCATGTAGTCCGCAGGGAACAGATAGCGCTTTTTTACTTTATCGGGCATATTTGTGAAGGAAAGGTTTGAGGTTGTAGTTTCTGTCTACCCAGAGGGGGGCGTCGGTGCGGCCGGGGATGGGCCATCCGTTCTTCCAGCTGTCGGAGTCGCAGATGCCCCAGACGTTGATGCGGCGGACTGCGTCACTGTTGCGGAGGAACATGTCCAGGACCTCTCCCATGCGGGCGTTCCATGCATCCTGGGCCTCCTGGGGGAACTTTCCGTCCGGCCAGGGATTGAGGGCTGCCTGCCAGGCTTCGCGGGTCATGGAAACGTCGGCACTTCGGGTTATGGTGGGGAGGATGCTCATGTCCAGCTCGGTGATGCAGACATCTATGCCGGTCTCGTCCTTTACCCTGCGGATATGGCCCTGGTAAAGGTCAAGGTCCGGATAGTCCATGCCGATATGGGCCTGGAAGCCCACGGCGTCTATGCGGATGCCCCTGGCCTGGAGGTCTTTAACCATCTCTATCGCGGTATTAAGCTTTCCGGGCTCGTGCATGGAGTAGTCATTGTAGTAGAGCTCGCAGTCAGGGTCTGCCTCGTGGGCGCACTGGAAGGCCCAGGGAATGAATTCCTTACCAAGAATCTGGTAGAAGGGGCTCTGCCTGTATGAACCGTCTTCCAGGATGGCCTCGTTCACCACGTCCCAGCCCTTGATGCGGCCTTTGTATCGGCCTACCACGGTGGAGATGTGCTGTTTCATACGGGCCTTCAACTCATCGGGGCCGATGAGGTTGCCCTCTTTGTCGTAGCAGAAGTCCGGGGTTAACTGGGAGTGCCAGATTAGGCAGTGGCCATATACTTCAAGGCCGTTTTTCTCTCCGAATTCCACATACTTGTCCGCCATGTCCCATTTATACTGACCAAAGACGGGCATAATCTCTGCGCTCTTCATGCAGTTTTCCGGTTCCACGGCGCCGAAATGCCTGAAGAGAACGGAATCCCCTTTGACATCGGCACCCATGATCTGGCGCACGTTCACGGCTGCGCCAAGGACGAATTTCCCCTCAAAGGTGTCTTTGAGGCCGGGCTCCTTGGGGGAACATGCAGCAAGGAGCATGAAAGTGATGGCAATTACTGAGTTTTTCATTATGATCTGGCTTCTATTTCACGGTTAATCTGGTCCATGCGCTCGTCGGAGAGCTCGTACTTGGAGATAATCCAGATAGCAAGGAGAAGGAGCGCTGCGGGTATCACGCAAACCAGCCACAGGATGCCCTGGAGGGCAAGGGGAGTCTGCTCTGCGGCATCTGCATTGAAGCCCACCCAGGCCAGCACCAGGCCGGGAACAACGCCGCCAAGGGCCATTCCGGCTTTGAAAAAGATTCCCGTCAGGGCATTGACTATGCCGGCGATACGCTTTCCGGTGGTGTACTCTCCATAGGCGATTACCTCAGGGACAAGGGCCCACATGTAGCCCGTTGCGGTAATGATACCGGTAGACTTCACGAACTGGGCGATGCACAGCAGGACGAAGTTGTCCTTGGTGGCAGGGATGGACACGAAGGTGTACATGAGGGCCATGCCCAGGATGGCCACTCCAAGGAACAGGTAAAACATGCCTTTCTTGCCAATTGCACGCTTGATTGCGGGCACAAGGGGCATGAAGATGAAGGCAGGGATAGTTCCCAGCCACATGAACAGGGTGGTGAGGAGCGGAGTTGCGCCCACGTTATAACTCATGAAATAGGCATCGGCAGCGTTGCCTACGCTCATCATTGCAAAGGCGGTGATGAAGAAGAACGCCAGCACGCGGAGGGGCTTGTTGCGCACAAACTCCATCCACAGGTCGCTCACCTTCACGTTGGCGGCTTCCTTCTGGTCCATTACCACGCGCTCCTTGCACTGGGAGAAACAGAAAATAAGGAGGAGCAGGCCCGCTATTGCGAAGATGCTCATGGTGATAAACCATGCAGGAGCAGCCTCGGGGGTATTGTACACCGCCACGCCGTTCACCTTGGGGGCAAAGATTGCTATTATAAGGGGCAGAGACTTGACGCAGAGGGCGCCCAGGTTTGCCATGAACATGCGTGTGCTGGTAAGGACCGTAATCTCATTGGTGTCACGCGTGAGGGATGCGTTGAGGGCGCCGTAGGGCACGTTCACCAGCGTGTAGCACATGCTCATGCCCACATATGTGACATAAGCGTACACGATTGAGCCGCTGAAGCCGTTCCAGAAGCACAGGATGGCAAGGCCAACCAGCGGAATGCCGCCAAGGATCAGCCATGAGCGGTACTTGCCCCACTTGGGGTTGCCCTTGTCCACGATGGTTCCAACTACCGGGTCCCACAGCACGTCCACAAGACGGACTATGAGGAACATCAGCGCCGCCGCGCCGGGGTCCAGTCCGAATACGTTGGTGTAATAGAACAGCAACCAGATGCTTATGGTCTGGTAAATCAGGTTCTGGGCCATGTCTCCGGACCCAAAGCCTATCCTCTGTAACCAGCTTAGCTTGTAAAAGCCCTTTGCTTCAGTCTTTGGTGTACTCATTATATTACTTTCTGGATTCTAAGATTGCTTTGACTGTCCTGTGCCCTACGGTAGCTTTGTCCTGAGGGTGGATGTCGTTCCACTCGCCAAGGTCGGCATTGGGCACAAGGTATACGCCGTCCACTTTCTCTGCCGTGCGGCGCTGCTCTTTCTGCACGCGGTTCCAGCCCCAGTCAGTGTCCGTGAGCTCGGAGTGCTCGAAGGCGGCGAGTTCTATGATATAGAACGGCAGGTCCGGGGTTGCAAGCTCTTCGCGGCGCGTGCGGACAAGGGTTTCAAGAAGGTTTCCGTAATCCGGGGCATTCCAGGTGTTGCTCTCTCCCTGGTACCATATGAAACCGGAGAAGGCGAAGTCCTTCAAAGGTGCCTCCATGGCATTGTAAAGGCCAACGGGCTTCCAGCGGAGGAACACTTCAGAAGCCCTGGCCGGCATCCTCCTGCCAGGCTTGTGCTCCCAGCCCTTGAGGAGGGATACCTTGCCCTTGGGAGTCTCTACGCTGTACTGCTTGTCCGGGACAAAGCCGGGAGCATTGCCGCCGCATGCATAAAGATGTATCTCCACCGTGTTTTCCCCTTCCTTCAGGATGCCTTCCGGCACGCTGTAGTTACGGGGCGGGTACATGTAGGTGGTATTTCCCACATAGTGCCCGTTCACGAAGGTGGAGTCTGCATCTATGATGGCGCCAAGGTGCAGCACCGCAGGGCCCGCCCAGCCCTTGGGGAGGCGGAAACTGCACCTTAAGAAATGGCTGCCATATATATTGTCACCTTTACTGTCCACACCCCATGACCTGGAGAAGATGTCAACCCCCTTCCATTTGGCCGATGTGTTGGCCGGGAGGGCATTGTGGGCGTTCTGCCAGTCTACGTAAAGGTGTGCGTTAAAGTTGTTCAGGCTGTCCAGGACACCCGGCTTGCGAAGGAAAGCAAGCTCGTCCCGGGAGTACTGGGGAAGGACGTCCTCGCGGAGCCACGCTTCTATGGGAGAGCCGCCCAGGGAGGCATTCACCATTCCCACAGGGACGCCGGTCTCCTCCTGCAGATACCTGGCGGTAAAATAGCATATTGCGCTCCAGCCAAGGCCGGTGGCCTCACTGTCCAGAACCTGCCAGGAGCACTCAGGAAGGTCTTCACGGGGGCCGTCAAAGTCATATACCTGAGGGACTTCCAGATAGCGGACATTGGGATTGGAATAGCCCTTTATCTCCTCTGCAACCGCATCCAGGCAGCGGTTTACGGGAAGCTCCATATTGGACTGGCCGGAGCACAGGAAAACGTCTCCGACCAGGATGTCTTCAAGGACGATATCGTTCACCGAAAGGGTATATGGACCGCCGGCGGGAGTGGCAGGAAGTTCCGCCCTCCAGGAACCGTCACGGCCCGCCCTTACGCTCAGCTTCTCCCCCTGCCACTGAAGGGTAACCTTAGCGCGGGGTTCAGCCTTGCCCCACACCGGTACGGTACGGTCACGCTGGAGAACCATGTGGTCGGAGAAAACCTGCGGAAGGGTTACGGGGCTCTGGCTGCACGAAGCCAAAACTGCAAGGATGGTTATAAAAAGCACTTTTTTCATGTTACAAAGTTATCAAAAAGGCCCCTGTAAAGGGGCCAGAAATGTTTCAGCGGTTGTTAAAAACAGACCATGAATATTATATTTGTAACATATTATATAGAATTCATAACCTAAGGGACTATTCAAACAGTTTGTCCAGCACTTCGCGGTCCGTGACGTCGGAATACTTGGCAACAAATTCCTTTGGAGACAGGCCAAAATAGCTGCGGAAAGAGTTGGAGAAATATGACGGCGTAGAGAAGCCCACGCGGTATGCAACCTCAGATATATTCACCTTGTCGTGCACCAGGAGATAGGCAGCCTGCTTCATCCTTGTAGACTTTATGAGACTGGAAGGAGAAATGCCAAGGGCTTCCTTGAGCTTGCGGTTCATGTGGACGCGGCTCATGCCAACTTCACGGCTCAGGTCCTCTACGCCAAAGTCCGGATTGTCCAGGTTTTGCTTGACTATTTCCATGACGCGGTCCATGAGGCCGGAACCCGCGGATGTCACCTTGACCTCGTCGTAGTCGTACTTTGTGCCGCCGGAGAACTTACCTCTCATAGTGTCGCGGGACTGGATTACCTGGGCGATGCTGCTTCTGAGGAGATCTATGGAAAGGGGCTTGGAAAGGAACCTGTCCGCTCCGCTGTCTATGCTCTCCAGGTGGCTGGTCTCGTCGGAGGACGATGTGAGGATTATCACCGGGATATGGTTGGTGACGGGGTTGTGGCGTATCTTCCGGCACAGATCCAGGCCGTCCATGCCGCTCATGACAAGGTCTGACACTACGGCGTCCGGCTGGGCGGCGGAAATATCGGCCCAGGCATCCTGGGCGCCGGCAAAGGTCTTGACGTTGTACTGGGTGCGGAGCTCGGCAAGGAGATAGTCCCGGATCTCGGGGTCATCGTCCACTATTACCACGCTCCTGCGGGACTTCACTACCTTGTCTGACGATTCCGCAGAGGGCGTGAATGCGATGTCTTCCGTGGTGCGGACCATTTCTTCCGTGGACGGAATCTTGGTGTAGAGGTCCTTGTGGTGGGTGGTGTGGGACATCTCCTGCTCTGAAAGGTGCCCGCAGCCTACCGGCATGGTTACTGTGAAGCAGACGCCGTCCTGGGTATTCCCTGCGGTGATTGTGCCATGATGCAGTTCAACCAGCATCTTGGTCAGGCTCAGTCCCACGCCGCTTCCCATCTTGGCGTCCAGGACATCGTTTTGGAAGAATCTCTCGAATACCTTGTCAAGGTTGGTCTCGTCGATATGGGAGCCGCTGTTGGTGATGGTAATCCTAACCTGCTGCATGATTTCCGGGGCAAGGTCTCCGCTGTTTTTCTCCGGAGCCGATATCCCTATGCTTATGCGCCCGCCATCAGGGGTGTGCTTGAACGCGTTGGACAGCAGATTGAAAATAATCTTGTCAAAGTTGCCCTGGTCTATCCACAGGTTCATCACCTCGGACGCCGGATTCAAGGAAAGATTTATCTTGCGCGTATTCGCCATGTCGTCAAAAGACTGCATGATGTCCCGTACAAAGAAAACCACGTCCGTTTCACGGAAGTAAAGCAGCATCTTGCCCTCGTCCACCTTGCGCATGTCCATAATCTGGTTCACGAGGCGCAGGATGCGAAGGGAATTGCGGTACATGAGATTGTAGCGGTCTTTCTGGTGGGGATCCTTCTCCGCCTCCCTCATCTGCTTGAGGGGTGACATCAGGAGCGTCAGAGGAGTGCGGATCTCGTGGGAGATATTGGTGAACATCTTGAGCTTGAGCTCTTTGATTTCCGATGCCTCCCTCTCTTTCACATGCTCCCGGCGGCGCCTCAGGAAATACCCTATCACCCATATCATGGCCACAAGCAGTGCCAGGTATATGACAAACGCTCCGGGTGAGAGATACCACGGCGGCAAAACCCTGATCTTTATGGACGCGGAAGAATAGTTCTGCGGCGTGCCGTCAAAATAGGCCCTGACGGTAAGATTATAATGCCCGGGAGGCAGATTGCTGTACGACACCTCGTGTGACGATGCCGGAAGGTTGCGCCATCCCTGGTCAAACCCTTCAAGCTTGTACTTATAACGTATCTTCATGGGGTTGGTATACTCCAATACGGAGAACTCCATGGAGAAGGTGTTGGATTCGCCGGGAAGGGTAAGCCTGCTCTCCGAATCAAAGTCAACCACCTGGTTAAGCATCGTGAGGCGGGTGAAATACAGCGGCGGTATGGAATGGACCTTCTGCAGTACCACCTGGGGAAAGAAACTTGTAACTCCGTCAGTTCCGCCAAAGTAAAGCTTCCCGCCCGCATCCTGGAAGGCCGCTCCGTGGTGGAACTCATTCCCCTGCAGGCCGTCATATGAATAATAGCTTGTGAAGGCGCGTGTCTGCTGATTCATGCGGTTAAGGCCAAATGACGTGGAAATCCAGAGTGTTCCGTCTCCGGCTTCCAGTATGGCCGATATTACATTGCTTGAAAGGCCGTCGGCCTCTGTATAGTACCGTACCGAAGCGCCGTTGCGGTCACAGGCGGCAAGGCCTTCGCCGGTACCAATCCAGAGAACGCCGTCTGATCCTTCGTGGAAACAGTACACACGGGCTTTTCCAAGTGCATTGCCCACATCGTATGGATAGAGCCTTCCAACCACATGGTTGTAAAACATGGGACCGTTAAACGTACCTATCCAGACTGTTCCCATACGGTCTATATAGAGGGCGCTCACCCACATATTGATATCTTCCGCCACTTTTTCCGTCACTGCTTCCCGGGTAGCGTCCACTATGCTCATGCCGGCGCCGTAAGTGCCCACATACAGGAGGTCCCCCAGAGGATCATATGCCAGACAGGCCAGGTTATCTGTCCCTATGTCACCTGAACCGGCAAACGGCCTCAGTCCGCGTGATGGCGTATAAGTGAAGAGTCCGCCAAGGTAAGTCGCTATCCAGAGTTTGCCGCTGCGGTCGAAAACCATATCGGTCACGGAGTCTACCATGAGTCCGCTGGATGACGCGTCAATTATTGTCCTGCTGCCGTCCGGGGCAATTATGTGGATTCCGCCGCCGTCGGTACCGACGCATAAAGATCCGTCACCGGGGTCTTTTGCCAATGACGACACACAGCCATAATCAATCCTGGTGTACTCAAAGCCGTACATCGAACTTGGTATGACCATGACGCCGGTCTGGTATGCGCCAACCCAGATATTGCCCTGGTTGTCCTGAACCAGGGAATGGACCTTCCAGCGGGAGATATCCCTGTTCACGGACGGCAGGTCTGCGGGTCTTATCCTGTCCGCTGCCATATCATATACCTTCAAGCCGCCCAGCTCCGTTCCAACCCAGAATGAGCAGCTCCCCGCCCTGTTCAAATTACTGTCGTACAGAAGGGAAAAAGCCTGGCAAGCCCTTGCCCCGGGGTCTGAAGACTGCCTTATGACTCCTTTTGATGCATCATAGATATATAGCCCGGTCATGGTGGCCAGGAGGATGTTGCCGCTTGCTGGGTCTTCCTCAAAGTCCTTTATGGCTATACTGGGAGGGAAAGGTATGTCCTGCTTCTCCAGTGAGGAAGCGCTCACTACTGTAAGGCCTCCGGTCTCCCCGGCTATCCATACCCAGCCCCTTGAGTCCTGATACATCCTGTAGACAATGGCGGAGGCAAGGCTCGGTGACAGTTTGCTCCTTCTGTCATCCCTGGTGACGTGGGTTTCCGCATCCAGGATATACACTCCATGCTGGGAAGAGCCCACCCAGATCTCCGACTCTCCTATGCCTGTCCTAATCTCTTTGATTGCCGCAATATGCTGCGTAGAACCGGGATAGAGCGGATCCCCAAGGTCTACACGGGAGAAACTGCGCAGTGAGGAATCAAATGTCTGGAGTCCCGTTGAAGTGCCCACCCAGAACGTATTCCGTTTGTCTTGAAAGACGGTGAGCACAAGGTCGCTGGCCAGGGCATCCTCTTTGTCGCGGACGTGGCGGAAGGTAACGAAATCTCTCCCGTCAAAACGGGCCAGACCGTTCTCCGTGCAAATCCAGACAAAGCCCTGGGCATCCTGAAAGATGCTGTTCACCTGGCTGTTGGGAAGACCTAATTCCGATGTATAAAGGCGTGCGCGCTGTGCATTTGCCGTAAAAAACGGTAACAGACACAACAATGTTACAATTATGCGATGTTTCATATGTTACAAATTTAACAAAAGTTTTGAAACATCATAAAAAAGAAGACTGGCCATGCGGCCAGCCTTCCAATTAACAGTAATGCTTTGTGTCTTACAGGAGAACCACCTTGGTGATGGTGAAACCTAGACCCTGGAAGCGGAGGCCGATTGACTTGAGTTCATCAAGCGCGTCTGCAGGGATAGTCCCCTCAAAATATCCGTCTCCATCGACCTTGGTAGCCTGAAGTTCTGACCAGTCTGACCAGTCCGTATGCTTGAAGATAGGGTTATAATCGGCTGTCTTGTCGCTGATGTACACCCTTATAATATCTCCTGCCTTTGCGTCAGCAAAACTTGCAGCAGGAATCTCAATGGTGGCACTCCAGTCGCCAAATACAGTCTCCGTATCCCACAGGACCACGGGGACGTCTACGAGAACTACCTTGGAGATGGTAAAGCCCACACCCTGGAAGCGGAGACCGCTTGACTTGAGTTCGTCAAGTGCTTCTGCGGGGATAGTCCCCTCAAAAAATCCGTCTCCATCGACCTTGGTACCCTGAAGTTCCGCCCAGTCTGACCAGTCCATATGCTTGAAGATAGGGTTATAATCGGCTGTCTTGTCGCTGATGTACACCCTTATGATATCTCCTGCCTTTGCATCAGCAAAACTTGCAGCAGGAATCTCAATGGTGGCACTCCAGTCGCCAAATACAGTCTCTGTTGTCCAGATAGCGGTTTCGTTGGAAGCCGGCTTCTTCTCTGCATAGATTCCCAGAATCTTGAAGCCGGAACCCGTGAAGAGCAGGTGCCGCTCATCAAGGTAACCAAGCAGGTCGGCGTTGTCGCTCAGGTTAAGAGTAAGAATCCATGTCTTGGCATTGTTGAAGACAAGGGCTTCGTTACCGGGCTGGATATCATTCTCGGTGAGTTTGACAGTCCACCAGCCATCGGTTACGCGAACCTGAGGATTTGCACCGGAAAGATACACATAGATGGTCTCGTTCTTAATTCTGTCCCAAGCGTCGGCAGAGAAGGTGGCGATACACTCGTTATTGCCGTCATTGCCGTCAAGGGCAAAGCGGTAGACAGCATCCCAGGAAGCCTCTGCATGAGCCTCAGGGTCGTCGATAGTCCACAGGGCCTCCCAGTTGTTGGGCAGAGGGTTGGGTATGAACTCTTCCACCAGTACGGCGGTGAGTTTCTTGTTCTCAACATCAAGGGTGAAGTCCCAGAAACCTTCCTTGGGAAGGGCGATGTTGTCACCGTCCTGCTTGAGTGCCAGTTCCCAGGTCTTTACTGCGCCGTCCACGGCAACGAACTCGCCGTCGGCACCGAGGTTCACGGTCCAGGCTCCGTTCATACGGAACTTGAAGAGCTCTCCGTCGTGGGTTTCAACCCTGGATGCCTTCCACACAAGCTGGTCGCCTGCGTCTGTCATAGCAAAGTCCTTATCCCAGTTGGATTCACCGATGGTACCGATAATGGTCCAAGGATACCTTTCAACAAGAGTTGCGGTGAAGCTCCAGGTGTTGAGGTCAAGGGAGACATCCCAGTAGCCATACTCAGGAAGGGAGATGTCAGCGCCATTCTTCTTGAGTTTACCGGAATAGACGCCTTTGTCCTCAGTAAGAGTTCCGTCAAGACCATAGACATTGGCATCGCCGGTGCCCATACGGAACTTGAAGGTCTGACCAAGGTCGTAAGCCATCTTGGAAACGCTCCAGACCAGTTTGTCTCCCATGTCTGACAAACCTACCACACCGTCTCCAACAGTTCCGAACATGTACCAGCCGCTTTCGCCGTACGGCCAGGCGGCCTGCTTAATCTTGAACTGGCCCCTCTGGGATTTTGAGGTGACGGTAACCAGAGCTTCGCGGGCCAGGCCGGTGTTCTGGGTGGTCTTTACGGTGATGGTATTGTCACCGGGTTTCCCGGAGGCCGGGTCAATGGTAACCCAGTCTGCGGGGCAGCTGGCAAACCAGTAGTCAGGTGCATTGAAGGAGAAACTCACTGCATCTCCTTCTGCCTTGACTTCCAGGGAATCCGGCTGCACGGCGAGGCTCATGGTTACTTCCACAGGCTTGTCCTGCTCCATAAGATCGGTGCAGGCAGCGGTCCCGAGGACCGCTGCTGCTACAGCAATTATACTTAAAATTTTGTGCTTCATTGTATCAAAATTTCAATTAATCAAAACCTGTCTACTCCAAGAAGTAAAGTTTCAGAGGAGTGAACCTGTCACCGGTGAACAGCAGATGCTTCTCTTCAAGGGTGGCAATAAAGTCAGGATCGTCGGAGATATTGATGGTAGCAGTGAAGGTGCCGTCTCCATTGTCCGTGAGGAACTCGTTTCCGGGCTGGAGGTCTCCAACCTTCCAACTGGTATCCCACCAACCGTTGGTAACACGAATCTGGGGATCAGTAGCCTCTACGTCGAGGTAGAAGGTCTGTGTCATCATCTTGTCCCAGGTATCCTGAGGAATCTCGGCGATACACTCACCGGCTCCGTCATGACCCTCAAGGGCGAAGCGATATGAACCGCTCCATGATACTGCGCCAGCAGAACCGTCACCTTCCCAGATGGGAACCTGCTTGGGGCCGGAGTCTCCACCACCGCCGACCCATACTTCTTCTGCGAAGTAGATCTCGAGCGGGGTGAACCTGTCACCTGTGAAGAGCAGGTGCTTCTCAATAAGGGTAGCCACAAAGTCAGGATCATCAGAGAGGTTGATGGTGGCAGTGAAGGTGCCGTCTCCGTTGTCCGTGAGGAACTCGTTTCCGGGCTGGAGGTCTCCGACCTTCCAGCTGGTATCCCACCAACCGTTGGTAACACGGATCTGGGGATCAGTAGCCTCTACGTCGAGGTAGAAGGTTTCGGTCATCATCTTGTCCCAGATATCCTGAGGAATCTCGGCGATACACTCACCGGCTCCGTCATGACCCTCAAGGGCGAAGCGATATGAACCGCTCCATGATACTGCGCCAGCAGAGCCGTCGCCCTTCCAAATGGATGTCTTGACAACCTCCATATGGCCGCCGCCGTCAACCCACTGCTCTTCAGTATAGTAGATAGTCATGGGAGTGAAGCGGTCACCTGTGAAGAGCAGGTGCTTCTCAATAAGGGTAGCCACAAAGTCAGGATCGTCAGAGAGGTCGATGGTGGCAGTGAAGGTGCCGTCTCCGTTGTCCGTGAGGAGCTCGTTTCCGGGCTGGAGATCACCAGCCTTCCAGCTTGTATCCCACCAGCCGTTAGTAACTCGGATCTGAGGATCGGTAGCCGTTACATCGAGGTAGAATGTCTGGCTCATCAGCTTGTCCCAAACATCCTGAGGGAATTCTGCTATGCACTCGCCAGCACCATCGTGGCCTTCAAGGGCGAAGCGGTAAGTACCGGACCATGAAACTGCACCATTGCCATCAGGATCCTCATTGGTCCATACAGGAACCTTAACCGTCTCCCAGTGACCACCCTCAGCGGGCTTCTTGTAACTGAGTTCAGGAAGGGGGAATACCTTACCGTCAATGGTATAGAGTTTACCCACATAAGAGCCTTCAAAGGTGTTCCTGGGGACAATAAGAATCACATTACTGGTTCCCTTGCGGTAGAATTCAGCATCGGATACTTCCAGTACATTACTGTCGGCATCCAGGAACTCAGCCTTGTTGATGAACTCCAGGTCTGTACCGAAAACAGTGAGTTGTTCTCCGCCGGAGATTTCTTCACCGGCCTGTTTCGAGAAACCGGAAACCTGGGTCTTACCAATTGTAAGAGCAGCATTGGACTCGGCCAATACGCCCTCTCCCTTGACAACCAGTTTGCCGCCTTCCTCGGATACTCCCTTGGGGACGGTAACCCTGATCATCTCATTGGTGACCTTCTTGAAGGAGCTTACGCTCACCTCGCCGGGGAAGACAATCTCCGTAACCTGGTCAAAGCAGGAACCGTTGATGGTCATTTCCATTCCGGAAACCACTTTCGCAGGGGAGAAGGTCTTGATGCCAAGGACAACTTCTGTCACTTCATCTTCCGGCTCCAGAAGGTTGCAGGATGTGAAGGCTCCCATGAGGGCGATTGACAGAAAAACGCTAAAGTATTTGAATATCTTCTTCATAGTGGAAAATCTTATTAGTTAAGCAGCCAACCGTCATTCTGGGTAAGGTTGGGGTTTTTCTTCAATTCACTCTGAGGGATAGGATAGAAGTAGTACTTGTCGTCCCATGTGCGGTTGACGGTAGTACGGGTAAGCTGAAGAGAGCTGCTGATACTTGCAACCTGAATCTTGCTGAAATACTTGGCACCCTTCTTCCAGCGGCGTACATCCCAGAAACGGTGGTTCTCGAAAGCAAGCTCTACAAGGCGCTCGCGCTCATAACGCTCCACCCATGCTTCACCGTCCTCGGTGAACTTGGGCATCTGGATGTCAGAGCGGCTGCGGAGCCTGTTGATCACCTGGTTTGCAGAGAGGCCGAAGGTTGCATCGTTGGCACTGCCGGTAGCGTAGAAGGCTGCCTCAGCGAAGTTGAGGTAAACCTCTGCCAGGCGGAAGATAATCCAGGTGTGACGACGGCTTGTCTGGTTGTCCGCAGTGGTGACGCAGGATCCGTCAACATACTTCCTGAGATAATAGCCGGTAGGAGTTGCACCGTATTTGGGTGATGCATTGAAACCTCCGATGAAGGTCTCGATGGCCTTCTTCTGGGCGCCGTTGGTGGGCCACTCGTCACCGTTCTTGACAACGGTAAGTGCAAAGCGGGGATCGAGGCCTGCATAAGGATCCGTAGTTGCCAGATTGATTGAGCCGGGATTGCGCTGCAGGAAGGTCTGACCGTTGTCCTGATACTCATACTGGTCTACAAGGCTCTGGGTGGGGCAGTTGCCGGAAGCACCGTTCTCAACGCCCACGGGATAGTTGGCCATCTCGAAAGAGTTACTCTCACCGCGGCCGAGGCCGAAGATGAGTTCCGGGTTGAAGAAGGCGTCGTGGCCCCAGAGGGAACCGTAGGCGCTGAGCTTCAGACCCCAGATGTCAGCATTGTCGATGATAAACTTGCAGGCCTCTGCAGCCTTTGCCCACTTGGCTTTGTCGTTAGTGGGGTTGAACAGGGGCGAGGCGGCGTAAAGCAGCGTACGTGCCTTGAGGGCGAACGCGGCGATACGGGTTGCACGTCCCACTTCATTACCCACCTCAGTGACATATGACACAGGAAGGTAAGGGGCGATGGCATCAAGCTCATCCACGATGAACTGGATAACATCTTCCTTGGGAGTGCGGGTAATAGTATTGGCCTGGGCGTTGGTGAGAGTGGTTGTTACCAGGGGAACATCACCGTAGGTCCTGACCAGTTCAAAGTAGAAGTAAGCCCTGAGGAAACGGAGCTCGTAAGGGAAAAGCTCCATCTGGGCCACCCACTTGCTGTAGTCGGCATTGTATTTCCAGTCGGAAATATCGGCCTGCTCTATCTTCTCAAGATACATACACGCATCGGCGATGGCGGTGTAGCACTTGGTCCAGGTCCTGGAGTAAGGGTTGGCCGGACTCCAGCCACCGTTTACGTAGTTGTTTACAGCACCGGATTCAAGGGCATACTGGGCCTCGTCCGTAGCACCTGCAAGGAAGTAGGCGCTGTTGGACTCGAACTCCTGGTTGTAAACCTGGGCGTAAACGTCGAATACCATGTTCTTAATACCTTCCGCGAAGTATTCATACGTCCATGCCTCGTCACGTGTGTTCTGCTCAGTATAGTTGAGATCCACACACGAGGCCGGAATGACACAGGCGAGAAGGAATAAACCGATTTTATTAAGTTTCATAATTCAATCCTTTTTTAGAATACAATCGAAAGGCCCAGAGTAAAGGCTTTCATCACAGGATAGCCGGTGTTGAGGTTCTCTGCATCCATGGCAGGGATATTATCTATGGAAAGAAGGTTCTGGCCCTGGAGGAACAGCTTGGCAGAGGAGACCTTCATCCTCTCAAGAACGGAGGCGGGAAGCTTGTAGTATACCTCGCAGTCACGAAGCTTGAACCATCTTACGTTGCGGTACCAGATTGTTGAGTTCTGGGTGTTGTTGGCAACGCTGGTTGTGGAGAGACGGGGGTAGAGAGCACTGCCGCCCTTGGAATCCCAGCAATTGTCGTAGTATTCCTGAGACAGGTTCCTGTTGTTGGACAGGGCGCCCCATACACCGTCAACATACATGAGGTGCTTGATCTGGTTGCCCGCACCCTGGAAGGAGGCGTTGAATCCGATTCCCTTGTACTCCGTTCCGAATGAGAAGGCGTAGTTGAGGGCGGGGAATGCATTGCCGTAATCCATGGTGACATAGTCGTTCTCGTTGATGACGTTATCTCCGTTGATATCCTTGTACTTGATGTCACCGGGCTTCACCTGGCCGAACTCCTGCAGAGGGCTGGCGTCGATGTCAGCCTGGTCTGCGAAGAAGCCCTCGGCTACGAGTCCGCGCTCTGCATCGGCAGGACCGCCGATGACGGAGAGGTTGGGATATGCGGGATTCTCGATCCATGCAAGAATCTTGTTCTTGTAGGAAGTGAGGGTCGCTCCGAAGTTGACGTTAAGGCCGTTGCTGTAGGTCTTTGCATAACGGAGACCAGCTTCAAGGCCATAGCTTGCGACCACACCCTTGTCGTCGTAGGAGGACTGGATACCGACAACGTCGGAATTCAGGGATGATGCATTCACAAGGATGTTGCGCCTCTGCTGGTAGAAAGCGTCAATGGTGATATCCAGGCAGTTTGCAATCCTGGCATCGGTACCTATATTAGCCTTGTATGCGGCTTCCTGACTGAAATCCGTGGTGGGGAACTGGGTAAGGAAAGCACCCCATGAACTGCGGAAGTCAGTACCATACCAGAACTGTCCGTGTGAACTGTTCCAGGCCGCCAGCCAGAGACCGTTAGCAGGAACATAGTCGGTGTGCTGGATACCGGCGGACATACGGAGCTTACCGTAGTTGAGGCCGCTGGCCGCAGGATTATTGGCATAAATATAACCAAGGGCGACGGTGGGAGAGAACGCCCATTTTGCAGGGTAGGAACGGTTGGACCCGTTGGCTGCAAGGACGATGTCTGCCATGAACTTCTCCGCATGGTCGTAATGGGTTGCCAGGGCGAAGTTCTCACGATACCAGGTGTTGCTCTGACCGTCACGGACCTCGCTCTTCATGTTGTAATTGGCATTCCAGGAGAAATTGTCACCGTTATTAAGCTGCTTGGCATACTTGAAACCGGTATTGATGGTTCCTATACGCCACTGGGAATCTACCCAGTAGTTGAAGGACAGTTTCTCTTCAAGGGTACCCATGACGGTTTCCTGAAGATCACCGCCAACGTACTGGTCCCAGCCGTACTGGTAACCCTTTGAGCGGTTCTCGATGGTGTTGGAAGCGTTGTCGTATGAGCCTCCTACGTAGAACTTGAGACCTTCCATGAGGAAGTCAAGGTCCTGTTCCAGGGTGACATCGGCCCATATCTGACGCTGATGAGTCTTGGTGAAACCGGTACCGGTAGCCTTTGCCACAAGGTTGTTGTCTCCGTAAGCCTGGCTGCCGCCCCATACACCTCCTGCGGTCTTGATGGGGAATGCCAGTGCAGGAACTTTGTAAAGGTGCCACCATGCGTCGTTGGAGTTGATGCTGGGAACACCGTTGGTCTCCATGAAGATTGCGAGGATGTTGGTCTTTACCTTGGTGGTCTTGGTGACCTGGAAGTCCACGTTGGTGCGGATATTGGCCTTGGAGTACTTGAGCTGGGAGTTCCAGTCGCCCTGGTCAGGGTTCTTGTAAAGGCCCTGGGCGTCGGTATAGTCAAGCTGGGTGTAGTACTCGACGTTGCTGGAGCCGCCATACATGGAGATGAAGGCGTTGGTCTCGTTGGCAGTGTTCTTGAAGACCTCGTCCTTCCAGTTTACGTTGGGATAGACATAGGGCTCGCTGCCGTTGTTAAAGTATTCAAGCTCCGCAGCGGAATACGCGGCGCCGAGGCCGTCGTTTGCGCGTGCGATGTTAAGGGCGTTGGCATAGTCGTATGCACGGACCATGGGGGCCATCTCGGGATCGGACTGAATCTTTCGGGATGCGCCGGCCTTGAGGTTGAAACCGGTATCGGCCTTGCCGCGCTTTGTCTTAACGAGGAGGACGCCGTTTATTGCTTCGTGGCCGTACATGGCCACTGCGGCTGCGTCCCTGAGGACGGTCACGCTTTCAACCTCTTCAACGGAGATGCGGTCGATAGGGCGCTCGTGACCATCCACAAGTATCAGGATGTCTCTTTCACCTGTAGTCTGTATACCACGGATGTTGAATGAGGCTCCCCTGCCTTCTTCACCCTTGAAACCGGTGTTCTGAACGGCGGTCAGGCCAAGAAGCTTTCCGTAGAGGGCGTCGGCAAGAGATATGGCCGATGTACGGCGAAGTTCTTCGGCGGTAATAGTATAGGTAGCGGCGGTGGTCATAAATTCCGTACTCTCTACACCGTAACCCAAATCAATCACCTGGGACTTCTTGTCACCAAGCTCGACCTGGGCGTTTACTGTCACAGGAACTGCGCAGAACCCCAACAGGCTGTATATAAGTATATTACGTAATTTCATAATCTTTGCAATTTCTATTGATTACCAACCAGGATTCTGAGTAAGACCATACTTCTTCTGAACCTCGATACGTGATACAGGGTCCAGATACCACTTGTTGGTCCAGAAGCCGGGTTCCCACCAGCGACGGGCGCCGTTGGTAATCTGAGGCTTCTCATATTCGAACTTGGGCCAAGCTGTGCTGGCATCCCAGCTCAGATCGATCTTCTTGCCTTCGGCGTCCACGGTAGCCATGCGGTTGCCGGAATCGTCCAGGCGGTAGATTCTGATCTCGTGAAGAGGTTTGGTGAACAGATCCTGCCTCTTGCGGCGAATCATGTCATACACACGGTCACCGCACTCGGCTCCGATTTCGCAGTTGCGCTCGCGGAGTATCTCATTGATGAGATTGGCTTTGTTGTTCTTGAGGTCAAGGCCGGGGTTCATATCTTCCAGACGGCCCAGGCCAACGCGGCTGCGGACGACGTGAAGGTCATTGAGGGCGCCGGTAAGGTCACCTGTCTCCGCCTTTGCTTCGGCGCGGATGAGATACATCTCTGCCAGGCGGATGTAAGGTACTCCGATGTACTCGTCGTCATACCTGCTGCCACCGAAGTAGTCAAGCAGCCATTTGAACTTGCAGTATCCGGACGCAATATCGTCAGGATTGTTGAAATTGCTGTTCATCTCCATGAGACCGCCTACCCATGCATCAGTGTATGAACTGCCTGCGTAGTCGAAGCCGGCGGGAAGGTCGTGCCTGGGGACCAGAATGGTCTCGTAAAGACGGGGATCGCGGTCGGCGAAGATGTCCACACCGGTAGGGTTCTTGCCGGGGCCGTAGATATCGGTGTAAGGGAATACACGGCCGTCCTGCATGCCGAAGCACTCCATGAGTTCGTTGGTGGGAACGGCACCGCCCTGGCGGAGGCAGTCAAGCGCAAAGCCTCTCCAGCCCCAGCCCCAGCCGCCGTCAGACAGCGTAAGGGTGGGATGTGCGTCGAAGAGTTTCTCGTGATGAGTCTCGTCGTTGCGGTAACGGTATGCCCTGCGGTATGCCTCACGGTATCCGGCCTCGTCATTGGACTTGGGCTGGACAAGCTCGTAATAGTTCCCGTTGGCGGCATTGTCATCGAAGAAATCCTTACAAGCCTGAAGGCAGCGGTTCCACAGGGCGGGATCCTTCTTGCCAAACCAGACATGCTCTATGTTGGTGAACTCGGTGACCTTGTCAGGAGTGTAATCCAGGTAAGGGGCGTCGTCGTTGAACAGCGGGGAAGCTGCAAACATCCATACTTTAGCGCGCAGTGCGCGTGCAGATGCGCGTGTGAGTCGGCCGGACCACTGGCCCACGTCCGCATTGGGGACATTCCAGATGAAACCGGGCTCGTTGATTGCACAGACAATCAGGGAGTCTATGAATTCCACGGTCTGCATTGCAGTTGCACGGCCGCCGGTGAAAGCCTCACCAACTCCGTATGCCTTTCTGGCAAGGCAGAGGCCGCCGAAGTTACGGAAGGCGTCAAAATAGCGGCTGGCCATGATGGTGTAGGCCTCGCCCTTGAGACGGCTCTTCTCGTCGTCCACCATATTGGGAACCCTGTCGATGTTCTCAATAATCTGCCAGCATTTGCGGACTGTCTCATATATGGAGACGCGGCCGCCGGCGTCGGAATCAAGACCTCCCTTGGTGGAGTAAGAGAACTTACCCTGGAAGTTGCCGTCTTCGGTGTCCTGGGCGTCTTCCGTCAGGAGTCCCGGGTAATAGCTCTGCTTGGGACCGCCCCAGCTGACATAGCAGTGATAGGAGTCACCAAGAACGTCAATGGGAGCGCCGTTCATCATGTTTCCGGAGGTATAGGTGCAGTAGAGCTGGCCATATGCACTCCAGAGGAATTCGCGGGCATACTGTGCATTTGAGAATACGGTGTCGATGTTGACATCCACACCCGGGGCCTTCTCAAGGAAGTCGTCACCGACTGCGAAGCGGTCTACGCAGGAAGAAACGGAGAAGGCGGCGAAGATTCCCAGAACCAGTACAATATTATTCAATATCTTTTTCATAGTCGTATCTGCATTAGAAGTTAAGCTGTGCACCGATGTTTACGACACGGGTCATAGGATAGCGCACGCCGAAGTCCAGGCCGGAGCCGGGGGCTTCCGGGTCATTGCCGTCGAAGGAGGAGAAGGTCAGGAGGTTCTGGCCGGAGAGGTAAACCCTGATGTAGTTGAAGAACGGCATGCTCTTAGGCTTGTTGATGGTGTAGCCTATTTCCACGTTCTTCAGACGTGCATACCTGGAGTTGATCATCCAGGCCTGGGAGTTACGGTTGTTGTGAACTCGGTTGGTAAAGGAGATACGAGGCAGGATTGCATCTGTATTGTCTTCAGTCCAGGAGTTGTCCGCAACCCACTGGGTGAGGGCGGAAGTATTGGTGGAACCGAACTGGTCACGGAAGTATCCGTTGAGGGTACGGCTCACATGGTCCGCCGCCGTCCACAGCATGGAGAAGTCAAACTGCTTATAGTGGAAAGATGTATTCAGGGAATACGTGAGTTCAGGGTTGGAAGTGAATCCGATAGCCTGCTGGTCGTTGGCGTCGATGATGCCGTCGCCGTTGAGGTCAACATAGACGCAGTCGCCGTACTTGAGATCAACGTTCTGGTCAGGCATGGGAACTCCGTACTTTTCAAGGTAGCGGTCTTCGGTGCCGGGCTGATAGAACTCGAAGAGCTCATAGCCGAAAGGCTGGCCCACCGGGAGGCCGGTGTGCTTGAGGTACTCGTACATGGGTTCAACCTCCAGCATCTCAATGACCTTGTTCCTTGCGAAGGAAACGTTGGGGGAAATGCTGTAACGGAAGTCTCCGATCTTGTCTTCCCAGTTGAGGGTGACTTCAAAACCGTGGTTCTTCACGCGGCCTTCGTTAACATAGGAAGAAGGCAGGGAAGTAACTGCAGGCAGGGTGGAGGCATTGGAAACCAGGATGTGGTTACGGTCCTCCCAGAAGAAATCTATATAAGCGTGCAGGCGCTCTTTAAGGAAGGCGACATCCACACCGATATTGGTCTTCTTTGCGGTTTCCCAGGTAACGTTGGGGTTACCGGAGGTGAGCTCCTTGACTGCGTCGAGCCATCCGCCGCTGGTACCGAAGTTTGCACCGCGTTTCTGAGGGTTCACGGTAGTGGCGCCAGTGTAGAACTGCCAGGCACCGGGGAGGTAGAGGAAACGGGCACCGTTGGTGTTGTCGTTACCTACCAGACCGTAGGATCCGCGGATCTTGAGATAGCCGATAAAGCCCTTCAGAGGCTCCCACCACTCTTCGCTGGAGGGAATCCAGCCCACGGATACGGACGGGAAAAGGCCGTAGCGCTTGCCGGGGGCGAAGTTCTCGGAGCCGTTGTAACCGATGTTGAGGTCAAGCATGTACTTGGTGGCATAGTCGTAGGTAACACGGCCTACCAGACCCACATAACCCTTGGGGATGGACTGATACAGGCTGCCGTCGGAATCCCAGGGATAATAGCTCTTGCTCTGGTTGTAAAGGAGCAGGCCGCCTATGTTGTGCTGGCCGAAGCGGCGGTTGTAGTTGAAGCTTGCTTCAGCATACCAGTTGCGGCTTCCCCATTTGCCCTCGCTGTAAGGAGTGGGCCATGTAACGCCTTCCTTACGGAGGACTTCCTCGCCGTCGACAATGGTTGCGACATAGGTAACACCGGTACCGTAGCCGTTTTCACGGTTCTTCTGGGCAGTGTACTCTGAGTTGTAAGAGGCTTTGGCCTTGAAATCCAAACCCTTTGTCAGGAAACTCAGGTCAAGCTTGTACTGGATATCGAAGTTGAGGACGTTGGTGCTCTCGTTTACATAACCGAGGTCGTAGTAGTTGGAGAGAGCATCACGGTCGAAAGGACCTACAAGATTGGGGTCGGAGACAATGTGCCGGCCCTGGGCATCGATACCGCTGCCGGCATAAGGCGTTGCGCCCTGCAGGTAACGGAACAGGAAGCCTTCACCGCCACCCATGGTGTTGCGGTCCTGCATGCGGCCGCCCAGGGTGAGGGAAATCTGACTGTACTTGGAAACGTCTATATCGAGGTTTGCACGATAGTTGAGACGCTGGTAGTCAAAGGTTTCGTTCTTGTTTGTGGAGAATGTCTTGAACAGTGAATTCTGGTTCAGGAAACCGGCGGAAACGAAGTAACGGACCTTTTCGGTACCGCCGTTCACGTTTACGTTGGCCTGTTCCTGCCATGCGGAATCGTTCATGATATAATTGATCCAGTCCATGTTGGGGAACGTGGTGGGCATGTCCCCGGTACGGAAATGTTCCATGACGTCCTGGCTGAACCTGATACCGTCTCCGGCGTAAGGGGTATAGTCAGAAATCTGAACCGTGCCGGGCCACTGGCTCATGGGACGGGTATCGGTAATCTGAGTGTAGTTCCACATCTTGCCGTAAGTGTAGGAGTCTGCGAAATCCACGAACTTGGATATCTGCTGAACTGCAGCGCTGGCCGATGCCGTTACGGAAGCCTTTCCTTCAGAACCACGCTTGGTGGTAACCAGGATAACGCCGTTAGCGCCGCGGACACCGAACACAGCGGTTGCGGATGCGTCCTTGAGGACCGAGATGCTCTCGATTTCGTTGGCGTCAAGCTGTGAGAAGGAACGTTCCACGCCGTCCACCAGGACCAGAGGTTCAGCGCTGTTAAGGGATCCGACGCCACGGATGCGGATGACGGGCTCATCGGCACCAGGCATACCGGAGGGCTGAACAGCGGAAACGCCGGGGAGGTTACCCTGAAGGGCGTTTGCCACGTTGGCCACAGGGGCTTTCAGGAGCTCGTCACTTCCCACTGCGGAGACCGCACCGGTGATGGTGACTTTCTTCTGCTGGCCGTAAGCGATGACCACCGCGTCTTCAAGGAGACGGGACTCGGGTTCCAACCTCACGGTGAGGGATCGCCCTGATACCTGGACGGTCTGCGTTGCATAACCGATGCAGGAAACTTCCAGAGTGGCGCCCATTGGAACAGAGAGGACGAAATTACCGTCCAGGTCCGTGATGGTGCCGTTTGTGGTGCCTTGAATTACCACTCCGGCTCCAATCAACCCTTCTCCCTGTTCATCCAGGACCTTACCTTCCACGCGGAGGTTCTGGGCGAAAAGATGTCCGGGCATCAGGAGCGTAAGCGCCAGAATTCCGAACAGATGAGTTAGTTTTCTACTCTTCATCATTTTGGGTTAAATTAGTTGGTTATAAAAATGTTTAAAAAATTGTCATTATATGCGGCATTAACGCAGTGCGCATGTTAACTGTGCAAAGTTCGCAATGATTAATCATTATATAATTGCGCGTGGAAACAACTCATATAAACCTTGAAACAAAATCTAGAATTTTGATACAAATAATGTTAATTTTGAAATAAACGCCAAAATGTAACCTATTTGACACTAAATGTTGCGAAAATTGCAAGCGTGTAACAAAACGGCAAAACAAAGAGACATACGCACATATGCGCGCGCTAATAAATATGTAATTTTGCATCATGAAAATACGCCTACTCAGTTTAACAGCTTTAATCCTTGCCCTGACGGCTCTTTCCTGCGGAAAAGACGACCTGGTGGCATCCAAGTACCAGAACGGTTCAAGCAGCAGCTCCGGTAACAACAACGGTAACAACAACGGAAACGATAACGGGACCACCACTCCCGAAGATCCGGTAGTAGATTATGACAAGTATTCCCTTGGAGACCTTGCCGGGCGCCTTGGTATAAAGCTTGGGGCCGCATTCACATACTGGGAATACAGGAATAACCCCAATGTGTCAGATATACTCACCCGCGAATTCAAGGCTGCAACATTCGGCAATGAGATGAAGCACGATGCCATAGTCAGGGCCGACGGCAGCATGAACTTCAACACCGCAGACCAGATGGCCCAGTGGACAAAAGACGCCGGTGCAGAGTTGTTCGGGCACGTCCTTGGATGGCACAGCCAGCAGCAGACCAACTATCTGAACGCCATCATAAACCAGGCATCGGCAGGAGAGAATCCCATTAACCCGCAGGCGATAGACGGCGGGATAGACTTCGAGAGCTTCACCGCGGGCTCTTCCGCCCAGCTTCTGGAGTCCGGCCTTTTCACCCAGATTAACGGCAGTTCCTATGTGTCTGTAACCTCAGACCAGGCCCACAGCGGTTCCCTCTCCCTCAAGATGGACAACTCCGGCGGCCAGGCCACCAACAGCTGGGACATTCAGGTAATCACCAAGGCCTTCCCCGTCACTGCAGGCAAGACTTACAGGATTGCCTGGTATGGAAAAGCCTCAAGGGAAGCCAACTTCCAGATAGATCTCCGCGGAGACGGCGACACCCAGTACAAGAGCACCGAATGGGGACACTTCTCCAAACCCGGCACAAACTGGACCTACCAGTACCTGGATTACACGGTCCAGTCCGGTACGGAACTCTCCATAGCCTTCTACGGCGCCTCTGAAGCCGTTGCTTATTTCATTGACGATATCCAGGTATTTCCCGCAGACGCGGCACCCGCCTCCGGAGTGAGCGCAGCGGTGGCTGAAGCCATAGACAATGCATTCAAGACCTATGTCTACGGCATGGTTGAGCATTTTGACGTCTACGCCTGGGATGTGGTGAACGAGACCTTCTCCGACGGCACAAACGGAGCATTCCGCACCCAGCAGACCACCCAGAACGGCTTTGTATGGGGCGCGTATTACCCCAGCACCAAGGACTGGGTGGACAAGGCCTTCGAGTACGCCACGGACGCCTGTGCCAAGTATGGCAAGAACCCCGTCCTGTACATCAACGACTACAATCTTGAGACAGATCCCGGCAAGCGCAGGGCCCTTTGCAACTACGCCAAGAACAATCCCAAGGTTACCGGCGTAGCTTCCCAGATGCACCTTGACATTTCCACGCCGGACCTCAAAGGCAAGATAGAAGCCTCCCTGAAAGACCTTGCCGCAACCGGAAAGATGGTCCGCATTGCGGAACTTGACCTCAAGAACAACAGCGAGAAGGACCAGGCCGATATCTTCGTCTACATCTTCCAGAAGTATCTGGAAATAGTTCCTCCCGCACAGCGCGGCGGCATCACCTTCTGGGGCATAAATGACAAGGACTCATGGGTTGAGGAGTCAAACCATCCTCTCCTTTGGAAAGGCGCAAACTACCAGGCGAAGGAAGCATACTACGCCCTTTGGATGTTCCTGTGCGAAGCAAACGGATTAAGTCCATATAAGGAATAACCCATGAAACGCCTCCTTCTCCCGGCAATTCTCCTGCTTTCCGCCGCCCTCCACGCCCAGAATCCCGTAATCCGCGGCCAGTTCACCGCAGACCCTACGGCCCGCGTCTTTGGCGGCAAAGTGTGGCTTTTCCCCTCACACGACATCATAAGTCCCGTGGAGCCGGAAAGGAAATGGTTCTGCATGGAAGATTACCACGCCTTCTCCTCTGAAGACCTCGTCCACTGGACGGACCACGGAGTAATCCTTACTCAGGAAAACGTGCCCTGGGGCAAGCCTGATGGCTATTCCATGTGGGCCCCGGACTGCGTGGAAAAGGACGGGAAGTACTACTTCGTATTTCCCAACGCTCCCAAGGATGGCCGCGGATTCAACATAGGCGTGGCCGTTGCAGACGCCCCCGACGGCCCATATACGCCTTATGAAAACGCCATCCCCGGCGTCTTCGGCATAGACCCCTGCGTGCTCCAGGCATCGGACGGAAACACCTACCTCTTCTGG
>JAEEGL013797675.1_pt1 | contig 33980 bp, 19 predicted proteins | sample 9134231 | NCBI WGS metagenome assembly JAEEGL01 (sample SAMN16246548, study PRJNA631951) | gut metagenome | biome: gut microbiome; feature: rumen; material: fiber-attached | host: Bos | place: Iran: Karaj | collected 2018-10 | reverse complement strand
GCCAACTCCCCATTTCAAATGCATCCTCCAAATAGTTCTTGCCCTCCAATGCCCTGCCCTCAGTAATTAGATCCATCGCCTTAGCATACATAACCTCCGCCGGACAGTCAGGGTTGAAGTCTTCAACCTTCCGAGCTGGCGTAAGCATCGCGTGGGAGAAAACAGTAAATTCAATTTCTTGATCTATAATTGCTGGCTTTTTCATTATATTAGCATTTAATTATTTAATAATCAATCACTTGCAAGTTTCGCCAGCAAAGATAGCCAGTTCGCCATGAACAGCCAAACAAAAAAAGTTAAAAAGTGTTAAAGGATAAAAAAGAGTTATTACTATTGATTGCAAATGATTGCATATGAAGAATCTTCCATAAAACAATAATAGATAAGATTGTCCATCGTTTCCCATATCCCAATGTTTCACCAAATAACTATTAGACATTGCATTTGATTGCACAAATTATCTATCCAACTAATTATCCAGCAATTAGTTAAGTAGATAATTACCTATCTTTGCAACAGCTCGGTTGAGTTGTGGCTTTTTGCCATATGAAGCCGAGATGGTTAAACTTAAACGAGGTAATATATGGCCAAAAAGATTATGATTGGGAACCACAAAGGCGGCGCGGCGAAAACCCAGACCAGCCTGGAAATGGCCTATTGGCTTGCTATGAGAGGGAATCGTGTCCTGTTTATCGACATCGACCCCCAGGCTAATGCCACCAAGATTCTCAGCAAGGACACGCCCACTGGGAAACGAACACTCCCGGATATTCTTATCGCAGGAGATGAAATCAAACATGAGGACATCTCTTCCTATGTGCTTGACAAGGATGGGCATCACATTGACTTTATCGAATGTGGACTGAAAGCTGGCCGAATGGAGCCGAGGCTTTCCAATGAAACGCCTAAGGAGTACGTTCTAAAAGATGCTCTCGACAGCATTGAGAAAGAATATGACTACATCCTCATTGACACTCCCCCTTCTGCGGAGATTAATGTCATTTGTTCTCTAGTCGCTAGCGACTACATCTTGCTTACCTGCAACGCGGCCATGTTCGGAGCGGACGGTGTCGATAAACTGATACCGATTATCACCGGCATTCAGAAACGTCCGAGAATGAACCCTAACCTTCGTGTCTTAGGAATCCTGGTCACCCTGTATGACAACAACAATGACTGCAACCAGACAGTCGACGATCTTCATGCGAAATACGGCGACCTTGTCCTTATACCTTTCATCAGGAGAACCACAAAAGTCTGTCAGTCCAATCGCCGTTTTTCGTTCATCCTAAAATATAGACCCACATCTACAAGCGCCTGCGATTATAAGCAAGCCTTCGAATTGATCTTCAACAGAAAAAGACTCTAAACTCTCTATATACTATGGATAAGACTGATTTCGCGTCCGAGAGGTACCAGAAAGAAGTTGACGATCTTCTTGGTCCGGTTATTCCCAGTGGCGCTAACGAGACTCCCCTTTCGCCAGAAGAACAACGCAAGCGGCTCCGGAACGCCCAGAATGTCAATCGTGGGCACCCCCGGAAAGGCGAGACACGCGAAGAGTTGAGACAAATCAATGTCAGCTGCCTACTGACTGTCAGTGATCAATTCACGGAAATCTCCTTGAAAACTGGGAAGACCAAACGAACACTTATGGAAGAAGCCATCAAGCACTTGATTAAAAAGTACGCTAGGTGATTAGCGACTACTAGAAAGTAAACATTAGTTTAGCAAGAGGGAATGGCACTGAGTACCATTCTTTCTAGCCCTCCTAGGAACTTAAAACAGCGCTGCGCTACCTTCTATGGGCGATTTCGGATTGAATGCAAAACGCATATGAAAAGGAAGAAACAGATAACAGAGAAACGGATGTCGCTGATGGCCGACGACACAACGCACGAATACGTGAGAAACCTTGCTAGCAAATTAGGAATTTCACAGCTTAAGTGCCTGGCAATGATGGTTGCCGAAAAAAAGCATAGAGACAAACTCGACAGCAAGCGGAAAGCGGAAGAGTTCGAGGAATTGGATGTTCAGACCGCTATGAACCAGATTAACCGGCGGCTCGAAAAGATTGAGAAACGAGAAAATCCACGTGATACTATCGTGTCCTTCTTCCGAACCCAGGAAACTACCATCCTCAAACCGATGCACGAAGAGATCAAACTCTTGTCAGCCAAACTCGATAGTCTAATTGAGGCTCTTTCCAAGGTCCAGTAATCAACGATGTACCCCAAACTTCAGAGCCAAGGTCTCGCTGGCGGTCCCAACACCGGCAGCTGTGCTGCTTATGCCTATTATCTAGAGCACGAGAATCTCTGGAAGAAGGATAACGGCCATAGGAAGGAAATTATACCGTTCTACGACCAGGACGGCAACGCAGTTTCCGTGGGGACGGTAATCAACACCATAGATTCGAACAGGAAAGGCTTACATGTCGATGATGCAAAGTTCTTTTCACTAGTCATTAACCCATCTAAGGAAGAAGCCGCCAAGTTGGGATCCACTCGGGAAGAACGGCTCAAGTCTATCCAAGAAATGGTGGACAAAATGATGGACCGTTATGCGACGGGGTTTGGGAAGGATGGCGTCGAAAGCCACCAGAACCTGATGTACTTCTATACCATCCATGAGTATCGTGAAGACGAGATAGGCAAGCTCCACCCGGGTATTCATGTCCACGTCATCGTTAGCCGGAAAGACTTGACTGGTCAATACAAGCTATCGCCGATGACGAACCACCGCGGAAAAACTTCCGGTGTCATCAAGTCCGGTTTTAATCGGGACGCTTTCTATCGCGACTGCGAGAACATCTTCGATACGGCTTTCGACTACCAAAGACGGATTGCCGATTCCTATGACTACCTCAATACTCTGGCCCATGGTAGCGATGAGGAGAAAGCCGCAATGATTCGTGCCGCGGTCAAGGAGGAAAAGATCTTCGAGACCATTACCGACGCCTTGACAAAGCGAGCTGCCCGTTTGGCCCAGGAAGCAGCTACCGCGGAAGCAAAGAGGCAAAGGGAAGAAGAATTGGCTCGTCTAGATGAAGACAAGAAGAAACGAAACGAATTCTGGAATAGTTACCATAGTTACTATAAGCCTACGCTGGACGAACTGAACAAGCAATGCGAGGCCACCTTCTCTCTCTACAAGGAGATGAAGAACCAGGGTATCGATGTCCAGGATGATATCGACGAGCAATACCGAAAGCTGAAACTAATCACCGGCGCCATCCATCAGAAGCGCCAAGAGATGTATGATGCGAAGACACACAAGGATCTCGTGAAAGCCTTTGCCTTTATAGTGGCCTCTGCCAATCCCGTCGCAGCCCTGCTAATCGGGCTAGTGTTGCTGATCGTCCTTGACGCTAATAACCTAGAGAATAAGGAAGACATCCGGGTCTTGCGCCAGCGGGCGGATGAGATCCGGATAGGTATCGAGACGCTAAAGGAAGAACAAGGGAAGCTGAAATTCGCTCAGCGGGACATACTCCGCCAGTATACACAAGTTCGGGACGAGAAGATGGTATTGACCGCAAAACTCCAGGAGCTCAGAAATGAGCTTGAATCAAAGAAGGAAACCATCGACCTTAATAGCCTGGCGAAAGACCTCGAAAATCGTAAGGAAGAGCCGAAAGAGAACACAATCAGCCAGGCGCTCAACGCCCTCGGCATATATGGCTATATGATGTCGGTCGAGACCAAGTTGGATCTCGAACTTGAACTCCTGACTACCGGCACCGTCATCGAACCCGTTTATCATCCAAATGGCGGCGTCGCCGATTTCAGCATCATAACCAATGACGAGAAAACCTTAGCCAGCGCCACCTACTCCGATGGAAAATTGACGGCAATGCTGGAGAAATGGGGAGAGCTTACCGGTCAGATGCCGGCACATCGGATTGCCGAAAAACCGGGGACCCACAATAACCTATCGACTAAGACCAAGCACACACAAAGTCCGCAACAAACTAAGACAAACAACTATCAAATAAAGCATTCACATGGATAACAAAGTACTCATTGATGCCTTAACACAGATTCCTGACCTTATTAAGGCGGCAGAAACCTACAAGGAAACATCAAACCGCATAGTCTCCTCGCTGGCAAATGCAGTCAAACAACACCCGCAAGCTGTAATCCCCGAATCGGAGATACAGAAACTCGAACAGGCAATCGCCACTACCCGCTGTGCTATGCCTGAGATGTCCTCTTTTTCCAAGGAATTAGCCAGGAGGCTTTCGAGTGATACTGCTAACGCAATGGGGCCCATCATCAAAGAAAAGGCTACGGCTGCTCTTAAAGGGGCATCCGTCTCGGTGGAACACTCCCATGTCATCGAAAGGAATTTGAGAAGCATTATTGATGAAAAGACGAAGAACTATATCTTCATCCTCTGGATTGTCATCATTTTCCTCCTCGGTGTAATCGGTTGTTCTGCCACCGCCTACTACATAAGTGACACGTACTGGGGCAAAGAATTCTTCGAGTTGTACACGTCCGACTATCTTACGGCAGAAGAAAAAGCCCGCCTTGAACGGAATGCAGGCTATACTGGTATTCTCCCCCAAAACTACTATAAGGATCCTATTGGCGCCCAGGAGCGGCTCAAACGGAATAAAGCCATCCTTAAGAAGCGGGAAAGAGAGGCGAAGAAGAATAATGGTAAGTTCAGCGCAGATGAAATGATTGAGAATTTTTCTGCAAAGTGACCAGATATCATTGAGCCATCAAGCACAAAGATAGCAGGTTTCCGAAGGCTTTTCTCTAATCTCGGAATAAGCCATTCATGCTGCCTTCAATTAGGGAGTTAATCTCGCCATTAGAGAAGCCCAAATAGGTGAGAACACAACAGATAAGTACCTTGCGCAACTCGTCCGTCAGTTTATACAAATCATCGCCATCGACCCATTTCTTAGACCGCTGGGGTAAAAGGTGTGAGTGATAGTTTCTGGTTTCCACAATGGCAGCAAAGTCAGTCTGCTGATTGATCGCCTTGACATCCTTGTACATACTGAAAATTGTAACAAGAATGTCGTGGAGTTTCTTGCTTTTGTGCCCTTCCGGGAGTTTTTTTCGATATGCATCAACTTCTTTTTTCAGATACCTGTTTCCGAAACCTTCAATGGCCTGGATAACAACCAAGAAATTGATGTACGAGAAAGGCCCGTGATATTCTATTGATTCAAGGAAATGACCACGAATCGCATCAAACTTTTTATCGTTTGCATACCACTGACGGATAATCTTAGGATAATTGCCAGCAATCTGCTTGTAATCAAATAAAAAAGTATGCTTCTCAATCTTCTTCAAAGAGGTTTTTTGATGAAAAACAGTATCGAAATATACAGGTTTGTAGTTGACCTTATCTTTAGATATCTTGAAATAGTACTCTTTAGAAAACAATTGAAGCTCCGAGAACCCAACCTCCCTTAACGTAGCAAGCGACAGGAATCGCTCATACCGTACTGCGGTAACGTAATACTCATATGCTGAAGATAGGGAATCACTCTCAATTTTGAGAGAAGTATACTGCTCAAAGGTTGGAGTAAAAGAAAACTCCCCTCCTTGAAATGAAGCATTTCGACAAAGGCAGATGGAGAAGCCTTTCTTTACCTTGGTTTTAGCTACCTCTCGGTCTTCTTCCTTTTGCAGCCCCGGCATCTTCACAAAGACCCCATGATCATCATCAGCATCCAGGCACAAATCCACCGATGCAGGATATAGCCAGTACGATAACTCCGGAATCTTAACACTTGCTTTAAAGAATCTATTATCATTAATGCTATTCAGATGCATCCCAATTGCTATCTTCCTAGCCTTATACACGGCTGTGGAAAAATCGGCCTTGCCACAATGAGTAATATGGCAACCACAATCGAACAGGGTGATATTGGTTCCGTCCGATGCTTGCCCATGAATAACTTGCTCTCTTTGAGTGCTAAAGATGACAGCGATGGAGCCATCGTTCTCAGAATCAAAAGTTCCGATGAGTTCAAGTCGGAATTCTTCTCCCGGAAGGTAGTAAAGAATCCCGGCAACTTTATACTCTTTATTTGAGGGAAGCCACCATTTCCCCTTATACTCTATAGCTTGCATGAATTAACACTAATGTATCAGTTGTCATCTAGCACTCTTCGTCGATTGTCAAGATTTCATCAACCGCTACCTCGGAACAATCGCCATCAGGTGTATAGTACAGATCGGTATAAATGGCACCTTTGGGCTCATAGCAACTAATGTCAACGATCGAATTCCAAAAACTCGTTTTGGGGATATCAAAACCAGGATCAAGACAAAACAAACGAAGGCAAGTACGATAAGTGGTATAGCCGACCGCTACTATAGCATGACCATATCCTCGGCGGCGAGAAAAACCGATTTCGACCGGATGACCATCTTGGATGGTTCTCAGAATAGACTGGGCGAGTTCTTGTCTCTCTTTTGAATCAGCTCTTTTCCCGATGGCTTCATCATCAACTGTCGCTGTCGCTTTATCCTTAAAACAACTATGCAACTCATTTGCCAACTGCCGGAAATAATACCCATCTTTATAGAGTCCCTTTAAACCTGACAAAAACTGATCCTGCAAACGCATATACGAGTTATATCCCCCCTCGGTATTGTTCTGTGCTGCTTTTCGATCTTCCAACTCTCGACGATTAATCTTTCGATGAATCATCAGCATCATCATCAAGGAGTATACGGCACAAGCGCCATCCAAATCGCCTTGTCGTACAAACAAGGGTGTACGCCCATTCTCGCGCCCTTTGGCCATAAGTTCCCCATTCCAAGAGAAATCCTTAATAAACTGAATCTCATTCATACCTATTCTTTCTTATCGACTCTCCTGAATACATAACTCGTTTATAATGAACCCGGCCTCACGGACAGAGTCTTAATACCAGTATGGCCTGTAGTGTTGTACTCATCAGCACAGCGAGTTGATCTATTGTTCGTCTCATATCGCAGGCCAAAGTTTTCATTAAGCAAAATAACTATTGAAAGTTCAGTTCCGAGGAAGCCTCCTACTAGTTAATCTGCCCAAGCATGATTCTATGACTAAACACTAAACGAATTGAAAGATGCATCCGGGAAGAACTCAAACTCTTCCTGGACAATATCGGGGAGCAAATAGTCTTCCTTGTCAGGAAACCTCTCAAGAATCTCCGTATCAGTCAAGGGGAGTTTAGAGCGAATCTTTTTGAAGAAACTAATCTCTGAATACTTGATTTCATTATCAGACTCTATGCTCCTGATAGCGATTTCAACAATCATCAATGCTTCTTCTTTGGATAATATCACATCGCTCAAATCAAGAACAAAACCTTTCAAAAAAGCACCGCCCTGGCCATTGATTTCATTAACATACTCTTCAAGAAGAGAATTAACATCCAATCCTTCAAATACATCCGTTTCAGTCAAAAAACTCCTTAGCATTTCGACTTCATCAGTAGCGATACTACCGTCGCAGGCAATGCAACAAAAAGCAGTTTTTAAGAATAATTCTTTGGTATCCATGCTATTAAAATCCTATTTTTCTTCTTTCCGGTTTTTTCTTTCTTTCGAATTCATCTCTGATGGCTTCGTGTCTTGCAATATCTTCAGGAGATAACTCGGGAGTAGTTTTACTAATTATGTCAAGTAAAGTGTCGTTCGTTACACAGTCAGCATGCTTACGACGACTTAAACGAATAGCCTCGTCGACAAGCAACTTAATCTGCGACGAGCTATAGTTCTCGGTCTTTTCCGCAAGCCCATCATAATCGATTCCCAGATCTCTTCTTGTTCGCTTAAGATAAAGCTCAAGGAATGCCTTTCTAACAGTCTTATCTGGCTGTGGAATATAATACTTCAATTCAAGACGTCCGGCCCGTAACGCGGCCTTATCAATAACCGTTGGATAGTTTGTAGCTCCGATAACCAAGACCCCACTCTCCCCACAATTATTCAGTTGGACAAGGAACTCATTGACTTCTCCGGCCATGCTTGAGTTATTATGAGAGCCTCTATCTGAAATCATTACTTCAACCTCATCCAAGAAAAGAATCGTCGGTGCATTTTTACGAGCCTCTTCAAAAACAGCCGCAATTTTATCCTGTCCTCCGTGGATATATGGTGATGCCACATCTGAACAAGAGATCTTAATGAAGTTCAAGCCGGCTTCTTCTGCAAACTTTTCGGCAAAAAAAGTCTTCCCACATCCTGGAGGCCCATAAAACAATATGCCATTAGGAATTGAAATCCCCCATTTCTGAGCTTCTTCAGGATGCTGGAGGAGATCTATAACATCAAATCTCAGTTTCTCCTTGAGTTCATCCATACCAACAACATCTGCGAAGCCATTCCCCTTCTTTATCTTTTTCGTCTTCGATTTCTCGGCCGCATCTGTTTCTGCCGGTTTTCCTTTGCTGACGGCTGATACTACCATTTCTCCTTTTAAAGCAGAGATGAATTGTTCTACCGATTGAAATCTATCATCAACATCCTCCGCTAATGCTCTTGAAAGAATATTGATAATCTGTTCATCAAGTTCAAACTTATCCTTGTCAAGTATTCTCAGGGGTCGCTTTTTCTCCTGCAAAACAGCGGTTTCCTTTTCATCTGTACTATGAAATCTGGAAAGATCCAAGAAGAATGGCGGGAGCCCGAAGAGGATATGATAAAGCAACGCACCAATTGAATAGATATCACTCTGAACGGAAAAAACGCCGTTAAAAGACTCCGGGGCCAAGTAAAAAGGATCCAGATCCCCTTTTACAAATGAGTTTCTGGATTGATTCAATGCTTTTGCATGTCCAAAATCAATAATAACGGCCTTCTGCTCTTCTCCTGAAGAGAATAACATGATATTTTGAGTCGTTAATTCATTGTGGATAACAGGAACGTCTTGATTATGAAGATACTTAACCCCCTCCAAAACATCAAAAATAATCCTTTTCGCTTCATAAACGGAACACATCTGCTCTCTAGCAAGCTTCTGGGCCAAAGTCTCCCCGGCGACAAACTCAGTTACGAGATATAGGAATCTTTGTCCCTTATCCACAAACTCACCACTGTCAATGTATTTTACAAGATTTGGATGACTCAGATTTTTAAGCAGTTCAACCTCTGTAACATTATGGTCCTGATCATATTGCTCTTTCTGGAGCTTTGCGAAGGCAAACAGTTTCAAGAACAAGTTCCTGCCATTCTTGTCCTTAACTCTATAAGTCTCCGCATATAACCCTTTTTTAATTGGGAAAGTGACCTTATAGCCACAGATATTGTCCCCCTTATTATACATAACACATTACTTATGAGTTAGGATATCGTTGGGTCTCTGACTGATAGGAAGAAGCCGATTTAATTCTCCAGCAATTGGACGCAACGCATCGGCAGTAGGTTTCTCCGAAATAATAGAAAGACCTTTGTTAACCAACTGACGAGCCCGCTGCCGATTTGTCCAATCATGAGAATCAAAATTCTTGTTCCAACGCACAATCCAGGCAATGTAATAGTCAACTTCCGCTATTTTGTAATCCAACGCCCACATTTGCTCGCGAATCTCCTTGGCATAACTAATATCCTTGGATCTTATCGCCTTATCAGCCTCAGCATAGAGGGCATCAACAAGTTTGGTAGTCTCCTCGTTGCCATACTTATCATTATCTTGCTTCAACTCGTTATACATCCTCCTAAGCTCTTTTTCCGTTCTTTCCCACTCACTTGAAGCATAGTCTGCGTCTATTGTTTTTCCGATTCGCTTTAGATTAGCGACAACCTTATCCATCCTGTCCCGATCTTCGGAAGAACTGGCAAATTCTCTTTCCAGGTCCTGCAACTGAGAAAGGAATTCCGTTTTACCAGTTTCCTTGGCTTTCTTCTTCAACGATTTGACTTCATTCTTAAAGAACGATTCAGACATTCGACCTTTAGTACTACCCGTCATCCTGTCTGTAATATCGATATCAATATCAAGATACGGGATGTTCACGATAAACTTGTCAACGGTTCCGGACTTATCCGCATGTAATCTGATATTGATTTCACTTCCCATTGGAAGAAGTGCAGGAATGTCATCACCAGTAAACTGAAGATCATATAAGTGGTTGCAATAAATAGCTTTAATGCCAGGAGTAAACTCATCTAACTGGTATAATGAAATTCTAATATAATCCGATTCCACACCAGGACGTATTTCCTTCGGCGTTATCAAACCTAATATTTGACCATTTGCCGGAAGGAGTTGGTTCTTCTCACACCCATCAACCAGGGCGAAAACCTCATCTCCAATCTCATTTGATATACCAATTCCCAAATCCATAGGCATTATCGCATCACCTATGCCATCTATTCCTTGAATGACAGAAACCTCATTAGGTTCACATTCAAGCTGATCACCAGAATCGCTATAACATCTGACATAGAAAACATTGGTGCGACTTTCCAAAAGAGGCAAATCTATTACGTCACCAATTGTATCAATACTTATTTTCCCCGAATTATAGCCACCGTCGGCTCTAGCCAGTTCCACAAGGATGTGATCTTCTTTATAATTATCACACTTGTCCTTGAGCAACTTGACGGTCGCCCACTCTATTGGTTCTACTGATGTGCTCTTAACGTCAATCGCCAATTGAATCTTAGAAGTATCGCGATTAGCTTCTGCAATATGTTCGGGCACAGAAAGAGTTGATGCATACATGGCAGCGCCACATGCCACACACGTCATCGGATCAATACTTGTGTCAACATTATCGGTAACTTGCTCCTTAAGCATTTTACGGATAATCGGAGAGTGCGTGGGACCACCAACTAAAATCAAAGCAGAAAGCTGATTTCCAGCCAAATGATTCTTAGAAAGTAGTTGTTTTGTTATATCAACCGCTTTTTGATAAATAGGAGATGCTATATTCTCTAAGGTGTTCTGGGTAATCTCGATACTTAACTCCAACGGCTCGCCATTATCATCTTCACCAAAATCATCACCCAACTCTGTTTCAAGAATATATGAACTATTGCAAGATAAGGCAATCTTGGCCTCCTCCGCCTTTGGTTTCCACATTTGTTTGAAAACCGAACTCCGGCTTTCTAAGATAGACTTAATCTCGTAATGCTCTTCGAGATAAGGAATAATAATCTCATCAACTATGGCCGCATCAATGTCCTTTCCTCCAAGATGGTTGTCGCCGGCTGTATCTATCGGCTTCATAATACCGTCATCAATCTTCATCAGAGCCGCATCGAAAGTGCCACCACCAAAATCAAAGACAAGCCAATAGCCATCCTTAATCTTAGTCTCCAGACCGTATGCAATTGAGGCCGCGACAGGCTCTTGAATTAACTCGAAATAATCAAATCCGGCAAGTTTTGCGGCTCGTTTCGTTGCATCTTTCTGATTATTATCAAACATTGCCGGAACAGTAATGACCGCTGTTTTAACATCATCATTAAGGACATATTTGCGTAATTCCTTGAGAACCTCTGCTGATAATTCTTCGGGAGAGAAATCCCGACCAAGATTAGCACAATGAATTTTTTCATCTGTCCCCATCACCCGCTTAAACTCGATGAAGGAATTAATCTTATAGCCCTCCCTGGTGTATGCTAACTGATAGTCCTTACTTAGCTGCTGATATGCACGTTGACCAACACTCAAGCGACCTCTAGCGCTGACAGTAACACAGGAAGGAGTGGTATCACTTCCGATAGAACTCTTCTGGATTACCGCAGTCCCTGCCGTAAACCTTGCAATAGCCGAGTTTGTCGTTCCAAGGTCTATTCCGTATACAATCTTTGACTGAGCCATATTAAAAATGTTTATTCGTTAAAAGCAACAACTACTTCAGCGGCCTGAATCAATTTGCCGTTATAATTAATTTGAGGTTTAATCACACGTCTAATTATTTGTGTTCCGGGTTCGAGATCTTCATCTAGTTCCATAGTCGCGATCATGTTAAATCCTTCATGGAATGATGTGCCTAAAAGTGTCGGCATTTCATATCCTCGAGCATTAAGTGTTGTCCTGATCGCATCTGCTCTATGCTTCAGTTGAGTAACACCTTTAACAGAAGAGTCCATATGAGCAAGATTCTGGTCAATTCTAGCCAGCTCATTGGCAACGCTGATTACCAGTTTATGATCCTGGTCCGTAGATAACGATTGAGCGACAGTTTGAGATTCAAGAATACTGATAAGTTGAGAATCCAATTTGACACTCTCCTCCTGGAGAGCTTTTTGTCCAGCTGCAATTTTCTCGATGTTTTTTCTTCCTGTACTCAGACGTTTCCTAAAGACCAGATAGAACAGTGCGAGTAAAGACGCCAAAACAATTCCAACTATAGTTGCAATAATGGAACTGGAACGGAGACCTTTCTTTACATCTTCCGTTTTTTGACTCAATTCTTCAGTCTTGTTCTTCGCAAAATCTGTAGTCTCCGAAATCTTAATACCCAACTCATCTGCAACTTTCTTCAAAGACTCTGAGGTCTCCCGAGCGGATGATTCTAGTTCTCGAATACTAGCTGCGTTGCTCTCCATTCGAGAACGAAGCTGCTTATTCTCATCTAGAATGGACTGATACTTCAAATCCAACTGCCGCATCTGCTCCTCAAGTTGAACAATACGCAGGCTATCAAGATTCTCCGCGTTAGCGACGCCGATTATAGCGATAGATGCTATGATAAAAGATGTTAATCTTTTCATCTTGTTTACCTAAATGATGTTTGAATATAATACGAAACAGAATACCCACCACCACTCAGGGTTTCGGTTCCATAGAAACTTCTAACATTGGATGCATTAACGGATGCAGCAATTCTATACGTGCCATTCTTGAGTGAAAATGTACGACTACCATGTGCTGGAATAACAATCTCTTTACTTTCTGCCGAACCACTATATAGTAATGTTAGCTGATACGAAGTATCATTACTAACAGACACAGACGATATACTACCATATCCATAATAAGACTGGTCCATAGAAGGGAGGGTACCATGATCGCCTTGAGCAATATTACTAACACGAATATCAATAATACGCTTATTCGCAGCAGCCGCATGTGCACCACGAGGGAAGTTTTGGAGATACTTCTGGTAAAGAGCGATGGTATTACCAGAAGATGCAGCTTGCCATGCCGTGGATTCTGTTTTCCATTTATTCTCTTCGAGCTCCTGCTGAATAGCAGCTATCTTAGAATCAGCATCTCGATACTCAGATGCGGGAACAGCTTTCTTATAGTTGTTCCATCCCGCAATTGTATGAGTTTTTTCTGCTTTATTATACAGTCCATCACATATACTATGTATCTGTTTATCAGCGTCTTTACTATAAGAATAGGGGACCTCTTTCTTGAATTGATTCCATCCTTCGATACTCTTTTTCTTCTCAGCGATACTATACAGTGAATCTGCCATCTGTTTCACTAATACAACCGCCTTTTCGCTCTGGGCCGTTTGAGGATACTTTTCGGAAAAAGTATTAAGTCCAAATATGCCATCATGCTTAGCGAAAGCTAACAACTTATCCAATACCTCGCCCTTATGTGCTCCGTTCGGGTTTTGCTGAAGATATAAATCGCAGGCATCTGCAGTGTTCTCACTCAAGGCCAACTGATATGCCCTTTCTTCCGCCTTAACTTTCTCTCCTCTAGAATAAATGATACCAATCGCACTTAAAATGGCAACTAATGATACAGCTATAATCGTAATAGTTCTTGTCCTTTTCTTAATGGATTGAATACGTTCAGTAGCCTCCTCACGATGATGGCCGTTGGGATACCTCGCCAAATAAGACTTATAATCATCCACGGAAGAACAAATAGAAAAGTGCTCATCTTCCGTTCGCAGATCCAAATCGACAGAAACTGAATCTAAAGTCAATCCTAATGAATCTGCTAAAGATTTTAATGATTTACTATTCGGGTCAAATCTATTCTTCTTGAATTCTTCTGTCGTATCGAGTTTTGCTATATAATGCATTACTTTATCCGCTTCCTGTATGGCCATGGCCGCGGAGAAACGCGCTTGTATTAATGTGGTATGGGAAGTACTATATAAACTCCCAAATTGACCGTATCGACTGTTGCTTTTAAAGCTCTTTGAAGCACTCTCAAGATCATTCATCGCTCTATTCACAAAGTCGATGACTCTACCTATCGCATATTGAGCAACGTCTGTACATAGTTTTTTGTATGATACGGATTCTTTACCTAAACGCGCTCTTACAGAAATAAGAGTCGGAGCACATTTCTTGATGACATCGATGACCTGTTTGCATCTGTCGATCTTCCCGCCTTCTTTAGCAAATATCCTCTGAAGATCCTTACTATCGTTAAAAATATCTTTCGGAGGAAGATTCGAGATGATTTTCTTCAATATATCTGTATTCTGCTTGCACCTATCCTTGACGAGTTTTCCTATTGCCAAATCTTCAGCATATTGTTGCAAAACCATAGCTCTAGATGCGGCTTCATATTCGCCAGACGAGTTATAATAGTTAATCCCACATTGCAATATCTGCTTTGCAAGATTGTCTATTGCGTTTTCCACTCGCGTTTTTTCGAAGTCCCGTAATTCCAACAGCTTGGCAACAACGGGCTTGGATGCGTTCATTAGTGTGACGCCTGCATTATACGACTCGTCAGGGTCATGGGCATCCGCATCTTTCGCAACATCTATCAATGAATTAAGTTCAGAAATAGGTTCTCCAATTAATTTGGCCATCAAATAGTCGGCACCTTGAGCATACCCCTTTGAAGATGCCAATTTACATAATGCTATTGGTGAAACATATTTGCGGATTTCATCAAGATATAACTTAGCGATCTCGTCCTGAGAGAAAACCGTTGTCTCACCAGCGATACTCGATACAAATGGACTAAACTGATCCCCATGAATCAGTTGAAGCATAGTAGATATAGATTCAACTATACTCCCATTGATAAGAGAGAGCGTAGCGACATTTTGAAGATTGGACCAATCCTTTCCCTTCTTTAAGATTGAAATTGCCTTGTCAATATTCCCAGCGTTAGCTTGAGCAATACCTACCTCATCAAGATTAGAAGAATTACTCAACCAGAACAACGAATACTTAATCTTATCTTTAGGTAGATATATTGCATTTGCTGCAAGTTTTACGTTCTCTCCGCCTCGCTCTGGCTTTGCAAAGAAAGGTAATAAATCAACCGGAAACTGAACATCTCGCCCGACAGAAGCATATCGTTGAATCTTTGTAGTATTCGCTGATATTTCCCTTTGGGGCGCATTGGACAAACAGCCAAGAACTCGAAATGGATTATTCACCAGTATATCTATTGCCGATGCTGGTGTCATCTGGAGTTCAGAATCCTCCACCCGCTCAATTATCTGCTCGGCGGGGAACCCCCTGTCAACAAAACGTTGTTTCTGTCCACTTTTGACAGAGAACCTAATATTAGGAGCATTCAGGAAGGCATTATTCCCCACTGTATAGGTCACCTTGTCATTCAGCGAAAAGACACAAGAGGACTTTGTGTCGGAAATCGCGTATGGGGCTATTACCGTCACCGTTTCCGGTAAAGTATAGGATTTGAGTGGTATACCATCGGGAACTTTGAGCAATTTGGTCTTTTCCTTGTCATAGATTATACCTTCATCTGAGGAAAAGAAAGGGTTCTCTGGTGCCACATTAATCGCCTTCAATGCTTTTCCAAAACGGAAGGCATTGGATCCAATGAAAGAAACCGAAGCAGGAATAGAAATAGATGTGAGTTCTTTACAGGAAAGAAAGCAGTTGTTTCCAATGCGAACCACCCCCTCGGGAATAATGAGATCCCCTTCTAAATCCGTTTTGTTAAAACAGCTATCGCCCAGTTTGATTAACCCGGATCCAAATCTAACACGCTGGATTGTAGAATAATAGAAAGCAAGATTCCTGATTTCTGTTATTCCATCAGGAATGACAATACTCGTTAAAACACGCCCATCAATGTGTAATCGATGCCAACAGTTTAAGACGGCATTCCAATTAAGTGCGAGCCATTCCTTCAGCGTGCCCGGGTAATGAATATCGTGTAAGTTAGAGCACGAATCAGAAAAGGCATTTGATTCCACAGAAACTAAACCACGAGGGAGAACCAATGCTTTCAAGCCTGAACAATCTTTGAAAGCTCCGGAACGGATAGTTTCAACGGTATCAGGTACTACTAATTCCCCATCAAAAGAAGTTGGACAGGAAATCAATACTGATCTATCATCAGAATACTCAATACTATTAGAATCGATATACGGCATACTGACAAAGACAACGAATTATAATGGTAATACTCTATTCCTTTAAATGCTATTGTTGAAACATCCACAAGATGTATCTTTCTGTTTTAGTGTCATATACCCCCCATAAAATGCTAGGTGCTAATATACTATTTTTTCACCCAAATTAATCTTTAAACTGTCACTAATACAAGAAAACTCACACCTTAATACTAGGATTACAAGCTGGCACGACAATCTATAAAGATAATGGCCGATCTCACGTGCACTTGTTCGGACTTCATTTCACAGTTTGACTATGCTCGGACAGTTCCGTAGTCCGGCCGATCAAAGTATGTGCCCTGTTCGCTCATTGCTAAGACAACCATTTGCCTACATACTCCTTCACATACTGCTTCAACTGTTCGCCCTCCAATATGGAGACATCTGCAGCCAACCCGATAACAAATCGGCCCGCTCCCTCATCACTATGAATAATAGTTTTAAGAAGCCACTTCCCATCTACCCTCTTCAGATCTTTCTCCGCAAGAGGGAATTCCTCCAACAAAAGATTCTTCGCCCGAGTATTAAGCTGTAAAGTGATTGACTCATTGAGATCTCCTGTCATCCTGAACACATCGGGATTATGAACCTTGTGACTTGCAGTGAACTGCCAATCTTTATCCGTAACCTCGACAGAGTGTATCCTCATCACCTTGAACACCCGGTTTTCTCCCTTCTCTACATCCCACGCCCAGACATCAATCATATTCGCCGTGAACTCCATGGGCTCTACCAAACGGTCGCGGGTTTCATTGCTATGGGCCGATTCATAACCCTTCAACACCACCTGCTTACGGTGTTTGATCGCCTCCGCTAGGGCTTCAACATTTGCTGCATTAGCAGGATTGTCTATGTAGTTAGCGATACTGGTACTGTCGTAAACACTGGCTAATTTGCGCTGCAGATCCCGCTTCAAGGCATTGTTGTTATCAATTCCCTCAATGAGTTTGGCTATGATGTACGCTTCCTCTTCCGTGAAATAAATAAGTCGATTGAAATCGGTAATTCCTCGCACAATCTTGCCCATGGCATATACGTTACCATACAGCTTGTTCACCACGAATCCAGAATCACGGATGGTGTCAATATAACGATAGATGGTTCGTGGCGTAGTTCCTATCTCGGCAGCCAACTGATCTATCGTGCGGCTCACATTGCCAGTGAGCAGCTTCATCAGACGAAGAATCTTGACGATTTTAGGCTGGTCCATAAGGCACTACTCTTCGTCGTCGGTGATATCTTCCTCGGCAAACATCCCTTCGTCGGAGTTAATGGCCGCATCTCTGACGATTGATTTCCCCGTCGCCTGTTCGATTCGCTTTAAGATTTGTTCCTTCCGATCGGCAATAAAGGCATAGAAATCATCAGTTCGGATAATACTCGGGTTAATTAGGTGTGTACAAAGAAGGTCATTGATATCTTCCGTTGTTGCCTCAGCGCGTTTTTCAAGGCGAACAAGATACTTGCTCGGGGCCTCGCCGCCCACAAAAATGTTTGTTCCCTTAGAAAGCGGTGTTTTATTGACTATGGTATCATAATCAGTCCTGGGGATATGATTCTTTTCACACCAATGCCTCGGGAATATATGATGAATATCAATTGATTCATCAAAATACGTCATATTGTCGATTTTCGATCCGGATAGCCAGTCTTTTGTATTCTCATCCATCAAAAGGGCATAGATTCCCTTATAGGCTGCACTGTTGCGGGAACGAAGAGTATTAAGCCGCGTCGGCGAGAAGATTGCCTCATAGATGGTTTGCGGTTCATTTCCATCATTAATCACCCAGTCAACCACCTGTTGAATATCCTGGGCATAGCGGGTCTCATTGGCAGAACCATATAGTTCTCCGAAGACCCCACACCAGAACCAGCGCATCAATCGCCTCTTGATACCAAGGTTGTTTATGCTATCACCAAGGACAGCAATGATAGCGGACATAGGAATCAATTGAGTCGTATACGGCAAATCTCGAGCGGAAAAAATGTGATTATCCACAAGAATCTTAGCAGCTGTTAAGAAGCCGTCAACGACAACGTCTCTATAGACTTTGTAGTCATCGACTCTGAGTTCAAGCATATTCTTCCTCTTGGCGCTAACGGCGGGAAGTTTCTCGGGGTCGACACCGGACTTTTGTGCTTCATCCCTTTTCTTATAGGTTGACAATAGCGTTACAGCCTGGATAATATCCGTGTTGCTGGTAAGCTTCAGGACCTTTGCTTTACTAAACCTGGCTTTGATCTCTTCCCAGTCATGCTTAAGATCGAAACCACTGGCCGCATAGGTGGCGGTCAAAAGTTCAAAGACAGTAAGGGATACGCCTCCGGTATTCACTTTCTCAAATACCTGGCAGACAGCTTCTTTGGAATTCTCTTTCTTCATCTCAATTACCGGCACATCATAATGGCTGTAGTTGTTGATGACATAGCGCTCGAATTCACTGAGAAATCTTATTTTTTCAGGGTTATAATCCCAATACTTTTCAAATCGCCAGCGCCATTCACTATACTCGTCAATCATGCATACGGGATACATGAGATTCTCAAACTCCTTCTCCTGGGTAGTTAAGTCAAGAACAATATCGCGACCGAGATTCGCCGTAATCACCTTTTTCTCATTGATGGAGAAGATGGCTTCTTCCAAGTCCACACTAGGATCCATAGCCTTCTTCATATCGATGTAATACCACCGCAGGATTTCATATCCCTTGGCATTCTTTGTCTTCACCACCTTGTTAGTCACAATGGCCTGATAAAGACTTGTTAATCGTTGCTGGCCATCAAGGATTAGGTACTCTGGCCTTACACCTTCCGGAGCAGGAGCGCCTTCGACGGGTTTGGTCTTGAAAGAAACATTGTCACCGGTTTCCAAAAGCGTGACAACACTTATAGGGAAAGACTTTATTACGGATGCCAGCAGACCTTTTATCCGATTATCATCCCATACCCAGCCGCGTTGAAAATCCGGGAGCTGAATCTTTCCTTTGCTGATATCATTCAACAGTTCGGACAAGCTTCTTTTTGTCGAGTCAAAAGTTTCCATAATCTATTAACTTTAAGCCCTACTTTGCTACTTGTAAGCGTCATAATCCTCATAGGAAACGCCGCCGATGTCGCGCCCAAACGTCGCACTACGACCTTTATAGGCCTTACTCATCGGGTGGGTGGTATCCTCTTTATAGCCACGCATATGTTTGAAAAGGTCGTTAAACGACTTCATCTTGATGTCATCAGAAGCGCGACTTATTGCGAGACCATAGGCCGTGGAAAGAATTGGGCAGAGCTCCTTTGCTGAAATGTCATCCATCTCCAGGACAGAGCGCGAATCCCATTCCTTATCGGACACGAGATGAAGTTCGGTGAAACCAGCGTATCCACGACGTAACCGTCCAAAGGTACTTCCACCACCACAGAAGATGATGGGACGGTTATGAAGAACTCTCTTCAGTCGCTCAACATTGAAGCTGGTATTGTGCTTGAAATTCTTAATGATCCGCTGATACAGGTCATTGAAACGCTGATTCACAAGACTCTGGTAATTACTGATTAACGGAGCCTTTAGATCTGCACTGCAAGCATTGGAGTCTTTCCGGGAATCGTCTTCAGGATTGGAGTCCGTGAGGTAGTTAAGTCCTTTGTTGATAGAGAAGAAGTCATACACTTGCGGAAGGTTGTTTTCAATGGTGAAGAAAGAAACATCCGTAGTTCCACCACCAATATCAAACATTACGCTCATTCCGCTGGACACTTTCCCCTGGCTGATCAAAGGATTAAGACAGGCGTAAGCCTCTGGGAATACCAAGATCCCGAAAGTATCCTTGTCGTGGTCGGAATATGGTCGGATTTCTGTTACGGACCGCAATTCATCAATTGTCGTATCCAGGAATTGTTGCTTGTCGCCATCAAACAATTCCTCTACAAGGCCGTATGCGCTGGCGAGAATCCGGACCGCCATTGCTTTAGCTTGCTTGAGGTGGCCGGTGTCCGTAGGAGCCCCCATCTGGATAACGAAATTCTGTCCATATTTCTCTTCCAAGTTAAATAGGATATAGGCCAGGTAGAGAATCGAAAAAAACATTGCATCCTCGTGTGTCAAAGCGGCCGATTGGGTACCGTTGAAAGTGGCCTGCTTGAAATAGCGGATAATTTTGCCCCTGTCATCACTTGGAAGATATCCGTAGCGAAGATGCCCATCGGGCTGAACGCTGATGATGGACGGAAGAGTATACTGGCTCTGGCCGGCGCAGTCCTTGAATTTCATAAATGAGTATTCAAGTTCGGCACTTTCCTTTCGTTCAATGCAGACTTTCGTCTGATGAGTACCAAAGTCCAATCCTACGGTAATCATACGATGCAGACCAAATTAAGAGACAAGATTTCTTCTTCGATAGAGATTCCCGGATCCGCATTGATAATGTCCAAGCGTGCGTCCATCTGTTTGTGGTAGTTTTCGACGTTGGCCTTGCCCAGCCGGATTGCACCTTCCAATTCACGAACTTCCTTCGGCGTCATCCAGTCTCGGAAAGAGCGCAGCCGGTCCTCCCATTCCTCTATGCTTTGCTCACGGCTCTCGATGAGGGATCGGTAGTATTCACGTGTCTGGAGGTCATTTCGCTGACGCTCGGATTCAGCCGTCCGTTTAATTTCATCGATGCGCTTCTGAATTTCGCCGTGAATGGCGTCAAGAAGGTCGTATCGCATGTCTTGGATTACCTCTGAATTGAGGTATTCCACATCGGGGTTGTGCTCCTTCCCGGCAATTTGACTGAGGCCAAAGAGATGGTCCACCATATCAGAATCCGCGACAATACTCATATTCTGTGCATCGTACAAGATAGGGAAAAGCTCTGCGTTGGTCTTCTTGATACCCTGGACCATCCGACTGGTCATTAGTTTGTATACGGCAAGGAAATAATGCCCTCCAGCAGGCATCGTTTCGTCAGCTGATAGAGCATAACTGAACGACGTACTGATACGATCGTCTTTTGTTTGGAAGTAATTTTGGCAAGCGCAGATGAGAGGATGGTAGATGTTGACAAATACCAGGCTGCGATCATCATACGCAAGTTCCTGCTTGAAAGTAAGGCGGAAGGTAAGCCGGTCTTCCAGGGAACGGATGAAACTGTTGAACAGTTGATCATACTCTTCACCAGCGGGCTGGTAACGTACAAGGAAATTGCGCAGAGACCTTGGTTCGCTAATCGGAACAACGAATTCAAAAATGCCACCACCAAGATCGTCCAATCTGCAGGTAGTCAACTCTGCGGCAATGGCCGACTCGATGTAGTTGCGCAATTCGATATCTGTGACGAAGGCATTCTTCTTGAGAATTCGATCAATCTCGTCGCGGAAATAGGAGTCATTGGTAAGGGTATTGTTTAGACCCTCATCCAGATGTTTGATATTCTCACGCTCGTTTTCGTAAGCCTGGGCAACTTCCTCCATTTTACGGGCCCGCTCTGATGGAGTAAGCCTCTTGATATATAGTTCCCTCTCGCTTTCCTCCATCATCTGCCGTATGGAGATCCGCTTATTCCCTGGTGCCGGAGCATCAAGGATGGCTTCCATATCGCCGACCGTACCTTTGAATATCCCGATACGGGTTAGGAGACGTTCATAGATGTCTTCCTGGATGGAACCAGCCACAACCATCGAGTAAATGTTGACCACTTCGGACTGTTGACCAAATCGGTCGATACGGCCAATGCGCTGTTCGATGTCCATCGGGTTCCATGGCAAGTCGTAGTTAACCATCGAGTTGCAGAACTGCATATCCAGACCTTCACTACCGACCTTTGATGACAATAGGATGTGGATATTGGGATTATTCTTGAACTCCTCGATGATCTCTTCCCTGTTCTGAATCAAACCATGGATTATTAGGCTATTATAACCGCGATTCTTCAGGCGTATTTGCAGGTAGTGCAACGTCCGGCGGAATTCTGCAAAGACGATTATCTTATTGATGCCATTCTTGAAGACCTCATTGATGATTTCCACCAAACGGTCAACCTTGCCATCTGAGTACTCGGAAAAACTGTCAAGACCAGCGTACAGGTCTTCTTCCGAGTTTAAGTAGGCAAATACGGAGCTGGCGATCTGCTTTTTTTTGGTAATGAGACCGAGAACGGCACTCTGATCCATCTTGACTTCACCTCTGGAATCCGTCCAGGAATTCTCAAGAATATATTCGTTTATTGCTTCATCAAAGTATTCTTGCTCTTCCTTGCCAAGCTTTACTGGAATCAGATGAGGCTTGCGCTCTGCCTGGGACATATCCAACGTCACCTCTCGCTTGCGCGTACGCGAAAAGACGCTGTTCATCACGCTGATGGAATTCAGAAGGTACTGGAGACGAGCGCGATTCTTATGATTGTCTTCTCCGTCCAACAACTCCATAATCTCCTTGTAGATGGGGTCATCCTTAAAAGCATCCGCCACCGTCGTGTAACTCGAATATATCTCTCGTTCATCAGCGGAGAATGAAGTATAAACCTCCGCGGTACTCAAGGCGTCTTTAATGGAGTGAAATGAGGCATTTCCATTAAGCGCCGAAATAGCCATGATAAACGGACGATTCTGCTCAATGAGGTTGCTGAAAATCTGGTAATTGAAGTACCGGGTATTGTCAAGCAAATGCAGCAGGTTATAGAGATTCTCGTTGCTGATCATCACCGGCGTCGCCGTAAGAAAAAGAGCAGAGTCCGCCAAGGACATCAGAATCTCGGCGCCACTGTAAATTAGTGTACCAGTGTTACGTAAACGATGAGCCTCATCACAGACCACGAGGGAGAATTTGCGGCCAGAATCGGTCAAATATGAAATCAGGCTGTCCGATTCCCCACTCTGTTCCGCTTTCTTGGTATCATTCTTTTTGAACCTGATTTTCTCGTAATTAACGATTCCCCGCACTTGTCCGTTTCGGTACTGAAGATCATCAAGAAGTTCTTTCGGCTTCTCGTAAATACGGAAGGATAGTCCAAATTTCTCTTGCAGTTCCTTCTTCCATTTCACCTGAAGAGACATCGGGCAGACGATTAGAGCATTCTGGAACTCGCGTCTTGCCTTCAATTCCAACATGATATGTCCGGCCTCAATGGTTTTACCCAATCCCACCTCATCAGCTACCAATAGACGGCGGCTCGGCGAATTGAGAAACTTCAAGAGCGGTTTGAATTGATATGCCCGGAACAGCGTCTTTGAGGCCTTAAGGGACGAAATGGTTGAATTATTGGAACTCTTGATCTTGAAAGATGTATTCTTCTTTGAATACTCCGAATATGTACCAAAAATGCCGTTGGAGCATCGTTCAAAGGGATCAGACACATTGTAATCTGGCACCAGGTCCTCCTCCAGCTCATCCGTAATCTTACCATCCCAGCTCACACGATAAATCTGACGCCCACGGCGAGCGGGTGCAACTTCAATGATGGTTCCTCGTTGCGAGGAATCATGCCTAAGAACGGACGTGCCGAGCTGGAACTTTGCCATAACCCCAATACATACTTAAGGATAACGCGAGTCTTACTTCTCCTCCGCCTCAATATCCAACCCCAACTGCGAAGCCGATTCCTTGACGGCACGGTAGATGGGTGAATTCTCGTTCAGGGGGGCCATTTCAGTGGATTTAGCCTTGAAAGAGACGCTTACCTTCAGGCTATTACTCTTCAAAGGCAGAATGAAACTACGGAAAAGATCAGTCCAATTTTCAAGGGCGACATTTCCTGAGATGGTAATGGACTTGAACTCCTTGACCGCCGGGGCAGGAGGTACAGGACCACCGGGCTCCTCCTCTCCGCCAGGGTTACTCGGTCCCGGGGGAGTAGGTTGTTCGCCTCCTCCGGGCTGTTCCGGCGTCCCGGACGGCTTCGGCAACACAGACGTATCGACTAGCCAATACTCTTCACTTTGTGCGTTAAGGAAGGGGATGGAATCCGTCCCGACATAAATCTTGTCCCAGTCACCCGAAGAACCGACAGCGACATTGAAGACACCCACTTCGCAGTATTTCCGTACGGAACGCTCGATGGCTTCCGGGCCGGAAATCATAGGCTTGTCATCGTATTTGAGGAAGGCCTCGTAAACAAGCTTGACCGGAATAGCCGTTTCAACTGTAGGAAGCAGGTTGTTGTCAGATAGGGTTTTGCGGCCTACGGAATCCAGTAACCACTCCTCTTCCTTCAACTTGGAAGGGAGATTGATAGAGATAAGGGTAGACAGGTCGCGCGAAGGATCTTGGATGTTGTATCGATGAATTCCTTCCTTTGCAGAATGCTTCAGGACCACGCTGTAGGCCTGCACGAGAGCGTCTTCCAATTCACGGTCAAAGGTACGCTTACGGCCTTCGATATCCGTCTTCTGGTCCTTCTCCAGGGCAGTTGCATACTCGGTCAGAATCTTGGTACAAGCGATGTAATCTGCCAGTTTGACGTTCAATTGTGCGCGGCCGGCCTCAGAGCATGCCAGGTAGAGAATCGTATTCCGGTAAATGCGTTCAGAAAGGCCTCGCTTGGTTGACGTGTGATTAACAAAGCGCTCCGTAGCGCTGTCAATGCGGTCAATGGAGGCAGAATACTTGGGGTGAAGCAGAATCAACGTCAAGCTCTTCTGCTCAGGAATATCTTCTGACGGGTCAACCAGCACCTTGAAAGGACTGCCCATCAAGTTGACTGCCTTTAGACGCTTCAGTATTTCCACATTCATCTCGTCCACCGTAACCTCGGACTTCGCCTGGTTCAATAAGATGTTGACGTTTGCCTTCGACTGGAACCAGAAGCGTTTCCCGCCCGTGCTGGAAGAGTACAGGTAATGTGCAACGGACTCCAGTTTGTTCAGAACGCCATCAATGTCATTGTGGTTGAAGGCATTCGGTCGCAGCATACAGAGTTTCAGCTCCTGGATGGAAAGACCATGCTGATGGTCCCCGCCTACCGATGCCAAGAGTAAAGTCGTGGCAATTCCCTGAGTGAGCCGATAAGTAAAGGCGTTACCAGATGTCTCGGCATTGTCAATCTTGTAGGCATTGCTGGACGTGCCGTACACATCCGCATGCATAACTGTCTCCCAGTTAGCGCCCATCAGATTGTTGATTGTGCCGGTGATGGTGGTCAGATTCTCTAGATTGAGATCCGAGGTATGAATCAACGCTTGTGTACCAGTGAGAGATGAACGCCGGCGCCAAAGATCCTGTACGATAGACGCTAACAGGCGCAATACACCACGGGTACGCTGGAAGCGAGGGTCATTGCCCCAACGGAGGCGGAACATATCTATGAGTTCCGGATGGAAAGGATAGGACTTCCGGATACGGTTGGCATAGGCGCTATTGTCCGACTGCGGCGGAAGATCTCCGCGGCGGTTGTGGTACATATCCTGGTACTTCTTTGCCACCTTGTCGATGACTGACGCATCCAGGATCTGTTCAAATAGACGGCGACGGACCACTTCGAAGATTTCCTCATCATCCACTGGCTTCACGGATGTTCCCACGCGCACAACTCTCGTTTCAAGTGAGGAGAGGACTTCCTGACCGATGGCGGCGGCAGCGACTTCAGTCGCACTGGCGGGTAACGTGACAATGAGTACGCTACGAGGGATTCCGGAAACCACCTCCGTAAGCGTCTGTATGAAACTGTTGGTCTGGTTGAACAACGTGCCCTGTCCAACCTTCTGCCCCGTGGCCTTGACACAGTAGTCCGCAAGTTCATCGATAAGAATCAAGCAGGGTGTGCAACACTCAATGATGGGCTTGAACAGAACTGACGAAGGCGCAGTTCGCGCGATGTCGTTTTGGCGAATCTTTTCATACGCAGCCGGGCCGCCCAACTGATAGGCAATCTCTCCCCAAAGCGTGTAGATGGTAAAACCTTCATCTGCCACCCGGCCTTGGATTGGATCAGTGGTGTTGTTGGTGAAAACGGCCACCTTGGCATCATCGAACTTAGGCGTCACATTCTCAGAGAAAAGCTTCATGTCACGACCCAGCGACGCGATTCTGCTACCGCTCTTGGCAATGTGATAGAGAGATATCAAGGAGTGGGTCTTACCGCCGCCAAATCCAGTCTGAAGGGAGATGACGCGATTTTCGGATTCTTCGCCATTGAGCGCTTGAACCATGCGGTTGGAGATGTCCCGCAGGCCGGCTGTTACATAAGTCTTGGCAAAGAAGAGGCTCGGGTTGGTGTAGACATCCGGACCGGTGCCAAGGGCCACTTCACTGAGGTTGGCCGCAAAGATAGACTCGTCTAGTTGGGCATTTCTAATGTCATAATGCGGAATGGCATTGTTGAACCAGGCCGGGAGCACTTCATCGGCACCGACAATAGGGGCTGTGGCTGCAGGCATTAAGGTTTGGGCCTGAACGGGCTTTGGGGCCGGAGCTGGTGAGGCTTCAACCTTGTCACCATTCTGGATGCGCTGGATCTCATCATAGACATCCTGCATCTCCAGTAATTTGGCGGCGCCCTTCATATTCAGATAGGCACGGGTGATTTCATCCTCATCCAGTTCCTGGAAATGCTGGCACTTGTTGCGGACCTCCTTCAACTCTTTGAAGTAGTTGATGAGCTTGTTCACATCTCCATAATTACCAACTTCTTGCTTCAATGCCTCTTTGTATGCGATACCGAACGAGAAGAGAATGTTATAGTCAATCAAGTTCGCAGTATTGCCACCGGAATCTCTCAGATTACGAAGAGACATATTCCAGGCGCGTTGCTGATCATACCCGAGCTGGGAGAAAAGCTCGCCTTCCCAGGGTTTTCCAGGTGCGGCTTTTTCAATTACGGCTATCACATAGGGCCTCATCTTCTCCAAAAAGAAGCCCAGTGCATTGAACAGGCTGGTATTGGTACTTGTGCTCATATCTGTAGCTGTTATAGTTCAATGATTATTCGATGCCAAAATCAATAGACATCTGCTCGGGTTGATGCTGGTCAACCTCGCGGGATTCCTGACGGAGGTTGTCGGAGTTGCCAAGAAGTCCTTCCACAGATTTCAAGTCTTTCCCTTCAGGAAGCAACTCCTTCAAGGAGGCTACCAGACGCCAGAAAGGAGCGCTCTGGTCATCTGCTCCAACATTATGGAGTAGCGTAAGCAACAAATGGCGGTCTCCCTTTTCATAGGCAAGCATCGCTCGATGTACCTGATCAATAAGAGAATCCTCCGGATGGGTGCCCTGCGTCGTACTATTGCCAAGGTGCTCAGCGGCAGTAGCCAGGTGCTGTTTTTTCCCTTCACGGATAAGGAGTTTACGAGCAAATATGTCAGACACATCTACAGGCATACCAACGCGGGTAAACTTAGTGGCATCGTCAAAATCGGTTTCGCCCATACCGTTCATCTGAAGCCAGCCGATGTAAAACCTTGTGAAGTCATCACCCTGAACGCCCTTCAAGAGGGAGTTGAACGCGGAATTACGTGCCATTTCCAATAACTCGGCAACTTTGACTTCGCTACCGTCAGCTTTTTCGACAACCTTATATTTGCCAAACTCGCTGACCGCTTGGCCAAAGCATGCTGTAAGCAAATCAGCGCCACGGAAGCCTAAAGCATACAGGTCCTCGACTTCCTTCTCAACCTTCTGAATGATAGCTTTCTTAACTTCCTTATAATCTCCAAAGCCTTTTCTTTCGGAAGGACGGCATGCAACAGTTACTGACGATTCAAGATAAGCCTTATCTGTTTTCAATCCTCCTGACATCTCAGTATCAAGAGACCACGATCCCGTAATATTCATTCTGGCTGTAAGTATCGAATTACAAAGTGTCGTCCAAGCCTCCGTACTCTGATGTGCATACATAATACTGACAATATCAGACGTCTGAACCTCAATAGCATCAAATATCTCAGTAAGTTTATTCTCAAAATGGAGTCTCGCTTTTCGCTCATCTCCTCCGAATCGATGCTTCATTGCTGTGCACTCCTCCGTTTTTGGAGTTAATGGAGTAGAGAAGTTGACAGGATAAATATCCCCCAATGTTCTTTTGAGCCAAACATAATAGAAATCTGAACAATCGGAGTAAGTTATAGCATCATAATAAGGAGGATCAGTAATAACGGCTGACAGTGACTTGGCGTCAAACTGAATCTTATCTCCGCTTGAAGAGTTCTCAAATCGAGCACTAAAAGATGAAAAAGATTCAGAATCAATATACTTTAGAATCCAACCCAATTGATTGATTGCACTTCCAGATGAATTACAAAAGGGATTAGACTCCACGAAATCAAATATCATCGAGATAGATTGACGTCCAAAGAGATGCTGGATTTTCTCAGAAATGTCATTCCAACGACTGAACATCGTGTTAAATTGAGCAATCCTATCAATCCAGATTGCCAAATATGTCAAAAGAGCATTACTGTAATCAGAAGGAGTCAGCGAGTCTTTTACCTCATTAAAGTATTTAATGAAAGTGTTAACGGCCCTCAATTGCCGAGGTGAAAACAGAGTCTTCCACTTAGTGAATCCCCAAAAGGCGACCATCATATTCCGACCATCATTCAAAGGCAACGATTCCTCCGGCCCATCAATCTCGTCAACGGGGCTCTCAACAATACGCCGAATCGATTCAGTTGGAAGAGAATAATGCTTTCCATTTTCGGACTCACTTATCATAGCATAAAAAACAGGAGTTAATCCTGTTGCACGTGCTTGCTCCTTTGTTATCTTTGAATCAGTTACACTGCCACAACAAGGGCAAGTAATTGTACCATGATGATTCCATTCGCCAAGCACATGAGTATCATACCTGCCCTTTTTCAGCTCAAAGAGCACATGGTTGTCAACCACAACAGGATTAAGATAAACTTGAGTGTTTTTTGTATTTGCTAAGTAGAAATTCTTCATCATAGGAAAATCTGCTCGGCACGAAGGATTGGAACACCTGCCATGTCTTGCCCAATAATATGCAGCGACAGTGTTTCCCGCCTCATCTTTAGGGTAATACTTCCCGATTTCCGTTTCAGCTTTCTTAATAATAATATGGGCATAATATGCGACATCAAATGAAAGTCGGTTGGGTATCGATACTGTCTCACCAGAGAATAAAGCGCCTGAAACTTCCTGAAGAATATTTTCACCGAGAGATCCATACAAGCGCTCAAACTCTTTTCTTGAAAGAATAAGGGGCTTCCCATACTTTTGAGGAAGTTCGGCGGATCCTTTCTCCACGATATGAGCGACAGGATTAATATCGTTACCAAAACTTCGGCATCCAAGTCGGGAGGCCTCTAATGGGATGGCACCCCCACCGGCAAAAGGATCAAAAACGGCGGGCATTCTATTTTGAAAATCCTCAATTGCACGAAGCAATTTATTCTCAAGGGAAATGACTCTTTCTGAATCCTTATGACGGTCCACGAGGCAATACAACTCGTTTTCAGAAGTCTCTATTGCATCTTTATACTGATCGAATGACGAAGACAAAGAATCATAAGTGAGATCAGGATGCATTTCTGAGTTATATGCGATCCAAATAAATTTCTGTGCCTTGTTTAGGATAAGCTTATTATCGTGATTCTCCCATTTAATCAGTGACCCAGGAGCAAGCTGGTCTGCTGGAGCCGTCTTCTTTCCGACCTTCATGTTCTCTTGGCATAGCGGAGAGAATTTACCGATGAACATCATCAAACGATTCCGCATATTATCCTCCATCGGATCATAAGCTGCAGTATATGGAATATCCTTGTATGGAGCATATTGACGGTCCGACATAAGGATATCAGCAACGGCATCCTTGAAGGCCTGGGGACAATACTCATCAAGAGGGTCAGGAACGAGACTGGCAAATACAACAGCACGACATGTGGGAAGAGGACGTCTTGCCCACCAAATATGAAGTGTACGTATATTGCCACCAGCCAAACGATTATCTCTCACGCTTTCAGCAGAGATTTCTTTGATTGGCATGGCCACCTCAATGAGTTTTTTCGCTTTCATAAATGTCTCTTTCTTATTTCACGTTAGATCTCCATTCCTCCTCAGGCAGATAAAACTGTACTCCCTTGACGAGTTTCTGGAAGTTCATCCGGTTGATTGGATTCCAGAATGTATGGAGTTCGGGCTTGGTTTTGCAGTTGGTCACGATATAGAGCCACGCCCTTTCGCCAAGCTGCTGGAGCCGGTTTACTTCGTTTTCGGACAGCATGACACCATCGACACCGGCACGGCCCTTCACCTCGACATAGCGCTTCATTCCGTCGGGACCAGTGGTCCGGATATCATAGCCCAGATTCTTCTTGGAAACATCTTCGGGCGTGCCGCCACAGGAACGCTCATAGTCCATAGCAACCTGCATGGCGATGGCTTCAACCTCATCGTCTCTGTGCATCCCGAAGTGTTTCTCGAATTCCATTTCGCTGAGAGGAACCACGTATGCACAGCCAAGCACTTCCGGTTTCTTAGGAGATAGTTCAACCATCTGATCCAGTTCCTCAAGACGGACGACCTTGCGATCCTTCAACTCTTGCATTCGCGCCGTTTTAGCAGTCAGTTGATTCTGGACCTTTTCGCTGTCCGATAGGAATACCTTGCCCTGCAGCTCATTGATCTGCATACTCAAGTCGAAGATGACCTGTTCGAAGGCTGCTTCAAGGTATTCGCGCCGTTTCTCATTATCCTCTTTGACGCGGTTTTCTGTTTCCTCAAGAAGCGGCTCCGTTATGTGCTCAAATGCCCATTGGATGACTTCGTCCTCATCCTTCACTGCCGGGGTCTCCACCTCTTTGGCGAATTCGCTGGGCGGTACCAGGTCCAGGAACTTTGCCGGTGAGGTGATATGGAACTCGCCGTCAGCGGTCTGGTAGACCAGCGACAGCAACTCATTGGCTACGTTGTCTTCCGCCTTGGATGGGCTGTTGTCGGTAATCTGGTTCTTGATATAGAAGGCCAGATAACTTTCGCTGTCTTCAGGAGACACCAAGACGGTGCCCTTCAGCATCTCTTCACGAAAACCTTCCCGGACCACATCTACGAGGGCATCGAACAACGGGTTACCGGGGTTGATGTAGTGTGCCTTACCCGACAGCGCGTTGGCATTCTGATAGTCCAGGAATTTATGCTTATCGAAGCACAAGAGCAGATGAGCAACGTTACTGACATTGATCTTGTAACGTTCCTTGAGTCTCTTGGCGATGACTGCAGGGACGCTGGTCATCTGGAAGATACCGTCACCGAGTTCCTTGTATTTGCCGCCCAGGTGCTTGAAGGCGCGTTCGAAGAACATCCGCACATAGATGGGTTGCAGGCGCTTTTCATCGGAATCCTCCTTGAGACGGTGGGCATCGGCAAAATCCACAGTGCTGTGGGCAATGGCGTTCTTCTGGTCCCGAATCTTCTCCCGGAAGAGGTTACGCATGGATTCGTCATCCTGATTGATAAACCTATCCAGTTCGGAAGCGCGGCCATCAAATACCGAAGAGATGATGTCGTCCAAAGAAACATCCTTCAGCACATCCTGAATCACATCATAGACACGGTCGTCACCCAGGCTTTCGCGAATGATGTCCATCTTCTCAAGGAGCTTGGAAAGGACCTTGCCTTCCCGGGTATTGCCTGCCACCATGTTGAAGACCATCACGTCGTTCTGCTGGCCATAACGGTGGATACGTCCCATGCGCTGTTCCAAGCGATTCGGATTCCACGGAATGTCCCAATTGATCAGTAGGCGGCAGAACTGAAGGTTGATGCCCTCGCCGGCCGCGTCGGTGGCAATCAGAATCTGAGCATCGTCACGCATGAAGGCATTCTGGGCTTCCCGGCGTTCATCGACATTCTTTGCTCCATGGATTGTCGCAACTTTGTAGCCGCTGTTGCTCAGACGCTCGCTCAGATAGATTAGCGTGTCCTTATGCTCTGTGAAGATAACCAGTTTCTCTCCGTTGATGACGCCCTCCGACTTGAGGAGCTGACCGAGTTCCTGGAACTTCTTCTCCTCCTGGTTCTGGGCGTATAGGGCATCGGCCATATTGTATAAAGCCTTCACCTGCTTGGCTTCCTGCTGGATCTCCACGGCGGTCTTGGCCGTAGTGAAGAGCTTGAGCTTCTTCGGGTCGGCCATGATGTTGTCCAGGGCCTCGCGCTCGTCGTCTTCCAGCTCATCGTAATCGTCCATGCTGTCCAGGTCGAAGTCTTCGAGCTTCTGACGTTGCTTCCAAAGGGTGGGGTTCTGGGCGACCAGGTCGGCCAGGCCCTGGAGCGCAGTGTATCTCTTGAAAAGCGTATTGCGAATGGCGTAGATGGAGCTTACCAGGCGACGCTGCATCACCTGCAAGGCCAAGGAGACATGAATGTTCTTTGTCTCGGTTGCCTCGGCCTTACGGGCGGTAAGGTATTCAGTAACGGCATCGTAGAGTTTCTTTTCCTCAGGAGTTAGTTGGTATGCGACTGTCTTGGTATAGCGCTCCTTGTATAGCGGCCGTCCCTGCCAGTCCTTCATATCTTCCTTCAGGCGGCGGATGAAGTACTTGTTGATGCCGCTCTGGCCAATCTCCTGAATACGGGACGCCGCCAGGTCGGGCGTGGCGAAGATGTCTTCGTCCAGAAGTTGCATTAGGCATTTGAAAGTGTCCGCACGACCACGGTGGGGTGTTGCCGTCAAAAGGAGGATGTGTTCGCACTGCTTGGAAAGCGTAAGAGCAGCCTCATAACGACGCGACAGATAACGCTTGGAGCCATACTCGTATGCGGAAAGCTTATGAGCCTCATCAAAGATGATCAGATCCCAGCTAGTGCCTGTAAGCACCTTCATCACATCATCTTTGCAGATGAAGTCAATGGACGTGACAACCCGGTCATGGTCTTGGAAGATGGTGGGTTCAGAGTTGAACGCGGCCCGGTTGGCCAGGACGAAGGGGATGTTGAACTTCACACCCAGCTCATCCTCCTGCCATTGCTTGGTAAGACCGCCAGGCGTCACGATCAGGACACGTTCGACACGCTTGCGCATGAGAAGTTCCTTCAGCAGAAGACCCGTCATGATGGTCTTTCCGGCGCCGGTGTCATCGGCCAGCAGGAAGCGAATGGAAGGTTGCGGGAGCAGATACTTATACACGGCCTCGACCTGGTGGGGCAAAGGATCGACGACGCTACAGTTAATAGCGAACAACGGGTCGAACTGATAGGCGGAGTTGATTCTTTCCGCCTCAGCGAACAGCACGAACTTTTCCGGATCTCCCTTGAAATTGAACTTTCCTTCTTCCGTGACCACATCCAACTTCTCCAACTGATCCGCCTTAATGACCTTGCTGCTAGCTCTCTGGCTATTGATTCCCTTGTACTCCAATGAGATACTGCGGCCAAGCTGCTGTATCTTGGTGATGACAACAGGCTCTCCCGGAATCAGGTTATTTACGATGCTTCCTATCTGAACCATTTGGGCTGACACTGTGCTATTAACTAGCAAATTTAATCATTTTTCGTGTAACGAAACATAGGTTATGGTAAGATAGTAAAACCATCTTCTATATTTGACATAATGTTGTCTAAAAAATAGTCAATAGTCCAGTCTCTTCGCCCAACCCATATTGAACACAAATTTCGGCTGCTCGATTAAGTAGTAGGCCCTTCGGGGCAACCGTCCGCTTCGCCGGCGGGAAGAAAATCGCGGAAGCATTCGCTTCACGTTTTCTTCCCGCCGCGGTTGCGTATGGAACACAGCCGGTCGTGTGTTCAAATATGAGTCGGGCGATTCCTCAAAACAGG
>JAEEGL013131756.1_pt1 | contig 33980 bp, 27 predicted proteins | sample 9134231 | NCBI WGS metagenome assembly JAEEGL01 (sample SAMN16246548, study PRJNA631951) | gut metagenome | biome: gut microbiome; feature: rumen; material: fiber-attached | host: Bos | place: Iran: Karaj | collected 2018-10 | reverse complement strand
TTTGGTTTGCGAAGATTCTTTACTCGTTGTAACATGATTATTTATGGTAAGTTAAATTGATAAATAAGTTCATTCTTTTAAATCTCAAAGATTATATTTTCAAATACGAATTCTTTGTAAATCTGTAACTTCATAGCCGAGAGATTTGAAAATTCTTCTTATATGTCTTTTTTTTCATTCATTGAGTGTGATAATAATGCTTCCATTCTCTCATTTTTCTAAAGATTTTGTTCTAAGAAATTCTCATCATTCGTGGATTCATCATAAAATTTTTTCTTTTAATTGCCAATTAAAATTTTTATTTAAGTGGACAATATATGTTTTTTCTATTTCTTTGCTTGGATGCTCATATTCATGAACAAGTTTAGAGTTTGTTGTTAGGATCATAAGTCAGCGACTATTTTTATCAAGTCTTCAGATATAATAATATTTTTTTATAAATTCTGTTGGTAACAATTCATAAAATGTCTTATTATAAGGATCAGATTTTGAACAAGTATATCAAATTGGTTTATTGAATAAAAGAATCTCAGGCAATTCTTCTATATCTTTAAAAGATATTTTCTCATTAATTTGCAATGAAATTATTTTCAATAAATCATCTTCACAAATTTCTGCTTTATAACTTTCTACTTTTTTGTCATTAATAAAAACTATTCATTGATCAATGTAATCAGTGATTTTTCTCCTAGAAATTCAATGGTATTTTTGAAGATAATCTCTTAAAAGCATTATTTTTTAATAAACAAAAAAGACATTTTACAATGTCTTTTTATAGTATCTTAGCAATAAGTTGCAAGAGAAATTATTCTGCAGCTTCTTCAGTTGCTTCTTCAACAGCTTCTGGAGCATCAGCAACTTCAACTTCTTCAGCACCTGAAAGAACATCTTCTTCAGTAACTTCATTATCAGTTGTAACAACTTCGATTTCTGGTTCTTCATCAACGATGATTTCGATTTCAGGTTCATTGTTTTCAACAACAACTTCTTCTTCAACAGGAGTGTTATTACATCCAGCTAAAAGAACTACTGAACTAAGAGCTAGTGCAGCTAACATAGACTTTTTCATTTACTAGGTCAATAAAAATATAAAAATATGAACAAGGAAACGTATAATAAAACAAACAATAAATGCAAGACTAAAATTGAGAAAACGGTAATTTTTTTGTAATTTTATATCTAATTTATATTGACATCATATTTAACAATTGCTATATTATGTAATTGAAAAAATAAAAATCTAAAAAAAGATAAAAATATGCATGAAGAAAAAATTTTTTTCAAAACCCGGATCTCATTCCAGAGAGTTCTATCGTTTCTTAGTTCTGCATTGTCAGAATGCGAGAAAAATGAAAAACTAGATGACAAGGTCATAGCAACATGGAATGCAAACATTTGTTCTTGTTCTCATCGTTGTGAATTGAGTTCTTATATCGATGTCCCATTTGGAGTTAGAACAGATGATTCTACTCTTATCCTCGGAATGTTTGATATCAAAAAGTATGGGAAAATTAGTTTGATAGTGAATCAACCGTACAAGTTTGACACCATCTCATATAAGATACCATATGACACAACAGTTCTCGGAGTCGTTTTTGAAAACGATTCATTACAAGAGAAAGAGAATTCAGTAGTTATGGCTATGCGTGATGCTTTGCACCGACAACTTATGACGGCTTAAAGAAAGTTTTACTGAAGAAAATTAGGATTTGATTTATAATCAGATCCTTTTTTTGTTATTTATAAATAAATGGAAAGTTTTATTTGTATTTTTATCCTATTTTCCTATTCTTTAACGAAAGCTCATTTTATCCTAATTTGAGTATGAGAGGCCTAGTAAAATCAAAACCATTTTCGAAGAGAATTAATAGATGAGTCGTACCAAAGACAGGCATCTCATTTTCTGTTTCAAAAAGAAGATGAAGAGATCAAGAATCTCCTTTCATAGTAATGTTTAAAAAGTGGTGAGTACTCGTTTTAATAAGTATATTATCCCTTATTCTTTCAATTTTTTTGTTAAAATGAACCTGGTATAATCCAGTTTATTTAATAGAAAATATTGAATATCCAGAGGAAACAAAAATTGAATATTGAAATACTGAGCTTTTTGTTCTTTCTTCTAAGTTTTTAAGATGAAAGTATTATAATACTTTAAGAGTATGATGAGAATGAAGTCTTCTAGATTGGGTTAGAAAAGAATATCCATTTGTAAAAGATACGCACATTGAATTCTTAGGAAATCAAACAGTTCGTGTTGATTTTGATTATTATGAACCAGAATATGTTGTAAAACTATGAGAAAAAAAATATGGAATATGGTGAAATAATGTATCAACAGAATTGGATTATAGATGGAATTTATGAAAATCTGCATTTGTTATTGATACTCCTTGATATTTAAGTTGAGTAACATCATTATCATGATTCTTTTATGAAGTTGATTTTGGTTGGTATTCAACGAATATGCCTTTAATAAGAGAAGCATTTCCAGATATGGAACGTTTTGTTTATCTTGCTTGATCTTCAAACTTTCTTGTATTCGAAAATTGAAAAATGATTTATTTGTATAAGGAAGATATTCCTCATCAATTGCAAAAATATCAATGGTTAAAGACTCATTATGATGCATTTTATTCACTAGCAACAATAGATCTTTGAAGTCTTAGTCAAGAAAAGGTTGTTGTTGGTTGGTTGTAGACTCTTTTATAAAAGCAATTAATATATAATGTTTAAATCAGACTTCCCTTTAATAGTTGATCATCCAGAAATTCTTTATTTAGATAATGCTGCGACAACACAGAAACCTTCAATGGTTATCGATGGAGTATCAGAATTTCTAAAAAATGAATATGCTAATATACATAGATGACATTATGATCTTTCTGAAAAATCTGAAATTCATTATGAACATAGTAAAGAACTTGTTGCTGAGTTATTGAATTGTTCAAATAAAGAGGTTATTTATACAGCTAATGCTACAGCTTCATTTAATCTTTTGGCTCAAACATTGGTTAATTCAAATATAGTAAAAAAATGAGATACCGTTCTCTTATGAGTTCGAGATCATCATGCTAATATTTTACCATGGATGTCATTATCAAAGCTCTTTTGATTTAAAGTAGAATTCTTTTGATTAAATGAGAATTACGATATAGATTTTGATGATTTTAAAGAAAAATATACAAATGATGTTAAAATAGTAAGTTGTTGATGGATTTCTAATGTGACATGATGAATCTGTGATGTGAAAAAATTAAAAACATTATTGCGTGATGATACTTTTTATGTCGTTGATGCATCTCAAGCAGCTCCAAATATTCTAATAGATTTTCAAGAAGTAGGATGTGATGCATTGGTATTCACAGCTCATAAAATGATGGCCTATACTGGAGTAGGAGGACTGATTTTAAAACGTGATTTTGTTAAAGAGCTGAAACCATTAGCACTATGATGATGAACAATTAATGATGTTTCAGTTGATGATTATGTCCTGAGAAAATGAAGGTGGAAATATGAAGCAGGAACTCCAAATATAATATGAGCAGTTTCTTTAGAATATGCACTTGAATATATAAAATCCCTGTGAAAAGGTGATATAAGAAAAGGAATGTGTGTTATTGAGAAACATGAACAAGAACTTGCTGAATATTGAATCCAAAGATTTAAAGAATTAAAGGATAATATAAGATTAATATGACCAGAAAAAAACAGGATTCCTTTGTTCTCATTTATAATTCACGGACATGAAAATATTAATCAAGTTGGAGAATATTTTGCAGAGAAGTGAATTTGCATCCGTTGTGGTTGACACTGTGCATACCCATTACACAAGAATTTCCAAATAGGTGGAACTTGTAGAATGAGTACATACATCTATAATGAAAAAGAAGATTTAGACCAATTCTTTGAGGCACTGAACGAATATATAAATAGTTAGTAGAAAAACTTGCAATTAATGAATCAAATACTACATTAAAATTGATGCTTTTAAATTATTTATGGAAAAAAATGACAATTGATGTTACAAAAATAGCTAGTAAATGGCAAAAAGAGTGGAGTGAAAAGAAAGTATATCAAACAAAAGAATGATGAAATAAGCCTAAATTCTATATTCTAGATATGTTCCCATATCCAAGTGGAGCTGGACTACATGTTGGACATCCAAAATGATATATTGCTTCAGATACAATCGCAAGAAAAAAGTTATTGGAATGATATAATGTTCTTCATCCAATGGGATTCGATACTTTTTGATTAGGAACAGAACAATATGCTATTGATCATAAGATGAAGCCTCAAGTTGTAGCAAAACAAAATATTGATACTTATATTAAGCAACTTGAAAATATTGGATTTACATATGACTGGGAGAGAAGTTTTTCAACAGCAGATCCTGATTATTATAAATGGACTCAAACAATATTTTTGAAATTCTATAATCATTATTATGATGAATCAGCTAAAAAAGCTAAACCTATTGAAGAACTAGAAAAAACATTAAAGGCTCAATGAAAATCAGATGAAGAAATTAAAAAAATTGTAGATGGTGAAAGATTAGCATATATTGATTATAAACCAATTAACTGGTGTCCTCACTGTAAGACAGGTTTGGCAAATGAAGATCTAGATGATTGAAAGTGTGAAAGATGTGGAAGTCCTGTTGAACAAAAACCTATGAAACAATGGGTTTTGAGAATAACAAAATATGCAGAAAGATTACTTGATTGATTAAATGATCTTGATTGGGATGAATCAATGAAGGAACTAGAAAGAAACTGGATAGGTAAATCTTCAGGTACTCAATTTAGGATGAATATTAAGGATTCATCTGATTATTTTGAGGTATACACGACAAGAGTAGACACTGTCTTCTGAATGACATTTGTTGTTATGGCTCCAGAACATCCTTTAGTTGATAAAATTACAACAGCAGAACAACGTGATGCTGTAAATGCATATAAAGAACAGGCTAAATATAAAACTCAGCTAGAGAGAACAGAACTACAAAAAGAAAAAACAGGACAATTTACATGAGCTTATGCAATTAATCCATTTAATTGAAAAGAAGTTCCAATCTATATTGGTGATTATGTACTTGCTAATTACGGAACATGAGTAGTTATGGCTGTCCCTGCTCATGATGAAAGAGACTTCGATTTTGCTAAAAAACATAATATTCCTATTATTCAAAGTATTGCTCCTAAAACTACAGGAGAACGCTATGATTTTGATTCATTCAATGCTTTACCAGAAATAGCAACTGAAAAATGAGTACTAGTAGATTCATGAGAATTTACTTGATTAACTTCAGAGGAGGCTATTAAAAAGATGCAAGTTTGGTTAAAGAATCAAAACATGTGATCAGAAAAGATTAATTATAAAATTCAAGATTGGGTATTCTCTCGTCAAAGATATTGGTGAGAACCATTCCCAGTGATATTCTGTCCAGAACATTGAACTGTTCCAATGAAAGAATCAGATCTTCCATTAACATTGCCTGATGTAGAGCATTATGAACCAACAGGAACAGAAGAAGGACCTTTAGCTGAAGTGTCAGATTGGATTAATACAACTTGTCCTATTTGTTGAAAACCAGCAAAGAGAGAATCTAATACTATGCCAGGATGGGCATGATCAAGTTGGTATTGGCTAAGATATATGGATCCACATAACCATGATGAAATGCTTTCAAAAGAAAGAGATGAATATTGGAGAAATGTTGATATATATATTTGAGGAGCAGAACATGTTACAAGACATATGATTTATGCAAGATTTTGGCAAAATTTCTTGTATGATTTAGGTATGGTTTGTGAAAAAGAACCATTTAAAAAGTATCAAAAGGTAGGTCTTATTATGGCTGAAGATTGAAGAAAAATGTCAAAAAGATGGTGAAATGTTGTAAATCCTGATGATATTATCGAAGAATATTGAGCAGATGTTTTCAGAACATATGAAATGTTTATGTGACCATTTGATCAATATATTTCATGGAATACTAACGGTATTAAATGAGCTAAGAAGTTTATTGATAAGATAGTTGCTCTACGAGATAAAGTAGATTTAAACAAACAAGAAGAGGATAAGAGTATCAACACACTTCTTCATCAATCAATTAAAAAGTTAACTCAAGAAATTGATGATTTTAAGTTTAATACTTCAATTTCTCAATTAATGATCTTAGTTAATGCATTAACAGAAAAAGATAAAATAGCAAAACCAACATTTGAAGCATTAACATTATTAATGGCTCCATTCGCACCTCATTTGGCAGAAGAATTCTGGAATCTTTTATGAAATGAATTCTCAATATTTACAACTGGTAAATGGCCTAAATATGATGAAAAATATCTAGTAGCTGCAGAAGTAACATTGGCTGTGCAATTCAATTGAAAAATGAGATGAACATTACAAGTTGCTGCTGATGCAACACAAGAAGAAGTAATTGAATTAATAAAATCAGATGCTAAGTTATCTAATTATTATACAGGAGATCCAAAGAAGATAATATTTATACCTTGAAAAATTATGAATATAATCCTTTAATTCTCAGATATGGAAAATGAATATGAAAGAAGAATCATTCGTATTAACAATTTCATGAGGAGGAGCTAAAGGAATGTATGCGTGTTGAATATTAAAGGCGTTAGAAGAATTAAATCTTAAAAAGAATATAAGGGCAGTTTTCTGAGTTAGTGCATGAGCTCTTACTTGAGCATATTGGCTAAGTTGATGGAAGGCTGAAGATATATATAATAAATATGTTGAGAGCTGATTGTTTTCTATAAAAAATCTTTCATTATTTCCATTAAAAGGAATTATGAAGGCTTGAACTATGGAAAAAATCGTAAAACATGATATGAAAAGAAGATTTGAAAAATTAGAAAAACCATTATATGTATGAGCCACAGATTTGTTGAAATGAAAATTTACGCTATATAATTCATGAGAATTGTTGAGACCTGTTATATGAAGTTTATCAGTTCCGTGAATATTCGCTCCTGTTGAATATGATGGAGCCTTATTAATAGATGGATGAGTAACAAATAATTTTCCTATAGATGTAGCAAAAAAACTATATCCAAATGAGAAACAAATAGGAATATTATTGTCTAAATTTAAGAAGAATCAAAAAATTGAAAATTTGGTTGATACTTTACAGGTTACATATGATCTTCTGTTAAAATGACATTTAAGCCAAACATTTAATGAGGCTGATATTCTATTCTATAGGGATCTAAAAACAGGAATGACAGAAAATAATGCAAAAAAGTTACAACGTCTTTTTGATCTATGATATCAAGACTGATTAGATACTTTTAGTTCATAATAAATAGAAATGAAATTCCCATTTTTCCTAAGGAAAAAAGATCGTTATGTGCTAGTAATCTCTTGAGGTGGAATGAGAGGATTTTATGGATGATGAGTTTTTAAAGCAATAGATGAGATATGATTAAGAGATAGAGTAGATGCAATTTACTGAGTAAGTGCTTGAGGATTATTAGCAAGTTATTGGGCTGCATGATATAAAGCAGATGAGATAGTAGATTTATTCCTTAATTCAGAGTTCTTGGATTTGTCAAAGGATTTAAATCTACTTCCTAAAGCTTCAATACTCTCTAATAAAATGTTGAAAAAACAAATAGAGAGAGATCTACCAGAAACATTTGAAGAACTAAAAATGCCAACTTATATATGATGTACAAATACTAATGAATGACAGAACGTAATCCTTTCTTCATGAGATTTAACATCAGCATTAATGTGAACAATAGCAATTCCATGAATTTTCCCAGCCGTTGAAAGAGATGGCATGATGTTAATAGATGGAGGAGTAACAAATAATTTCCCTTTGGCTATCGCTAAAGAAAGATTCCCACATCATAAAATAATAGGAATATCTCTTAATAAGTATCAAAAGAATCAAAAAATAAAAAATATTTTTGATAATTTGTTGGTTTCTTTTGAAATAATGTTAAGAAAAGATATTGAGCCACAATGAGCATTAGCAGATATCTTTTTCCATAAAAATTTGGAAACTCCAGTATTGGAATTTAATAAGACAAAATTGAAAAAACTTTATAATATGGGATATGAAGACTGATTAGAAAGACTAAAAGATTTGATTTAAATAAAAGTTAATAATGCAATTATTCATCTGTTCTCAAATCCAGGTTAAGGGGAAAGAAATCCAGGTTAATAACAATCCAGAGATTGTAAATCAATTAAGAAAAGTATTAAGAGCAAAATCTTGATATAAGTTTTTCTTGCAAGATGAAAATTGAGCAAAAAGATATAATGTTGAATTAGAGTCTTTTATAGAAAATGGTATTGTAGGTAAAATTATATGAGAAGAAGATTGAATAAATTGAGATTCTAAAGTATGAATGTTGATTGCATTGCCGAATAAACAGGAAAAATTAGAATTAATTATCCAAAAATTAACTGAAATAGGAATTTCTCATATTTTTCTATGGAGTTCTGATAGATCTCAGATAAAATCTTTAAATGAGAATAGAATAATTAGAATTAATAGAATTATTAGAGAAGCAGTTGAACAGTCTCGATGATGGACAATACCAAAAATTGAAATAGTAAAGGATATAAAACAGTTGCATAATAATTGGAATTTTGTAATTTTTGATTTACCAAAAGAGGGGACAGTAAAATGAATATTAGATTGAAAGTTACCTTTATTATGAGTTATTTGACCAGAATGATGATTATCCATAAATGATTATAAGAATTTCCCTATAAATCATATTGTGAAATCGTTATGAGATTCAGTATTGAGAATGGAGACGGCAGCGATTATCTGATGATGGTCCTTGAAAAATAAAGTTATAGGCTAAAAAATTGGTTATTCTTTTTAATGATGATACTAGGTAATATCTAGTATTTTTTTATTAATTAGAGAATAGTGTTATATTTTTGTGATTGTATTGACAAAATAAGGATAATAAATATTATCTATTAGATAATATAGAATTTTTTATAGTTAAAATACTTATATGGAAAAAGGGGGGCTGTCTTCAGATGTGGATAAGTGAGATGCGATAAAAGACTTACAAATTGGGGAAAAACAAGAACTAGTTAATACTTTAAATCAGAATAAATGAATAGATTCAAATCAAATTGATTTGAATAATTTTTCTGTATTGTGAAGATGGGAAAACTGAAAATTTCTTATTAATGAATCTATCGTTAATACAGATGGAAATGGGGAAAATTATATAATTGTAGATGGAAAAAAGTTTTATGAAAAATGAAATCATCAGTTAAAATACATGGAAATATTTGATGAATATTGAATGCCTCATTTTTATATTTGAGAAGTAAAACCTGATGGTTTAATCGAGGATTGTGAATGTCTCGTAGTAAGAAATGATGGATGAATATTTAAATGAGAATGGAATAAGAAGGGGATACTAAAAGATCCTAGTAATTGGGAATATGATTGATCATTTGTTGATGGAAGACCATTGGATATCCATTCAAAGCCAGAATTTCGTAGAAAATGAGTATATAAAAGAGAGGACTGAACTATCGAAACTTACGTTGCTTATTCAGGTAAGATGAGACCTCAGTTCATTTCATGAAAAGATAATAAAGAGAAGGAAAATCGAAGTAAAAAAAGAGGAAGTGTAGTGAGTATAAAAAAGGAACTTCCTACATGAGAAATTGAACACATTCTTCATTCATGGAAAAGAGATACAATTTATGAAGAAACAGAAGGTTCATATATTTTTAAATCTCAAAATTGAAAAGAATTAAGACTTCCAAAAATGGTCGAAGAATTGGAAGATGATAGATATTGAAAAACTTGAGAATTGAGAAAAGGAGCTGATAGAGCAAAACAATTGGCAAATTTATTAAATGCAGTTGAAAAATTTGTTTGTCTACATCCTGTGTCAAAATTTGTTGCTTTTTGACCTCATTTGCAAGTTAAATATCGTGATATGTTGTTAAGGAAAACTCTATTAAAAAATGTTGAAGGAAGAATTTGAATTAGCGCAAAAGATCTAGCAGAATGGCTTAATGATAATCAAAATGATGAAAATCAGAGATAATAATTTCAGAGAATAAATATTTGGATACCTTGCAAATAATTTTAATGTTGCAATTAAGCAACATAATTTTATACTTCATCAGTATAGTGAAAATTATAGCTCAGACTAAGAGCATTTTATGATATAATATTTATACATATGTCACCAACATTGTCACTTATTGTTGCAGCTGCTGTATCTCTTGCAATAGGTTGAGCTGCAGGATTTTACGGATACAAGAAAACATTAAACGAAAAACAAATTCGTTTTAAGAAGAAGATGGAAAAAGCAAAGGAATTGGAAGATGAAATTTTAGAAGAAGCAAAGAAGAAGGCTGAAGGAATCCTTGAACAAGCAGAGATTAAGGCCCAAAAAATTGAGGATCAGAGATTAGCAAAAATGGAAGAAATCCAGAATAGACTCTTGATAAGAGAGGAAAAAATGGATCAAAAACTCGAAAAATTAGAAGAAGAAAAATGAAAAGTATTAGATAAACAAAGAGAAGTTGATGAAATAATTGAAGAACAAAATAAAAAATTAGCAGAAATCGCTCAAATTAATCCAGAAGAAGCTAAAAATCAAATTTTTGAAAGAATTGAAAAAGATAATCAAGAAGAGATCGTAAGATTTATAGAAAAGTTTAAGACAATAAAGGCAGAAGAAGCTCAAAAAGAAGCTGCACAAATACTTGCACAAGCAATGCCTAAACTTGCTGCAGATACTGTAAGTGAATTTACATCAAAAGTAATAGACTTACCAACAGAAGAGTTTAAATGAAAACTTATTTGACGTGAATGAAGAAATATTTCTTTATTTGAAAAACTTACAGGTGTTGAATTACTAATTGATGATACTCCATTATCTGTAAGAATCTCATCATTTGATAGTGAAAAGAGATTTGTTGCTGCAAAGACACTTGAAATCTTAATAAAAGATTGAAGAATTAATCCTTTCTATATTGAAAAAGTATACAATCAAGTTGTTGATGAATTAGAAGATACTTTGAAAGAAAAAGGTAAAGAAGCTCTAACATTGCTTAATTTACCAATGATGAATCCTGAAGTTGTAAGAACTATAGGACAATTCTATCTTAGATATAGTTATGGACAGAACTTATGGATTCACTCATTAGAAGTTGCTAAAATTAGTGAAAATATCGCTGTTGAATTATGATTAGATCCATTATTAGCAAAAAAAGCATGATTACTTCATGATGTTTGAAAAGTTATAGCAGCAGCATGAGAATCTCACACGAAAGTGGGAGCAGATATGCTACGTAAATGGGGAGTTGATCCTATCATTGTAAATGCAGCAGAATCTCATCACTATGATATTGAAATGACTAGTGCTTATTCTTGGATTGTGGCAGCTGCTGATGCAATGTCAGCTTCAAGACCTGGTGCAAGATTTGATACAAAGGATTTCTTTATCGAAAAGATGTGAGAGCTTGAGAAGTTGATTCTTGAAGTTGAAGGTGTTGAAAAGGTATATATTATGCAAGCAGGTAGAGAAATTATGGTATTTGTTGATCCAAAAGTTATTCCAGATACAGAACTTGAAGTTTTGTTAGAGAATATATGAAAGAAGATTGAGGAACAATTAGATTATCCTGGAATAATAAGAATTACAGCATTAAGAGAAACTAAGTTAGTACAATATTTAAGATAGTTTAGAAGATTGGAAGATAGATAAGAAATTGAACAAGTTTATTCTTTACCTTCTTCCGATTTATTTATATTCTTTATAAGATATGTATCCTTATTTAGAAATCTTTTGAACAAAGTTATATATGACAGGTATTTGAATTGTCGTAGCTTGTTTTGTATTCTTAATTACAGTATACGTACTTTCAAAAAAGTACCATCAAGAATTCATTAGATTTTTTAATTGGTTGCCTTGGTTATTGATTTGTATTTATCTTTCAGGACTCTATTTTACATTCTTTTTTGATGGAGGTATAATCCCAACATCATTTGGTATATTCAGTCCTTATTGATATAACTTTTCACTTGTTGGTATTCTTCTTGCAGCATTTATTCTTATTCTAATTTTCCTATCACAGTTTAGGAGGAATGAAACAAAGAAAATATGGATAGATATCTTATTCTTTTGATTTGTTAACGCACTTATTGTATTATGAGTATTCTTAGTATTATGAGATAATTTTGTATGAAAAACATATAATTGAGCACTACATGTTACAGCATTGGTTCCTGATAGTGCACTTGTTAAGTATTGATGAGTATATCCTATATGAATATTCCTTTCTTTATGAGCTTTGGCTATAAATCTTATTATTACAATATTAAAGCTTATTCTTAAAAAGAGTGGAGTTGGATTATTATGATTCATCTTATTGTTTATTTTGCTTATGGTAATACTTCCTTTTTGGAACTATCCAGCACATGGAGTAATGTCAGTATTTTGAATGTTTACATTGGATATTAATTACTATGTATTAATATTCTTGATAATATTCTGTTTGTTCTCCTATAAAAAACTTAAGAAACCTTGTTAATCTAATTATTTTGTATCTAGAAGTTGTTTTTTTTAATGAAATTCTTTTTCGCGAAAACAGATAGCTTATATAAGATTTTCAAAACATTAGAGAAAATCCCACCACAAAAAGCTGTTCAGATGTTTATAGACCCTGAACATCCTTTTTTTGAAAATCAATGGTGGTGAAAACAGATGGTTGAAATAATCCAGAAAAGAAAATTAAATATAACATTTTCAGCAGAAAAAGAATCCAATAGAAAATATTATGAACAATTATGATTAAAGGTTGAGTATGAAGATGAAAAGCCAATAGTTAAATTCTTTAAAACATTATCTTTGTTCCTTTTTGATATAAAGAAATTTCACCTTCATGCGTATAATAGACAAAAATATTTGTTCTATATGTTCTTTTTCTTTGAATTAATAGCGTGATTATGAATTTTATGGTTTATAATAATTCTAATATTGCCTAATGCTACAATTACTATTAAAGTAGCACAACAGACTGAAGATATTATATATAATTTCCGTTATTATCCAGTAGCTCGACAAGAAGCTATGGGATCATTAAGACAAATAAGTATTCCTTATTATACATGAGTAATTGATTATAATTATCAATTGGCAATCAGTACGGAAAATATCCAACATATTGTTAATCCATCTGCTTGATTGGTTAAGATTTATAATAGGACACCTAAAGATTTACAGTTGTTGGCTAATACTAGATTCGTAACAAGTAATTGATTAGTTTTCTTAAGTAAAGAACCGTTATCTCTTCCTGCATGACTAGAGGATAATCCTTCTGAAATTACTGTTAAATTTAATGCAGCAGAAACTGATGAAGAAGGAAAGATCATTGGTGTCAGATGAAACATTCCAAAGAATACAAGGATGACAATAAGAAATCTTGATGAGAGCTATATTTTTTGAGAAATTTGGGCTGAATCAATAGAGGATTTTACAGGATGAAGTTCAACATCATTGTGAACAATAACAGAAAAAGACAAAGAAATGTTAGAGCAAAGGATTAGAAGCTCTGTATATGCTGATAAAATTAATATAGTTAACAGTGAATTTAAAGAAAAAGATTCATTAATTCTAACATTTGATGAGTTAATAAAGACAACATTCCATCCTCCTTTTACAATTGATTGAAAAATATGAGAAAGAGCAACTTCTTTAAGAGGTAGAGCTGATGTAACTTTTGATTTTTTCTATTTAAAACGGTCAGATATAGTAAAAGCATTTACACAATATGTATCAGAAAGACAATCAGATAGTATTGAACTTATTAGTATTAATCCAAATAGTTTAATCTTCATTCAAGAATTAAGTTGGATTAATGGATCTGATAGAGTATTCATGATTCCAACAAAAGTTTCAATCTATCAAGGATATGATTTTAAAAGGGATGTAAAGTGAATAATCCCTGCGATAAGAACAAATGTTTCATGAAAAACAATAGAAGAAGCAAGGAAAATAATCCTACAATATCCTGAGATTTCTAGTGCAAAAATCAATCTGTGAATTTTTCAGTGAAATATTTTACCTAATGTGAAATCGAGAATAAAAGTAAAAGTTGAATACTAATTTTTTCTCCAATAAAAGTTACATTCTTCTGATCAGTTAAATAATTTTTTACTATTCCAATTACTGATATCTTTTAGTGTATGCTGATAAGAACTAATCCATCATCAATATATATCGTTTTTAAAGGTTGATTCTAGTTTCTTATATAGAAGTGATAAATTTACGTCATGTAATCTTTTCCCATATGGTGGGTTACATACAATCCATGATTTTCACTGAGAATTTATATCCGTTTTTAAAAAATCTTTTTGTTCGAAAGAAATCAAATCCAAAACTCATGCATTTTTAGCATTGGATTGAGCTATTTTTATCATATTTGGATCGATATCATATGCTGATATAGAGTAATCTCAAGAGAACTCTTGATTCTTCGCTTCCTCTTTTATATTAGAAAAGTTTTTACTTTCAAAATTCTTAAAGTATTCAAAGTTAAATTTTCTCCATGTTCAAGGTGCAATGTTTTTGGCCATTAAAGCTGCTTCTATTGCGATAGTTCAAGATCAACAAAAAGGATCAATAAATGGTGCTTTTACTTTCCATCAAGAAAGTATCAACAAAGCAGCAGCAAGATTCTCTTTTAAAGGAGCTTCTCATACTTCTTTTTTATATCCTCTTTGATATAATGCAAATCATGAAGTGTTGAGATAAAGTTTCGTAATATCATGATCAATAATAAGTAATAAGTCATTGATATGTTTTTCTTCGACTCAAAATTTTGATATACTTTCTAGTAATGCTTTGTGAGAGACAGATTGTATAGCTCTTGTAGATGATAATATTGAATTCTTAGTTTCTACTTTTATAGATATGTTACTATTACTTGTATATTGAGAATAATCACAAGATTTAATTAAATTAAATAATTCATCAAAATTCGTTGTTTTTCATTCAGTAAGCTGAATATATACTTTATTTGCTAATCTAGAATGATAGTTTATTTTCATCATTGCTTTCATATCACCATCAACAAAAGTTCATGTTTGAAAGGTGCTTTTGGGAAAATAACCTATTTTCTTTATCTCATGAGATAATAAACTTCATAATCAAAAGGGGCAAGTAATGAGTAATTCCATATCAAAAAAACGTATAAAGAACAATGCCTTTATACGTTTCTCTTATTTTGTTACAAGTTGATATATTATGAATTTCCTCAGAATTCAGCGAATATTTGATAGAGAATGAATAGGAAGAAGAAGAGAGCAATAATAGCTAATACAATATTAATAAGAGTATTCTTTGCTTTCTTGAAATTCTCTCATTTTCATCAATCAATAACGAGAAGATATCCAGAGTAGATAATCATAAAAACAATAACAATACCACTAAGATATGCGAGGAATTTTGCAACATTGACGATAAAATTTCAAGCTTCTGTTGCAAAATCAGTTAGTGCTGCAATATAGTATAAGAAATCTACAACTTTAATAGCAATTAAAGCAAATATTACATTACCCAAATTCTTAATAAGTTTTTTCCCATTTCAACTTTCTCATGTTGAAGGATTCATAAGTTGGAATCAAATAGCAACAATATAAATAATTGCAATAAAGAATGCAGCTCATTTTAAGATACTTAGAATCCAGAATGGCAATCATGTACTAGATGTTAGGTTATCTGCTACTAAATCAGTTTTGTTGAGATTACTAATATCAAACATAGTTCAGAATATCCGCATTGATCAAAAGAAAAGAAATGATCATATAAGAACATATAGTAAGTTAGTAACGGCTGCCTTTAATTTCTCAGGTTTACCCATACTAGTTATTAATAGAATTGCTGAATAAAGTATGTAAATGAATACAAGAACCATACCAGCATATTTTAGGACGTTCCATAATGCTCATCATTTTTTATCAGAACTTTTAGGGAAAAATAACGCCTCAACATTATTCTTAAATGTTTTACCGGCTTCAACTTTTCAAATATCAAAGAGATGTTCATCTTCTCATTTAGTTAATGCACTTGCATAAGAATCATATATTGGGGCATTACTTACAGCAAAGCTGTTAAAAGAGATAAAACCTCATAAGAAGATTAGGAATACTAGTATAAATCTTTTTATTAATTTCATTGTTTTGTTTATAAATAGTAAAGAATATTGTCTAAGAAAAAAAGTAATTAATAATAGCTGTTACTATTGCAATGACTGCATAGAATCCTGACATTAATATTACTCATAAAATGATATATTTAATATTTTCTTTTGCATCATTAATTTTTTTACCAGTAACGAGCAAAAATCAATTCCAAGCCAATAAAATAGTAGCTCATACCATTCAAATATAAATTGTTCGTTGAATATATGGAGTAATTCCATTTTGATCGTTTGCTAATCGGGCAAATGTGCTAGCTATTTGATATTCAGGAGTAATCGCTGCACCACCAACATCTTGATTATTAATGGAATTTAATCTAGTGTCTTGTATCTGAGTTGCTTGATCTTTGTTAGCTAGATCAGCAACGTTTTTTACAATATCAGTTGGAGTACTTCCAAAAGCTGCCCAAGCTTTTGGTGCTTCAGCATTTGTGAAAAATGGAATAGTTAGTAGCCCTATTAAGAATAAACATAATTTGATTTTTGTTTTCATTGTTTATATGACAATACTATATAAAACGATTAATCTTCTTCATTTTCATACCTTTCTCTAAGTTTAGCTTTAATAGCAAAGGCTGAAATAGCTCAAGCAAAGACAAATATTACAATACCAAGAATCCATAATAGAACTTTAACAATAGTAGGCATTCAGGTACTTTTTGATATATCTTCTTTTTGAACTGTTACAGTAGTAGGTTCAATCTTTACATCAGGATTATCTTTGTTATATTGACCACAAATTTTTAATAAAATATCATATTCTTCACCTATCTTACAAATATTATTTTTAACAATATTTTCATAATCATCATTAGCAATCTCATTTTCTCAAATGTTATTTGAAGGTACTGCATTCTTTGAAATGAGATCATCTATTTTTACTAATAAAGCAGCTCTTTGTCATTTTGTATCTCCACTAGTTTCTCAATCTAACATCTCAAATTCATGGAATAAGTCATAAGTATCTTGTTTTAATTTTTGAGGTAATAATGAGAGTATTTCTTCCTTTGAAACCTCATAAGGAGTACCTCAAAGTGCAGAAATTGTCGCATGATCTTGAAGACTACTAATTAAGTCATTTAATTTTTCTTCTTGAGATGTAGTAAGTTTTACTCTATTCTCTGCTTTGAATTGTTCTATTTGCAAAACATCTCATCTTCGTGCATTTTTATCACCATTTGCAATATCATTTCTAAGTGTTACGATTAAACTTCTAAGTGTACCGTTAGCGATACTAGAACTATCATCAATAGTTTGAATTAATTCTTTTGCAAGATCATATTTTTGTCTTGTTTCTTCATCAAAATTTGTTTCGTAATCAGCAAATTCAACAATAAAATCTTTGTGTTGTAATGATGTATCTGTAGATTTTTGATAATAAATTCTTCCAACAGCTGATTCATAACTTGGAGTATAAGTTTGATTAGTCATTCTATTGCAGCCAAAGTCTTTATCGTTTTTAGTATCTCAATCACTAGAGGAATCAAAATTTATATCACTATCAATGTAACAAGTGGTAATGTCACTAGTTGCTTTAACATAAAACATAACTTGATTATTGAGCTGTTTTGAAAGGAATATAGAAGGAACTCAATTCTCAAAACTAACTTCAGGAAGAGTAACCAAGAAAATTCAGTCATCAATAGGTTGTAAAGTTGTTCTATCAGTTACAGTTACTTGTTGTTCACTTACTGCTTCATTTCCATTACTATCCTTTGCTTTTATTGTGACAGTATAAGTTCAACTTTTTGGATAAGTAACTTTAAATGCAGAATCAAGGGTCTTATTGATATAATTTTGGTTTCATTTTTCACATTGTTCCTTATCAAGACAAATCTCTCTTTCAATAATATTACCGAGACTTATATCTTTAAAAATAACACTTCTACCAATTGCAGTATACATTAGACCTGGTCTAAGTCATGTTTTTACTACAATAGGTGTTCATTCTCAAATACCTCTATAATCTCTATAGATAACTGAAGCTATAGGAGTATATGGAGATTCTGTAGGACTTGCTTTTGAGTAGGAGTATTTTACACGATCGTTCTTTGTTGTTAAATCATATTCTCAGTCTCAATCAAAGTCAATTTGTATAGTCCTTTCCTTTTCAAAATCGGATCTATCTGAAATAATTTTACTGATAATATCAAATGTTACTTCTTCTCCAACTTCAACATTAATTTTGTCTGATTTTAATGTTACAATAGGAATATCAGGTTGCTTTGTGTCAGGAGGGAACATAATAATTGGTCCATTTCCTAAAATATCTTCACTTGATTTATTTCCATCGTCATTATCAAACATTTTTACTCAAAACATAAATTCTCCTGCTTGTCTTGGTACAGAGAAAAATGCATAAGGAATTGTTCAAGGTGTAATTTTAGTATCTAAAAGTTTGTTAGGATTGGATTTTGGATAATAATACCATTTGAAATAAGAAATAGTTCAATCACTATCTATAGCTCCATCTGCAGTAACTTTTATTATAATAGGATCGATACTTGAAGAGAAGATATCATTGGTACTTTTTGATTGTTGAAATCAAATACCCATTTCATTTCCATATTGAGGATAACTAAGAGTCAAATTATTTAGTTTAGGTAATGCATTAACTACTTTAAACCAAATTCTTTCTTTGGTTACTTTTCATAATGAGGTATCTTCTAGTGTATAATCAACGTATTGACATCATAAACTATTGAATTTATGAGTGAATTTTTGTGATTGTAGAATTTCATCGTTTTTAAGCTGAAAATAGTATTTTAGATTATTTTTACTTCCTTGAGCATTCACAGATTGACTTGTATTAATTGAGAATGATGCTTGTCTATCAACTCTAAAAGCATCATATTTAGCTGTTCATGTTCAATTACTTTCAGCTACAACACAAACATCATTTTGTTTTACAACATGATTTGAACCATCACGAACTTCATATCATATAATAGGGCTATCTTTTTCTCAAATAAATACCTTTTCTGTTACTTCATTAGAATCATCATTATCTCCTATAACTTTAACTTTTACGTTATAACTTCAAACTTTATCATATTTTACTTCCCATTTATTATCTGATGTTGTTCTTGCTGGAGTTCAGTTCCCAAAATCCCATTCATAATTTATAACAGGAACGTTAGTTTGAACCTTAAAAAGAACAGATTCTCACCAAATAGTGGCTTTTGGATTTATGGTTAATTCTGGTCTAAGAATTGATTCAACATTAATTTCTTTTGTAATCTCTTCTGTCTGTCAATAATTATCTGTTACTTTTAATGTAACTTTATGTTTTCATTTTTCATTAAATAATACAGTGATTAGTCTATTATCTTCTTCTGTTTCAGTTATTTCTTTAGCATCTGGATTTGAGAAATTCCATTCATAAGAAAGTACATCATATCAGTTTGAAGTATCAATATCTGTTGATGCACTAGCATCTAAAATAAATTCTGATGGGTATTTCCATTTATTAGTTGGAGTGATTGAAAATTGTGGAGTAGGTGGTGTTGAATCAACATAAACATTAACAACATCACTATTCTTTAATCACATTTCATCTTCAACAGTAAGATTTACTGTATAATTTCCTGGTTTTTTAAACTGTCTATTAATTTGTTTTCATTGAAGAGTATCCAATTTTGTTCATTCACTATCAAAGATTTCCCAAGTATAGAATTTTAATCTCGATGTTAATGAATAAGATGCATTTGCTGAAAACGTATAGGTTGTAGAGGTATTTCATTTATCAGGATTCTGTTGAACAACAGCAACAGGATCTGAAACAGCAAGTGTATATGTTTCAGAAACAACATTATGTTCATTATCTGTTACAGCTAAAGTAATACTGTAATCTCCTTGTCATGGAAGTGGTAGGTTGATGTAACTAGGAGATCAATCACCAGATTTTGTCCATTTAAATCAGTCTCTTGATGTAACATTCCATGTATAACTTAAGATTTCCCTTCCTCAAAGTGGTGTTGTTGAACTACCATCAAAGAGAACTCACTTATTTGCTTCTTGAATTCCAATTTTTGAAGCTTTATGTTTTTGCATTTTTTTACCATTAGCATAAACGCTTACTGTAGCAGATTTAGGACTTACGGTAACTGTAATATTTTTGGTACCATCAAAGATTCATGCATTAGAACTTCTAACAGTACAGTGAACAATATAAGTTCATGCTTCAGAGAACTGATATTTTACAACAGGTCATATTCAAATGGTTTTATCTACACCATCAATATCCCTATAATACCAGAAATACTTGTTTGAAGGGATTGTTTCATTTGATGGATCTTTACTACCTCTTGCATCAAATGTAACTGTAAGTGGAGCTGGTCAACTACTAGGACTTGCTGTAGCTGCAACTTTAACAGTATAATCTTTATCAATTGTAGTTTTTAATTTTGTAAGAGGCTTTTTACATTTATCATTATATTCTTCGAAATTTGAAGAATTTGGTTCTTTCGCCATAATTGCTGTAGTCTTTTTACATTGTTCGTATATTAATAAGAATTCATAATCATCTTGTGGAAAATATTTAAAAACCCTATTCATAATGCTTAACTGTTCAGCATAGGTTGCGCTTCAGTTAATTTGCCCAATTTTAGTTGTTGCATCAACATCAACAAAAATTCACGCTAGTTTGTTCCAATCATCTTCAACCATATAGTTTGCATAATAAGAGCTTGGGACGTTAGAGGAATTTCTTGATGTTGCAAAAATATCTCATCATCACAAAATGAGAAAAGCTAATAAGAAAAGCGTAATGCATGAGGATATTCTTTTTATTTTTGTATTCCAAGTCATAACTGAAAAAATCATAATAAAAGACTTAAGATAAGTATATTTTTTATTTCAAAAATTTGCAAATTTGAGAGTATGTTTTTTATTTATATACTTGACAATATAAAAAAAATTTAAAAAATAAAAAAATCTCTTCTTTTTCGAGAAGAAGAGATTTATGATAATAGATTTTTTTTATCTCAAATTATAATTTTTCGGGCCAGAAGAATGGAGAACGAGAACATCAGTCTGTTTTACACATAATTTCAGATATTAATGTCTTTCCATTACGATCTATAAGTGTAATTTCCCAATCCTCATTAAATGTCTCATTAGTATCAACTGTATATCAAAGTGTATATCAGTACTTTCTTGTTCTCTTTTCTTTATTATCAGTTCATGGAATTAAAGTAATATTATCCAATGAAATATTGTCATTAATAAGATGCTTTGTGAATATTGAAATATTTTTAGAGCTCCAATGAGATCTCCAAGTAGATGATGTCCTTAAAGGGGAATCAACAAATTGATTCATCTCATCAATTTCATTATTCATTAGATGAGAATAGAAGTTTTGGATAAGATTAATATCGTTAGTAATACTATCCTCTTCACCAGCAGATGATAAAAATCATAGATTTTCATTATTAATAACAGGTTCTTCTTGTTTAATTTCCTCTTCCTGATTGTTTATTTCAGGGATATCTGGATTTTTGATGGAGAAAACAGAGGATTGATTTGTTTGACCTTCAGTATTAATATTAGAAAGTCCCCCTCAATAAATAAATACTTTATAGATAGCAAATAAAAGAAGTGCTAGAGAAAAGAAAAAGAGGAGTAATACTCGAAAAGAAACTTTTCCTTCTTTATCTTGAGAAGGATTAACTTTTGGAGAAAAAGTAGTTGTTCATCTTTTTTTGCTAACAGATGTTTTTACACTTTTCTCGACCTTTTTAGTAGGTAGTGTTCTTCTTGTAATCTTTTTTTCTTGTTCCTTTTCAGCCCATTTTGTTTTTCTTTCAGCCATTCTTTTTTTATAAGAGGATAAAATTACCAACTTTTGGCAAATCTTAAATCTCCATTAGTTAAATATCTAATATCTTTAATTCAGTATCTTACAGCAGCAAGTCTATTAACTCACATTCAGAAAGCAAATCAAGTCCATCATTCATCTGGATTAATTCAAGCATTTCTCAATACTGCTGGATGAATCATTCATGCTCATAGAATTTCCATCCATTTTGACATTTCTTTTTGCCCAGTTTTTGGATTTGTATATTCATATCTAGTATCAATCTCATATCAAGGTTCCACAAATGGGAAATATCATGGTCTCATTCTTATCTCAACATCTTTTTGTAATGCTGCAGAAAGAAATCTAGTAATGATACTCTTGAAGTGTCAAATACTAACATTTTTATCTACATATACTCATTCAAATTGATAGAACATAGTATCATGAGTAGCATCAACGTTCTCAAATCTATAAACTCTTCCTGGAAGTACAGCTTTAATAGGAACTCAATATTTTCTTAATACATAGTTTTGACCAGCAGAAGTGTGAGTTCTTAGAACATAGTTTTCACCTCTTTCATCTTTTTCTGAAAGATAAATAGTATCATGCATTTCTGTAGCAGGGTGAGAAACAGGAATATTTACAGCTTCAAAATTCTCAAATTTACTAACTGCATCTGTTCAACTCTCAACAATAAATCACATACTATGAGCAATTTCTTCAAGTTCTCTTCTAACTTTAGTAAGAAGAGAGTAGTGTCACTGTTCTAGTTCAACTCAAGGAAGTGTAATATCTATAACTTCTTTTCATAATTGTTCATTAATTTCTGCTGTTTTTAACATATCAAAATGCTTTTGATATTCGTTTTGAAGTGTATTTTTCATTGAAGATAATTGTCCTCCTTGTATCTTTTTTTCTTCTGGAGAAAGACTCCCAAGATTTTTTAGAGCTTCAGTAATACTTCATTTTTTACCAAGAATTGCTTGATGCCAATTTTCCAATTCATCTAATGTTTTTACATTAGAAAGCTTCTGTAATTCCTCTTCAAGATTTGGCATGAAAAAAATTTAATAAATAATAAAAAACACTAAATAAAAATTTAGTGTTTTATACTTTCTTTGCAAGAGCTTTTATGTTATTTCATAAAAATATATCTCATTATGTTTTCTAATTCTTGTCTTCTTTCTGCAAATTTTTCATCAAGTAGCCAATCATAAAAGTAAGCATTACAAAAATAAGCGACATAAGATAATCATTTTTTCTCTGTAGGGACATAGGTCTCAATCGCTCATTCTTTTAGAATAAAAATATTCTGATCATAGAGTTTTTCAATTCATTTGAGAATAGCTTTATGTTTTTTAGGATTGAAAGTAAGAATTGCTGTTACAAGTCTATTATAGTAGTCATTATATCTTTTTTCGTTTCTATTCTCATTTCTGTTTTTCTTTGCTTGTTGATTTGCCATGAGATAATATTTGTTAATTTCTGCCCTTGAGAAGAATCAAAAATCAACTGTATTATCCCAATCTCCGATAAAATAGTTCTTTATATTAAATTTTCTCAAAAATTTTCTCCAAGCGTTAAAAGATCCTTTACCATTAATATTAATTATTTCATAATCACGAATCTTTTCTTTTCGTTCAGGTTGGGTCTTTAAATAGTTAAGGTAGAAACTGAAAAAGTATGCATCAGTATCTCATTCTACTAAAATAATTTTATCGACAAAGAATATTTTTGAAAGATTTTCAAACCTTAGCATGTGCATAAGAGTAGCATCATCATAATCTACAGTAATTCTTGGAGCAGAAATTAATGAATTTTGGTTTTTATCTTTATATACTCTATAAACTGATGTAAGATTTTTTTCATTGATAAATATTCATGAGTTTGTAGAAAAAATAAATTGAGTTCATAGTTGCTCACTAATATTTTCACAAACTTCAGCTAGTTCTTTTTGATATAGAGGGTGAATATGTAATTCAGGTTCTTTTATAATAATAAATCCATCAGTAAGATCATTTCAATAAAGTCCAAAAATGATTGTTAAAAGAGACTTCTCTCAATCACTAAGATCATCAAAATAAGAGATTCTTTCTTGTTGATCAGTCATGTAAAGACTTATAGTACCATTGATATATTCAACCTTTAAATGTCTGCCTAAATATTTTTTAATCATATAACTTAAACTTTTGAAAAATGTTGAACTTTTTAATTTTTCATCAATAGTTTCCTTTGATATATCTTTTACTTCTCAATTAGTTAATTGGGCTTGTGAGAAATTCTCTAATATGCTTCGAATTTTATATACACATTCAGTATATCATATAAGACTATTCCTACTATATTCTAAATCATTGATAATTTTTGATGGATCAACGAAATTATCAAATTTAACTTCAGTTCTATGCGTATTTAGAATAGCAAAAGTTTTTTTCAATAGATACCAACTTCTTTCTTCTGGTTTTTTTTCATAAGTATTAAATATTGTAATTATAATTTGTAATAACTTTTGATATCTAATACATGAAAGAATGAATTGTTCATGCTCAGTTAAACATGATTCATCAATATTGAAATCTTGTGTTTTTTCATCAAAACTTGCCTTTAGCTTAATACTATGGTGTTCCTCAAGGAATGTCTCGAGTTTATGAGGAGGAAACTCGATATTAAACTTTGAATATTTAGAAATAAGATGATTAATTTTAGAATAATATTTACAAACAAATCAGATATTTTCAAAATCAAGATTTGATAATTCCAGAGATATTTCTAATTTAGCTGGTTGATCAGGAGTTTGGTTGTTTGTTTGGAGCTTTTTAGTATGGTTAGGTCTTTCTTGGATAGTTTTTCTAGTTTTTATATTCTCTTTAGCGTATTCTTCATGGTAAGTATAATCATAGATTAGAGTAGCAAAAAATTCTTCCAGGATTTTTATAAAATTACTTTTTCAAGAAGCATTATTACCGATAAATATTTTTACTCATTGATATCAATCTTGACCAAAAAAAGAAATTGGAGCTGATTCTTTGAAATCATGCTCATTAAGGTAAGGAAAACTTAAGAGATTTGATATTTTTACTTCTTTTATTTGCATCCTTTTAACAACCAATTAAAAAAACTCTTTAGCTTAATTATATTCTAAAAAGATTGTTTTTCAAATTTTCAGTAATTATTTTCACTTAATTTTAAGAAGGAATTGTATTTTTTTAGAGATTTGATAACCTACACATGATTTAAATTTTTTTCTTTATCAAGAATGCTTAAAAATTTTGAATATTGTAAATATACTTATCTACATAGGAAAGCGTTAACTCATTATATTGAAAAAAATAAATATTTAGAGCCTGAAGAAAAAATAGCACTATTGGAAAGGGCTAAAGTTCATGATATGGATAAGTTAACTCTTTATCTTTTTCGAGATAAAGAAAAAGCATCAAAATATCATAGAGAACATGCTTCTCATCATATAAAAAGCAGTATTCCATACTCAAAAATTGATTTATTGGAATCAATATTTGATTATGAATGTGCAGCTTTAACTAAGCCAGATAAGCCACTTAATGCATATGATACTGTTGTTAAGTATTATTCTGAATTTAATGATGTATATTTTCCAGAATTAAAAAGATTGCACATGGATTCTTCATATTTAGCAGTTGAAGAAGGTGATAAGCTATTTATAGAAAATATTAGTGTAACAGAAGTTGATATTCTTCATGAAGTTTCAAAATATTTGAAAGAAGCTAAGGATAATATCTATGTAGAATTATGAGAAAATCTTTGCTCAGAAGAGGAATATAATAAACTTATCAAATATAATTAGCAATAGTTGTCAATACACTTGAAATTGAGAATCTGAAAATATATTATACATTTCGGATTTTATTCCGTAATTACGTTAAATGAATAAGAAAACGCTATGAACAATAGCATTAGCTGGATCTTTACTCGTATGATCATGTGCTTACGAACCTAAAAAAACTGAACAAGATACTGAAGATGTTCCCTCCGAACTCTATGATGATCTTACTTATTCAACACATGATGTATCTAAAGAATGAATGGATAATGTAAGATATCCCTCAAAATATGATGATTGGGATAAATTTGATGAAAATTGACATTTAATTAGTGATAAAAATAAAGCAGAAGAGTTACCAGCTGATTCATTATTAAATGAAGATGAAGATTCAATAAATATAGATTCAGTAGTGGTAGATTCTGTTGAGACAGTTCCAACAATAGTTGATACAATAAATGCTCAAGAAGTAATTGATTGGGGAACTACAGATATAAGGCAAGGATTATGTGGTGTTAAAGAAAAAACTAGAGGAGAAGTTTTCATAACAATAGATGATGGTCCATGAGCATATACACAAGAAATTGCAGAAGAATTATATAAAAGATGACATAGAGCCACATTTTTTATGGTGGGAACAAATATTACTGAAAAACGTTATGATGCTATGAGAAAAGCTGGAGAGATGTGACATGAGTTGGGAAATCATTCATATTCGCATCCAAATTTTAGAAAAATATCTTTTGAACAAGCAAAACAGCAATTGGAAAAGACAAAACAAAGAATAGAAGATGTATGAATAAAACCTGCTCCATATTTTAGATTCCCATATTGAAATCAATTTAAGAATAAAACATTATTTGATGAATATATGAAATCAATGTGATATGAGGAAGTATTTTGGGATATAGACACACGTGATTGGAGCAAATCAACAACGAAAAAAGATTTGATTAGGTGTTTAGAGAAAGTAAAACCATGAGATGTTATCCTAATACATGAGAGGGCTTATACAAAAGATAAAACAATCCCTCCTATGGATTCTGTATTAAAAAGTAAAGGTTTAGTATCTGTTCCTTATCATAAGTAATCATTTTTATAGATTAATTAATCTTGAAAACATAGGAGCTTTATATATTTTTAGCTTGCTTTTATTGATACAAAAAAAATATGGCAAAAAAATTCTATATAACAACAGCAATTGCTTATATGAATGCTGGACCTCATGCCTGACATGCACTTGAAATTATTCAAGCTGATGCTTTAGCAAGAATGTACAGATTTTTGTGATATGAAGTTGTTTTTCAAACAGGTAGTGATGAGCATTGAATGAAAATATGGAATGCATCTAAAGCTGCAGGTAAAGAAGTGCATCAATTTGTAAATGATAATGTAGAATTATTTAAAACCCTTTATAAAAAACTTGATGTTTCTTATGATAGATTTCTTCAAACTTCAGATGAAGAAAAGCATATACCATGAGCTCAATTGATGTGGAATAAACTTGTAGAGAGTGGAGATATTTATAAGAAATCTTATAAATGAATTTATTGTGAAGGATGTGAAGCATTAAAGTTGGAAAAAGATTTAGTAGATGGAAAATGTCCTGATCATCCAAATAAAGAACTTCAAATAATAGAAGAAGAAAACTACTTTTTTAGACTCTCAAAGTATAGAGATCAAGTTGCAGAATTAATAAAGAATTGAACATATCAATTAGAGCCAGAAATTAGAAAAAATGAGATTCTTGCATTTTTAGAAAAGGCTGAAGATGTTAGTTTTTCTCGTCAGAAATCAAAAATGCCATGGTGAATACCTGTTCCTGGAGATGAAGAACATGTAATGTATGTATGGTGTGATGCTTTAACAAATTATATAACAGGTGCAGGATTCTGAGTTAATGATGAATGGGAAAATGAATGGCCTGCTGATATTCATGTAATAGGAAAGGATATTCTTAGATTCCATGCTGCATTTTGGCCAGCAATGTTGTTATCAGCTAAATTGCCATTACCTAAGACATTATTGGCACATGGATTCTTAAATCTAAATGGTGCAAAAATGTCAAAAACAACATGAAATGTATTAGATTCAGAAGTTGTTGTTGATAAATATTGAAGAGATCCTTTTGTATTCGATTTATTATATAATGTATCTCTTAATGCAGATGGTGATTTCACAATGGATAGATTAAACGGAGTATATAATAGTATGCTAATCTGAGCATGGTGAAATCTTGTAAATAGAGTAGTTAGTTTGTGTAATAAATATTGAATTACAGAATGAAGAGGAGAATGAGAATTTGTTAAAGATTTTGACAAATTATTTGAATCAATAGAAAATCGTTATTTGAAAACATTTGATATACAATGATATTTGCAAGAGTGGTATCGCCTTGTACAAAAAGCTAATGAGTATATAACAAAGTCAGAACCATGGAAAAAATGGAAAGAAGATGCAACAAAGGATGAGGCAATTAAAGATTTACAACTATTATTATATGTAATTAAAAACTTAGCAATATTATCTGCTCCTATCTTAACGAAGTGATTTGAAAAACTTAAAAATATTCTTTGAGTTGAGGAACTAAAAGCAATAGATACTGCTAAGAATCAAGATTCTAAAGCCGTTGAAAATGCTTATAAATTGAAAGAATTTAAAGTAAATTTATCACCAGAAATTCTTTATCAAAGAATAGAAGATTAGAAAAAGAAGAGTTAACTCTTCTTTTTTTGTATTCAAAAAACTTTTGAATACGAATTGCATTCATAAATAATGCGGTTATTTCAACAAATAACAAAAACTCATAAAATTTGCAAAAATATTAAAATTGGTTAAACTTAAGTAATGAGTTTTAATACTTTTTATTCATCATAAACAAAAAGAAAATGGAAATGGAACAATACGAAGTCTATCAAAAAGAGCCAAAACAGTATGTTGCATACCTTAACGAGCTAATGCTTGAAAAAAATGCAACAGATATGTATTTGACGTATAATGAACCTCCAACATTAAGAATTATGGAGGAAATTCATAGACAAGATTTGCCTAAACTAGATGATACAATGCTAAATAAAATTGCATTGGCAATGATGAATAAAACAGGTCTTGATTACTTTGAAAAGTATTGAGCACTAGATCTTTGAGTTTGATTTAAATGAAGAAGATATAGAGTGAATATTTCAAGACAAAGAGGTCATGTTATGATCGTATCAAGATTGTTGAGAAATACAATTCCGACACTAAATGCTCTTGCATTACCACCAATATTCAAACAATTAGCTCACAGAGAAAACGGTATCGTATTCTTGGCATGACCAACATGATCATGAAAATCAACAACTTTGGCTGCTGTTATTGAAGAAATTAATACTACTAAGAAAAAACATATTCTTACCATTGAAGATCCGATCGAATATATCTTTGAGCCAAAGGAGAGTATTATTGATCAAAAAGAATTAGGTAAAGATGTGTCTTCATTCTCAGATGCCATGAAGTATGCTCTTAGACAAAGACCAGATGTAATCCTTTTCTGAGAAATTAGAGACTTGGAGAGTATTAGAAATGCTATTTTGCTTTCAGAAACATGACACTTGGTATTAACTACAGTGCATGCTAGATCTGCAGAGCAGGCTTTGAACAAAATTATCTGATCATTTCCATCTGAAGAACAAAGTCATATTAGAACACAGTTATCAGAGAATATGGCAGCAATCGTTGTACAGAAATTGTTAAAAAGAATTGATAAACCAGGATTAGTTCTTTGACAAGAAATTCTTATTAATACAACAGCTGTAACAAATATTATTAGAGAAAATAAATTAAATCAATTAAAGAGTGTGATGTATACAAACAGAGTTTCTGGATGAATGCAACTTATGGAAGAAAGTCTTCTTGCTCTTTTCGAAACAAAGAAGATTAGTCTTGAACAAGCACTTGAAGCAGCAAATGATCCTTCTTATATTAAGAGAGAATTGATTAATAAATGATATCTTAAATAATAACAAACGAAATAACAAATATAAAAGCTGCAATTGCAGCTTTTTTTAATAATTATTTTTTTATACATGAATACGTGATTTTTTATTAAGTCAATATAAAATATGTCCAATATGGAAGGAATTAATATAATATTAAATTTAAATGGCTCTTTTTTGACTTTTGAAAAATTTTTTTATATAATTGTATTGAAGACTTTTAGTTTATATTGAAACGAGTATGGCAATTGCTGATGAAAATAACGGAATCATGTGAGATGATCCTAAGGCAAATCAATTAGCCGATAATAATTCTGCATGAGATTATCCTACTTTTGAGGATGAGAATACAAATACAGAAACTCCTTCTCCCGTTTCTGATGTACCGCAAGAAGATAATCCTATGCAAGAACCAGCTGCTGAGCCTCTTCCAACTGATGGAACAGATGTTACACAACAGTGAATGTGACCAATGAAAATTACTGAAGAAGCATTAGCAGAAATGAAAGAACAGGAAAAGGCAGAGCAGGAAGCTTTGGCTGCTAGTCAAACAATGGATTATCAACTTTCAGAAGATCCAATAGTAAATGATGATTCCTACAGTTATGATAATAATAGTGAAGATACATCAAATGAAACAGAGAATTTGATGGATGAATGAAATTCTCTTTGATCATATAGTTTTTGAGAAGAAAGAGTAAAAGTGAAAAGATACAACACATGATTTGTTTTATCTGTATTAGGATTAATCGTTTTTGGATGACTAGCATATGTTGTTTATATGTTCTATCAATACCTTGAATATAAATCAATGCCAGTGATTCCATCTGATAAAGAAAAAACAGTGACAACGGTATCTGATAAGTATGATGAATACGGACAAAAATTAGGATTATTTGATCTTGAAACATATAAGGTTATCTATCTTGAAAACGAAGCATATAAAGTTGATGATTTGCTAAGTGATTCAACATTAAACTTTAATCAGAAAAAAGATGATCTTCAAAGATCATTACTTAGAATGGGAAATGAAATTAGCAGAATTAAAAAAGAAACAAAAGTTTTGAGAGAGAAAATGAATAAAGAATGATTTTTCCCTCCTGAGTTAGTTTGAATTTTGGAAGCTGATAATGCTATTAGTTCAATTCAAAGAAGTCTTATATCTCTTGAAGTAGTTAAGTTCTCAAGTGCGTTAAGAGTTTTCTCATTAATGGATGATATTGTAAAGGAATTGTCAGATAATTTCGATATTACAAAATGAACTATTAGAGAAAAACTTGAAGAATTAATTAATAGATGAGAACAAGATGTAGAGTATTATCTTAATGTATGTTATAATAATCCATATGAAACAGAAGAATGTATCAATATTAACGACTTTGATAAATATTATAAAACTATTAAACAAGAAGAAGATTTTGATACTACATTCTTTAAAAAATTGATGAAGTATATAAATACTCAAATCGAATATAATGAGATGCCAAGTTTCTCAATTACATTTAACAGTTTTAATGGAAAGAGTAATAGTATTACATTCTCTGTTGAAGTTAATACAACAGTTGAAGATGAATTGGCATTATCTCAACAAGGAATAAAGAGTCCACATATCTTTATTATATCAGAATTAATTAAATTACTTAAACTATCTACATTCATCGGAGGTAAACAAATTGATGCAAAGAATGTTAAGGTTGTACCTAAGAATATAACTATTGCATGAAGACAATTTAAAGTAAATAACTCTGTAAATACTTATACATTGCCAATTCAAAAAACAACAGAAAGAGAAATCTTCGATTTCATTGAAACATATTCTTTGAACCTTGAAGATACGGAATTTGATATGACATGATTCTTGATGTCTGGATTTGATATGTCCGGATTTGATATGTCCGGATTCATGATGTCTTGATTTGATATGTCCGGATTCGATATGTCATGATTTATGATGTCTTGATTTGATATGTCTGGATTCGATATGACATGATTCATGATGTCTGGATTTGATATGTCTTGAGCTGTAATGACATGAGAGACTATGACATGAGAAGTGTTATCATGAGATAATCAATATACATGAGATATTGTAGCTGATACTGGCTTAGAAATAACATATAGCTGAGAAGTTAGCAGCGAAGAAGCATGATTTATTACTGATGCACAAATTTAAAACAAATACTTTATATATTGAATAAAAAACAATGGAAGAAGAAAAGAAAGAATTAACCCTTTCGGATCAAGTAAAAGATGTCTGGGGAAAAATTGCTTGAGTTCTTTGAAAGTGATGAAATGCTGAAAAAGAATTCACTTTCTGAGTAAGTAAAGAAGCTTATATCATTGCTCTGATATTATTCATTGCATCTGTTTGAGCTTTTGTTGTAGCAGTGTATTATACATGGTTAAAGTATGAAGAAATTACTTTAAGAACTCCAGAATTGGTAGAACTTAGTAATTATAATCTTCCAGATTTCTCAAGAGAAATGAGTGCTGAAGGGGTGGATATGCCTTCAAATATACAATGAATGGTAGATTTATACGATAAATCAATGCAAGATAAAAAAAGAATTGAAGGAGAATTAAACTTTAAAACAAGTATTTATAACGAATTCTTAAGAAATTTCTTGTTGCCATCTTTGAATATTTGGAAAGATCCATACACAAAAGAAATTGATATATCTGTGATGTGAAAAAAATATTTGGATAATAACCCATACCAAGACATTTCATTATTATCTCAATGGAGTTCCATTATTAGAGATAGTTGAAAAGAAGTATGATTAAATGAGGTAACAGATATGAAAATCTGAGAGATTTCAGAAGATAAAGAATGACATTTTAAAATCCCAATTACAGTGTCATTTAAATCAAATTCAAAAAGAGCATTCTTGCTTTTGGTTGATAAGTTATCATTAACTTCAAATGTTAGTAATATCTGATTGTTAAACGACTTTATGTACTATTTATTTAATACAATTAGAGAACAAAAAGCAGAAGAAATTCAAGCAATTCTTGAAGAATACAACTCAGAAGATTCAACAAAGATGGAAAGACCAGAAGGAACGGATGATAAATATTTTGAAAACATGATTATATCTCGTTACTTATACTACTGGATTCTATGAGATGATGAAGAACCTTGTCGTTTAATAGATGAAGAAGTAATTGATGCAACAGTAAAAAAGAGTATTGTATGTAACGATAAGGATCCAGAAGTATGTTACTTTGATTTTAGAGATAAATATAGAAACATTCCTGAATTAGCATATTCTATTTGAATTGAATCAGTTGTTAATAAGCCTTTGGCATTGAAAAGATTTATACAAGAATTACCTCCATTGATAGCAATTGAATCATTTACATTTGATAAAGAAAGAAGTGAAAATGGTGGTCTATCTTTAATCCAGAATACTGATTATATAGGACAGGTTCATTTTAATATCTATGGTAGATGAATATCAGAGGCTGAAACAAAAGAGATAACAAGGAAGTTAGCAGAGGATTGTTTCGGATCATGAACAAGTAATGATTTGGAATTAAAGAATGTTTTGGCTCCAGTTCAGACAGCAATCGAGCAAATCGATGAATTATGACAAAACAGTGTATGAAGAATGACAAATCTTATTGAGTTAAGAGACATATTGAACGAAGATGCTAAGACATATTCAAAGCTCTCTCCATATAATAAAATGGTTAGAAAATTCGAATATTATAGAATGCTTAAAAATATATGAGGTATTTGTATTTAAGATATACATAAAATAAAAAATAGAGATTCATATCTCTATTTTTTTATATTATTAAATAATTTTCATTAGAAAGGAAGATCATCTGATGATGAAGTTTCTCCAGAAGCTTTTTCAATTCTCCAGCAAGTAATACTGTTGAACCATCTTCCTGGTTGATTTTTAGATTCATTTGCTCTAGCATTCAAATGAACAGTGATTAAATCACCAGTATTTACATCAGCTAATAGATTAATCTTATCTCTAAAGAAATCTACAGCGATAGATCCTTTATATTCTCTATCTGTGTTCTCTTCTAAAACGATAGTTTGTTTATCAACACCTTCTCCAATTGTCTCTTTAGGTCCAATAAACTTAACAAATCCTTGATACTGCATACTAATAGTGTAATGAATAAAATAAAGCAATAAACTTTATAGTAA
>JAEEGL017071279.1_pt1 | contig 33982 bp, 29 predicted proteins | sample 9134231 | NCBI WGS metagenome assembly JAEEGL01 (sample SAMN16246548, study PRJNA631951) | gut metagenome | biome: gut microbiome; feature: rumen; material: fiber-attached | host: Bos | place: Iran: Karaj | collected 2018-10 | reverse complement strand
TTAAATCTTGAATTTTTATGTTAAAAATTTTAAAAATTGAAATAAAAAAATTTATACGTAATATTTTGTGAAATAAATTTGTAATTAATTTTTCCTAATGGGCCCAATCCCCAATCCCCAATCCCCAATCCCCAATCCCCAATCCCCAAAAAACAATTAATTAATATAACTTAATTAATATTTCAATATATATATTAAATGAATAATTTATTTTAAATTTTTTATTTTAATTCTTCTAAATTTATAATTTGGTATAATTTTAGGGAATTGTAAATCATCTAATTCTAAGTTATATTTATTTATATAATCTTTTTTTTTATGTGGAAATATTTCTTCAATTGTCATTGCGTTTAAAATTTCTTTATTTTTTATTATATCATTTCCATTAAGTTGTCTTTCATAAATTTGATTGATGAATGTTTCATTTTTAGGAATTTGTAAATTATCTAATGAAATTCCTTTTCTTTTTGCTAAATTCATTTTCATTAAATTAAATTTCTTAGAATAAGTTTCATAATTTCCTTTCATGCATTTATTTTTATATTTTGGGTCTGCATAATCTAAATGTCTTTCAAGTATAATATTACATGAATTATTATAATTATATGATTCATTATTATTAAATGAAAAATTATTATTTAGTTCTGTTTTAATGTTTTGATTTCTTCGGACTTTTTTATATAATCTTATTGGCTTTGTTTTACTTGTATTGAAAAAAGTATTTTTTGAAATTTTATTTGGTTCTATATTCAACATTTTTTTAAAAGCATTTAAATTTCCTTTTAAAAGGAAATTTTCTAATAAAATATGATGTTTTTTCTCTTTTTCATCATCATCAAAATTCATTATTTTTATATTTCAAATAATAAAATGAATTAATTTAAAACATAATTTATATAATATATAAAATTATTTATTTAGTAGTATTCTCAATTTACTTACTTAATAATATAGATTTATTTTTCTGGAGTTTTATTTTTTCTTAATTTCATTCCATGTATTCTTTCATTTTCATATCTATTTGGTTGTGTGAAAATATCAATGAACTTTAAAAAATTACCATCGTTTAAATAATTTGGTAATATATTATTATTAGATATTTTTTGAATATCTTTTAATATTTGTTTATTTATAATTTTTTTCTTATTTTTATCAGGGGTTAATATTTTTTTATTTTTATTGTTAGAAATAAGTTTTTCTAAAAAAATTTCTTTTGATAATTGTTTCATATCTAATCTTATATTAACTATAGGAGCTATTTTAGGAAATTTTAAATGTTTTTTTGGTTTTTTGTTTATTATCTTTGAAAGGGAAGGACTAATTATTTGAAGATTTACTTTTTCTTCTTCTTTAATTCTTTCGATATTATTTTTATTTTCATCATTTGTTTTTTCATTTAGAATTTTTTTTTCTTTTGTTGACTCTGCTTTTTGAGATGTTTCTTTATATAAATTTAAATTTTCTTTTTTTTCACTTTCATTTTCTTGAGAGAAATAATTAAAATTGTTAATTATTTTTTTATGAAATATATTATATCTTTCTCCCTTAGATTCATCCATATCATAATAAAAAACAACTTCACAGAGAGAAAAATATGATTTATTATCTGGTTCATAGAAAAAATTTAAGAGTGAAATAATATTTTTATAAATTATTTCATCTTTAATTGGCACAGGCGGAATATCAATTTTCTTATCACTGATATTATTTTCTTCATCTTCTATATTTTTTTTTTCAATTTGTATTAAATCTGAAATATTTCTATTTAATCTTTTATTTAAAGGAATTTTATATTTTGTAATATGATTGTTTCCCATATTATTTTTTTTAAATTATAAAATATAAAAATAATGGAAGATGCAATTGATGATTTATTAAAACCAATCAATACAAATTTTATCAATTTAGATGATTTTTTTATTTTATTTCAAAACCCTATATCTCAAAAAATTGAAAAAAAAAAAAAGAAATTCTAATATAACAAAAGATAATTTTGTAAATTCCTTAATAAGAAATAATGATAAAAGATTAAAACTTTCCCAAAGAACAAATAAAAGTAAAAAAGATGAAGAAACAGATGAAATATTAAATACAATAAATAGTAAATTTGATACTATTCCATATTATGAAATATTTAGGTATAAATAAATTTTTTAATTTTAGAAAAAGAATTGATGATCAAAAAACTTTTAACGAAACAAATAAAAGGAATAATAAATTATTAAAAAAACCAACTCCAATGTATCAAGTAGACAAAAATCATAATTAAAAACTATAATTTATGAAATACTTTAATTAAGATTATCTAAAATAATTTATGCTAATAATTTAAAAAATTAAAAATAAAATTTTATAAAAAATTCAATATTTAAAAAATAAAAATGTCCAAAAACACAATTGTTAATTATTATAATCCAAATAATAAATTAAATCAAAAAAATGAAGTTCCATTAACAACATTTTCATTTCTTTTAAGTGAAATGGTACAATATATGTTAAGTAAATCAAACGATGACAAAGATTTTGACATAGAAGAAAAATTATCAAGTTTAGGTTATCCAATAGGAGAAAAAATTTTAGAATTATGTTCATATAAAGAAAAAAATTACAAAAGAGAAGTTAAAATAGTATCTATGTTACAATTTATACATAATAACATATGGAAAATGTTATTTGGAAAAATGGCAGATGGACTTCAAAAATCAACAGATGATGAAGATGAATATAGAATTATTGAAAATAATCCTATTACAAATAGATATATCCCACCTCTTAAAAATAATTCAGTTAATTGTGCTTCATTTATTGCTGGAATTATTGAAGGAATTTTAAATTCTGCTGATTTTAGATGTAAAGTTAGTGCTTTTTTCTTTGAACAAGATGGTATTACTAAAACTTTATATATTATTAAATTTGATAAAGATGTTATAAATAGAGATACAAATATGAAATAAAATAAAATTAAATTAAATTAAATTAAATTGAAAATCAAATATTTAATAATTTCAATTTTATATTTTGTTATTTTATTTAATATTTTAATTATTATTTTTACTCATTCAAAAAATATAATAAAGACTTTTTATAATTTTAAATTTGAATTAATAAATTAAAAATATAAAAATCAATAAATGATCTCTTAAGATAATTAATATTGTGCTTATATGAAAATTTAATTCTCTTTTTTAGGATATTATATTGATAGAGGTAAAAAATAAATTAAATTAATTTTTATTTTTGAAAAATTGAAAATTCAAAAATTTTTAATTGTTCTTTTTATATTAATATTCTTATGAAACAATTGCATATTTTTTTAAAGGAAAAAAATATTTACTATACTATTTATATTTTTATTAAATCAATCAATAACTTTTAAAAGTTTTATTATAAAAAATAGGAATTTTTATAAAATACTTTACATATAAATTTGAATTTGTATTAATATTATCTTGCTGATGATGATTTTTTTTTTATTTTTATTCTTTTAATATTATTTGAATTACATCTACTAATATTTAAATTTGCTTTTTCATATTCTTCTTTACATACAATTTCATTCACATTATTTTTATTTTTCTCAATAGGATCTTTATATAATCTTATTTTTTGATTATTAATATTATTAAATAAAAATTTTAAATTTTTCAATTCTTCTTTTATTAAATTTTTTCCTTCTACTTTCATTTCATTAATACCACTCATATTAGGTAATTTAGATTTTAATCTTTTAGTTTCACAATTAAAATAATCTTGATTAATAATATGGGAGAATTTATTTAATATTAAACTTTTTGGATTTTGAATAATTTCAATTGGTTTATACGGAAATTCAACCATTGGTTTCCAAATTTCTCTTTTAGAATTTCCAATATTTATATAATTAACTCTTATATTATCTAAATTTTTAGGTCTTCTCAAATTAAACATCCAATAATTATTTCCATATTTTTCAGATATTGGTTTTTCATTTTCTAAAAAATCAATCATTTGTTTTTTTAATCTATATTCTTCTATATTATTAAATAATAAATTTTTCTCATCTCTTTGACATGATTTACTTAAATTTTTAGATGTTATTTTATTTAATTTTTTATTTCTTTTTTGTAATTTTAATATTTTTTCTTGATATTTATAATCTTCTTTTATATCATTAGTTACTGTTGAAGGTATTAATTCATTTGTTCCTTTTAATAAAAATTCTTTTTCTCTAAGTTTTGATTTTTTGAATATATCATATAATTCATCTTTTGATTTTAATTCATAATGAATACTTTTTGAAAAAGAATCATTGTTTAGATTTTCAAAAAGATTAAAATTCTGACTTAAGTATGATAAGTTTTTATTTGTCATTTTTCTTGTTTTTCTTATTCTATCTTTTAATAGAGTTTTTAATTTTGTTTTGTTATTTTCTAATGATTTAATCTCTTTAGATGTGAAATAATTTGTTTCTTTTTCCTTATCTGTTGTATTATTTAATTGATTTAAAGAATTATTTTTTTGATGATTTCTTTTTTGATTTTTATATGGAAGAATTCCTATTACCATTCTTGGGTTTAAAGATAAAAATTTAGAAGGATTTTCAAATATTTCTTTTATATCTGTCATATTATTAGGATTAATATTTTTACTAATAATATATGTTTTTTTTATTTTTTGTTTATCATCATTCATTATTTTTCTTAAAAAAATTTGTTTATCAATTTTTTTATAATAATTTTAAATAAAAAAAATATTTTAAAAAATAAAATTAAAATTGTTATTTAAAAAGGAAAAAAAATGGGAGATAAAGTTCTTAAAATTCATAGAATTGAAAATAAAAATCCATCACAAAAAGTTCAACAAACATTTCAAATAATATTAATAGGTAATTCAAAAGTTGGAAAAACATCAATAATTCAAAAATGTCTTTTTAATACATTTTCAGATGTTTATCAAAAGTCAAAATCATTTAATTTATTTTGGACAAATTATGAAATAAATTCAGAATTATATTGTCTTCAATTATGGGATGTTTCTGGAGATGAAAAAAATGTAAATTCAGTTACTGGGAAATTTTATAAAAATTGTAATTGTGCTTTTTTAATCTATTCAATAAATGATTTTGAAAGTTTTACTAGTATTGAAAAATGGTTAACTGATTTAAGAAGATATGCAAATGATAATATTTTAACAGTTTTAATAGGAAATAAAATTGATATTAAAACAGAAAGATTAGTTTCATATGAAAATGGAAAAAAATATAAAGATGATAATAAAATAGATTATTTTTTTGAAATCTCCGCAAAAAATGGAGAAAATATTGAAAATTTAATTAAAAATACTATTGTTACTTTATTTTGTCAAATAAAATACTCAACTAAAATGTATGAAAAGTTAAATGAAAGTATTGATAGAAAATCTAATGTACATATTAAATTTAGACCAAGTCAATTGCAAAGAACTTCACTATTTGATTCTAAGACTAAAATTAAGAAAGACACTATTAAAGAAGAAGAATTAAATGAAGATTTAGAAAAAGATGGTGAAAATGAAAAAAAGAAATCAAGAGTAGGATGTTGTTTTTGTTAATTTTAGTTTTATTATATGAATATTAAATAATGTATGAGGTAATTATTCCTTTAAATTTTTAACTTTATTTAATAAATTTAAAATTAAATAAACTTTTATTTTAATTTTTTAAAGCAATAAATATAAAAAATAAATAAAAAATATAAAATAATGAATATAAAATATTGATAGAAATAACAATAATATATATACATTTTAAATTTTGGAAAAATTGATTATTCTTTTATTGTAAAAAAATGTTTTTTCTATTTAATTTACTAATAAAATAAAAAATAATGTTATTAAATATTTTAATAAGATATTTACATATTTAATCTTAAAAATCTTTACTCAACCAATATACATATATTTCTAAATAAATTTACAAAAAATGTATTTTTTCCTTCAAAATATATTTTTAACATAACAAATACTTTTTCAATATTTTTTTCAAAAAATACATTTTTCATTCAATACAAAAGATATATGTTATTTATATGTTTTAGAGTCTTAACAATTAAAAAGAATTGTTATTTATATGAAAAAATCAAATCATTAATTATCAAATAAATTTTTGTTTAAATCATCTTTTTTAATATTTTTATTGTTATCATATAAAGGATTATTTTTATCAGAAGAAGAAATTTTAAAAAGGATTTTTTTTTTTTCATTTTTATCATAATTTTTATTATCATTAAAACTTTTATCTTTGACTGAATGTCCTTTACCAAAAAAATAATAAACACAAAAATTTTTTGCAACAAATTCATATAATAAACTATTTCTTTTTCCTTCTTCTTTAATTAATTCTTCATAATCTCTTTTAAATCTATCACTAGTAATATAATTGTCATATAAAGAAGAAAAATCTGAATTTGCAATTTCTTTAAAAATTTCCATTTTTCCTTTTCTACATAAATTTTTATTGATAATTTCTTCTAAAGATGGTAGTAAATTGAATTCATTATAAATATCTATAATTTTTTTATGAAGAAAATTTTGATTATATTCAATTGTAATATTAGTAATAAATTCTTGAGGTAATCTTTGAACTTTTAAATTTAAACATAATTTAATTGATTCGAATACTGCTTTACAAAATTTTCCTTTGCATTTTTTTAATAAACTATCAATGTTATTTTTTCTTATTAATTTTAATTGAAGTTTTTTCCTTATATAGGTGAATAATGTATGGAAAGATTTTTTTTCTTCTTCTGGGATTGAAAAATCAACATTTATATCAAAAACATTTTCAATAAAAGAACTTTCCATAAACAATAAATCAATTTTTGTGTTTATTATATAAAAAATTTTATTATGAGGAGTAATTATTATTTCATTCTTCAAAGAAAACTTTAAATTTTTATTTGATTGATTAAATAATATTTGTTTTATTTTATCTTTTTTGATGTTTTATTTTTGAATTTTTATAGAACTCATTATTAATCAAATCTGTTTTTTGATTTGGAATATTTTATTATTTGGTTAAAGGTTGAACAATCATAAATATTTGATTTTATGTTAAAAATCATTTAAAGGCTTTATAATGATTATAATAAACTTTTATTAAAATTTTATACTTAATCTTTATAGATTTTAAAATGTTTTTATGTCAATGAAGAGGTTGATTTAGATTAAACTTTTCGTTGAATAAATTTAATAAATAAAGTAATGTATAATAAAAAAAATAATTATTTTTTATTTTTTTTTTATTATTTGCTTTTTAAATCAATTAAAGATTTTTATATAAAAGTTTATTATTAAATTTGTAAATTTAATTTATCATAAATATAATTTTTTTTTTTTTTGATAAAAACATTATTATTAAATTTTACTAAATATAATATAGTTTTATTGTATATTTTATATTTATTTTTTGTTAAATTAGTAATAATATTTTTTTGAGAAATAATTTAATAATTATATTATAATTAAAAATCATCAAATGATATAATTATTAAAATTTTGTCCTATAAACCTTAAATAAATGAGTTTCATTCCAATTATATTAATAATAAGAAAAACATTCAAAAAAAATAAATAAAAATAATAATAATTTAAAATAAGAAACTATGAAAAAAATAATTATATCAAACAATGAGATTTCTCCTTAAAAAAGAATGGGAAATAGACTTTTCAATAAGAGATAGTAAAATATTTTATAATAATAATTATAGAAATTCCAACAATAAAAGCCAAAGATTTTACTGATAGAATATATGATTTAATAGGAAATATAGTAGTGTCTTTAAAATTAAATCATGAAATTTATGGAATAGCCATGACTTTATATCATTATTATACTTATTTTAAACATTTAAGAGATATTAATCCTTTAGAATTAAGTGTTGCTTGTATTTATTTAGCAAAAAAAATTCAATTTGAGCATATTTCAATGGATGATGTTATTGAAATTTATAATAATCAAAAAAATAAAATAAATGATGGAAAAAAAGATCCACCTGATTTTATTAAATATGAAATTGAATTTTATTATTTTTTAGGATATGATTTAGATATTGAAACTCCTTATAATTGGTTTTATAGATTTATTAAAACAAAAGAAGGAAAAAATTTTGGTAATGAAAAAATTAAAAATTTTTTATTTAATTTAATTAATGATACTTATAGAAAGTCTCTCTGTTTATATTATCACCCTAAAATAATTATGTTATCATGTTTAATTTTCACAAACAAATTCTTAGACGAAAATATAAATATTGAAGAAAAAATATCAAAAGAAGAAATAAATATAATTGGTGAATGTATGGAAAAAATTTATGATATATTTGATATAGAAACACAACAAAATAAATAATATGATAATCTTAAGATATAAATTTAATAAATTATTATTAAAGATTTAAAAAATATAAAAAATAAAAAAATTTATAAATTAAATATAATAAATACCTATTAATAAATTATCTCCAAATATTAACTACTGCATCAGCACCACCAGAAGCTAAACCTCCATCTTTTAATATACAAAGACAATTAACTTGTGCATTATGATTTTTAAAAACAAATAATCCTTTAAAATCAATATCCCAAATTTTAATAGTTTTATCCATTGATGCAGTACAAATTCTTCCATCTTTTATTTGTTTAATTGATAAAATTGCTAAATTATGTTGTTTTAATTCTTGAGTATTTGTAAGATTTTTATTCCAAATTATAATCTTTCCTTTTTTATCACCTGTAACTAATCTTCCATCTCTTAATAAACAAACAGATAAAACAGGAGCATTATGATCTTTAAAAGAATTTAATACTCTAAAATGTTTATCATAAATTTTAATAGTACAATCATCAGAAACAGAACAAGATTTCAATTTATCAAGTTGTATAATATTTCTAACCCAATTACTATGATCTTTTAATATATATTGTGGTTTTAATTTATCATCATATATTATTATATCTCTAAAAGAACAAGAAGCTAATTTATCATTATGTAATATATTTAATGATATTACTGGATTTGAATGTTCTTTTAATATATTAATTGTTTTATTTTGTTTTAAATCCCATATTCTTATTGTTTTATCTGAACTGCCTGATGCTAATTTTCCATCTTTCATTTGACATAATGATCTTACACCATTTGAATGTCCTTTAAGTATATTTAATAATGAACCTTTTTCATCATATATTCTTATTAAATTATCTTCTGATGATATTATTATTTTTCCTTCTTTTAATTCTATTATATCTGTTATTGGTTCTTTTATTTCATCTTTTATTATTGTAGTTAAATTTAATTCTTTTTTTGAAAAATATGCATATGATATTCTTATTATATTGTTTACATCTTCTTTTTCTAATGCACCTTTTATTTTATCTAATTTATTTACTAATAAATCTAAATCTGATCTAAAACTTATATCTGAAAATTCAGAATATTCTTTTGATAAAAATTTTAATGTTGTAATATTTTTATATCCATCTTTAACTCTTTTAATATCATCATAATAAATTTCATATACTTTTTTTAAAATAGTCATTACTAAATTTTTTTTAGTCAATTTAATTTCCATTTTCTTTTTATAATCTTCTAAAGTCTTAGTTAAAACTGAAATTACATTTTCTAAACTTTGAACTGTTTTATTTAAATTATCATTAAAAATATTATTAAAATCTTCCTCCATTTTATTCATATATTCAATAAAATTATCAAAATTACCAAATTGTAATTTATTAATTTGTTCATTTATAAGATTAATTATATTTTTATAAGATTCAACAACATGTTCTTTATGAGAACCAATAATTTCTTTATCATGAACGCATGCATTACATAAACATATTTTACATGTTTTACAATAATAAGTATATTCTTTATTGTGAACATCACAAACTGTATTTATTAAATTTTGACTAGTTTGATCAGTTACATCAGAAATATGATGCTGAGAAAATAATTGTTCATGTGCATCAAAACATGTTTGACACATATAATTTTTACATTCTTTACAAAATTTTATTGCTTCTGAATTATGCTTTTTACATTTAATAAAGGAACTTTCTAAATTATTTTTTATTATTTCTCCTATTTTTATTAAGTTTAATTCTAAAGTTCCTTTTTTACATTTACAAGTAAATATTAATGAGTCATTTTCTGGAAGGTTTAATAAAAATTTTTTTAATATTTGACGTAATAAACATCTTGGACAAATATTATGATTACATGATAATGTTAATGGATTTTCATAATTTTCTTTACAACGAAAACAAAAAGTATTTTCCATTTTTTTAGTAACGTAATTAATTATTTTTTAATATTAAAAAGTAAAAAATTAAATATTTTTAATTTAAAATATTTTATAAAATTTAATATTAAAAAAAAATAAAAATATGAGTGATTGTTGTTCAAGTAGTAATTTGACTTCATTTAAAATTGAAGTAAATCAAATATTAGGAAGATTATTTAGTCAATATTATAATATTACTTTTTTATCTCTTGTTGATTCTGATGGTAATATTGTTGATTATCAAATTCATTCTTTAAGTCAAGGAGATGTTAAAAAAAAATTAGATGAGATTTTGAAAAAAACTTTAGATTTTAAAATTGCTACTTCTAAAGCTGCTAAAATTTTAGGATTTGAAACTGCACAAGAAACTTTTACTAGAGGAGATTCTCATATTATTGTTAGTTATGAAATTTCAAATTATTTTCTTGTTATTTATATTGAAATGTCAAAACCATTAATTGATGTTTTTGATTTTGAAAAATTTAATGAAAAAATAGAATTAATTATAATTGAATTAAAGAAAAAAATTGAAAATTTACAATCTGACAAAGATATAGATGATATGTAAATAAAAAAAATAAAAATAGCAAATAAATTAATATCTGATTTTTATTATTTTTCAATAAACTTTTTTTTTTTAAATAAAATATTTTCCTAATATTAAATTAATCAATTAAAAATTATCAAAATGTCAGATTTTGATTCATCAATGAATGATGAATCAGAAGAATTAATTATATTCTCTCATGAAAAAAAAGAATTAATTCATCCATTTAGGAAATATCAATTATCAATAATTATTTTAATAATAATAACCTTAATATTTATATGGGTTTTATTTTCTCAAAGTAAAGAACTATCAATTCATTTAAAGGAACATGAATCATTAAATGAACAATACCAAAACAATTTAGACAAATTATCAAAATTAAAAACTTTATATGATAAAATGGAACTTAATTACAAAGCTATATATCATTTAGATCAAGAATTAAATATTGATATAATAAAAACAATAAATGAATCAAACTTCTTACAAAAATTATTATCACCAACTAAAAAATTATTTTTTAAAATATGTTACAAAGCTACAATATTTGGTGATAAAGACTTAGAAAAATTTAGAAAGAATTGTGGAAGTAAAAGTGGTTTATTAATGTTAATAGAAACAAGAGATGGATATAGATTTGGTGCTTTTTCTTCAAGATATTTATATTCTAATAAGAATGAAATAAAATTAGAATATGATTCTGACTCAGAAGCATTTATTTTTAGTTTTGATACTAAAAAAAAATATAATATTAAAAATCCTGAATTTGCTTTTAAACAATATATTGATTATTTTCCTTCTTTTGGGAGACAAGATATTTTTTTAGGGAAAAATTTTTTAAGTGAAAGTTCAAGTTATTCTAATTTTCCTTATGATTATGAGAAAGATCCTAATAATCCTGGTGATTATATTTTAAATGGTGGGTTGAAAAAATTTAAAGTAAAAGAAATGGAGTTTTTAATTATTTATGAAAAAAATGATTACATAGAAAATAATGATAGTTTAAATTTAAAGAATTATTTTAATTTATAATTTTTTTCATTTTTAATTATTTAAATTGTTTTAAAGTCTATGGCTAAAATTATGTTAGATGATAATTATAATAATTATGATAATGAATCAAATGATGAAATTGATGCTCAAATTAATGATGTTAATGATTATAAAGGTTATTTTTTAGAAAATAATATTGATGATGATGAAGAAGGAAAATTTTATGAATATGGGGCACATTTTCCTTATTTATTTTTATATCAAAAATTAGAAATTTTAGCTCAAATTAGAAAAGAAGAAGAAGAAAATTTAAAAGAAAAAAAAAATATTAAAAAAGAAAAAAATAAAAATGAAATAGATGATGAAAGTGATATTTTTTCTTTTTTTAATAAGAATAATAATAAAAAATCAAGGAATAGAAATAATAATTATGATAATTTTACTAATCAACCTTTTGTTAATAATAATATTAATATTAATAATAATAATGAAATAGAAGAACCAAAAATAAGAACATATGTTGAAAAAAATAAAAAAAAATGTAATGAAGATTTTTCAAATGAAAAAAATAAAAATATAGAATCAAATATAAAAAAAAAGAATAATAATATTTCAGCATTAATTTCAAATAATAATAAATATAAAGAAAAAGACTTAATAGATAAGAATTTATACATAGCAAAAATGAATTTATATACTTCATTTGCCAAAAAATTGAAAAAGAATCGTAATTATAATTTTAGTAAAAAAGGAACAAATAATGATGATGAAGGTTCAAAAAATAAATCAAATTCAAATAAAAAAGTTAAATCAATTCAATTAAGTAAAGAAAAATTAAAAAAAATAATACATTCATCAACACAATCAAAAAATCATTTAGAAAAAAAAATTAAAACAGTAAATAATACATTTAAAAAAAGTTTTTCAAAAAGTAAAGAAAATTCATCATCATGTCATCATAATAATAATAATAATTCTAATAAAACAACAAAAAAAAATATTCAAAGTCAAATAATTGCAAATTCTTTAAATAATATTTTATCATGTTATAAAAATAAAAGAAATTTTAAACTTAGTCCAAAACAAAATTATCCTAATTATACTAAAAAAAGATATAAAAACCCAAATGTATCCAAAAATAAAAACAGAAATAAACAAGGAAAAGTAGATAAATTTATTAAAAAAATATGTAAAGAAAATTCATCATCTTCTCATTCAAAAAAAAAATTAACAATATCTACTGAAGGAAAAGGGAATAATCATAATAAAACACAAGAAATAAAAACAAAAGGAAATTTAATATTTAATAAAAAATTACCTGATTTTCATTCAAAAATATTACAAGAAATGATTGATTCAATTACTTCTGGTTCATATAATAATAAAAGTAGAAATAAAAATAATTTAGGAAATAATTTAACTGGAACAAAAACTAATTTATTAACTGATAGAGATAAAAATAAAAAAGGACCTTATTGTATTAATAATAAAAAAATTATGTTACAAACACAAACAGTTTATTTTCAAAATAAGAAAAAAATAAAAACTTCACAAATATTTAATGAGAAAGAAAAAGAGAAAAATTCAAAAGAAAAAAAGAAGAAAAATTCAAATAATAATTCTCTTAAGAAAAATAATAATAGTAAAAGTAATTTATCTGGAAGTAATAAATTTAAAACATTTCTTGATATTAAATTTAATCTTTATCAAAAAACTAGAAATAATGTAATTAATGAATTGAAAAAAAGTATTGGAATAAATACTTTTACAATGAGTCAATTAAATAGTAATCAAATTCATAAAAAAAATTATAGCTCATCTAAATCAAAAAATAATGAAAAAATGATTAAGAATAAAAAAAGTTCAAAAATTTTAACCGATAAAATAAGTATTAATATAAATATTCATAATGATAATAAAATCTATTATAATAAAATATATAATATAAAGAAAAAAAGTGATAAAAGTTCAAGTAATTCAAAACAAAAAGATTTATCAAACAACAAAAGTGAAAAAAAACAAGAAAAATAAAATAATTTAATTTTTTTTTTAATATAATTAAATTTGTATAATAAAATATATGATTAATAAAAATATAATATAATAATTTTTAAAAAAAATCAATTTATTAAAAAAAATAAAAAAATGCAAGATGACTCAACTAATAATGATTCATCTGAAAGTTTAGAAAATCATCATTCAAAATCATTATATACACGTAGAAAAATAGATATAACAAAAATAAAAAAATTATTAAATAAATCATCATCACATGGATTATGTGGTAGTCATAATTTAGGAAATACTTGTTTTATGAATTCAGCAATTGCATGTTTATCAAATACAATAGATTTAACAACATATTTTTTAACTAAAGAATTTATAAATGATATAAATAAAGAAAATGAAAGAGGAATGAAAGGTAAACTTGCAAATGAATGGTATCATTTATTATATCAATATTGGATTGAACATTCTAGAGTTGGAGAACCTTCTGATTTTAAAAAAGTTATTTCAAAAAAAGCTAAAAGATTTAAAGGATATGAACAACAAGATTCTAATGAATTAATGATAATTATTTTAGATTATTTAAATGAAGATTTAAATAAAACTACAAAAGCTCCTTATGAAGAAATTCAAGAACAGAAAGATAATGAAAAAGATATTGATTGCGCTAAAAGATTTTGGAAATTTCATTTAATGAGAAATGATTCTATTATTACTGATTTATTTTCTGGACAATATAAATCTACTATTTCTTGTCCTGATTGTAAATATATTAGTATTACTTATGATGCTTTTAATAATTTAATTTTACCTATTCCTAAAAAAAGTTATAAAAAAAAAAATGTTAATCAAATTATTTTTTATATTCCTAAATATTCTATGAAATGTACTATTAAAATTATGTTTAATATTAATAAGAAATTACAATATAAGGATGTTTCAAATGAATTAAATAAAATTAATGATTTTAAAGAATTAGGATATGAATCTAAAAAATTAAATTTTATGGAAATTTCAGAAAAAAATTTGAATCAATTTTTGAAAGATGATGATATACTAAGTAAAAATAAAAATTTTGTGTTTTGTTCTGAAGAAGATGAAAAATATAAAACAATTATACCTTTATATATTACTACTAATAATCTTCAAGATTTAAGTGCTTATCCTAGAATGTTATATGTAGATAAAAAAATGAGTTTAGATGAATTTAAAATGAGAATATATTTCTTTGCAAGACATTATATTACTAATCCTTTTGGTTTAAAAAATGATGAAGATGAATTTAAACATATGTTTAATGATTATTATAGAGGAGAATCAAATGATGTTGAAAAAATTATTTCATATATGGAAAAAGAATATGAAGAAATTTTCATAAATCCAAATGAAGATAAAAAAGATTTAATTAAAAAATTTTTGAAAGATATTCCATTTTCATTTTTATTATATAGAGAACATAAAAGTATTGATATATTAGATGTAATTAATTTAGAAGACAAATTAAATAAATTAGGAATTTCAATAGAAGGAGAAACAGATGTTGAAAAAATAATAAATTTAATTCAAAATGATGAATTTAAGTTATTTTTAATGTTTAAAAAACGTTCCTCATATATTGAAATATCATCATTAAAATTTAATTTATGTTCAAATATAAAAACTCAAAAATATATAGAAGAAGAAAAATCTGGTAAAATTGATATAACTTTAGATGATTGTTTTGAGTTGTTTCAAGAAGAAGAAATTTTAGATTCAGGAAATGAATGGTATTGTAGTAAATGTAAAAAATTTAAAAATGCAAAAAAAAAATTAGAACTTTTTTATTTACCAAAAATATTTATAATATGTTTAAAAAGATTTTCAACTGAAAATCGTTATTCGAATAAAAATGAAAAATTTGTAGATTTTCCTATTAATAATATGGATATGAAAAATTTTATTTGTGGACCTGATAAAGATAATGTAAAATATGATTTATTTGCAGTAAATCAACATTATGGTTCTTGTTATAGTGGTCATTATACTGCAATTTGTAAAAATTTTGAGCGTTGGTATGAATATAATGATTCTCATGTTAGTGTTGCAAGTGAAGATGATATTGTTAATCCTTATGCTTATGTTCTTTTTTATAGAAGACAAACTGATTAAATCAAAAAATTTTTTTCCAAATTATATTTTTTAAATTATTTTGACAAAAGAATTTAATGTTTATTTATTTTTAAATTATTTTTATTTTACAAATTTAAATTTGTTTTATAATAATTATAAAACCAAATAAAAATTTTAATATATTTTCTCCAAAAAACTTATATATTGTTTAATCAACTTCTTCAGGTTCAATAAATTGATTATTTTCATTTTCATTATCAATCATAACTCCACCACCATTCATTTCTACTTCTTCTTCTTTATCTTCATTTTCATTATCAATCATAACTCCACCACCACTCATTTCTACTTCTTCTTCTTTATTTTCATTTTCATTATCAATCATAACACCACCACCACTCATTTCAACTACTTCTTCTTTATTTTCATTTTCATTATCAATCATAACACCACCACCACTCATTTCTACAATATCTTCTTTATCTTCATTTTCATTATCAATCATAACACCACCTCCAGTCATTTCTACAACATCTTCTTTATCTTCATTTTCATTATCAATCATAACACCACCTCCAGTCATTTCTACAATATCTTCTTTATCTTCATCTTCATTATCAATCATAACTCCTCCACCAGTCATTTCAACTATTTCTTCTCCTTCATCTTCATCTCCAATCATTACACCACCACCAACCATTTCAACTATTTCTTCTCCTTCATCTTCATCTCCAATCATAACTCCTCCACCAATCATTTCTACTACTTCACCTTCATCTTCTTCTCCAATCATTACACCACCACCAATCATTTCTACTACTTCATCTTCTTCTTCATCTCCAATCATTACACCACCACCAATCATTTCTACTACTTCATCTTCTTCTTTTGCTTTTTTCTTTTGTTTTACATCTGTTTTTTTTTTAGTAGCATTAATTTGTTTTTTATTTCCTTTTACTTTACTTTTCATTATAATTTCCTGTTCCTTTTTTTCAACACGAGTAACATAATTCTTTTTACCTTTTATATCTTTTTTCTTACTTTCACTACTATTATCAGTCTTTTTAATTTTATAATATTCATCACCACTATATTCATGTTCAGTTATTTCTTGAGAACTAGTATCAAATCTTTTAGATTTATTTGTTTTTGTTGTAAATTGAGGAACTGAAATTACTTCAGGTTCTGTATCTTTATTCCATTCTTTATTTTCAGATATGCAATTCACATACTCATTAATATCTCTTTCTGCGTCAATACATCCTATATTACATAATGAAAGTCTAACTTTATCTTCATTTGAAATATTTGCTGCTCTCATTAAAGATTTTTTATAAAAATCTTTTGAAACATCAATATTACCACAATAATTATTTACATATCCATTTAATAATTGCATTTCTAATTCCATATCTTTATGATTTAATGTTTTATTTTTAGAGAAGAAATCATTTGAATAAGTAATAAATTCATTTAAATATCCTAAAAATAAATTTGTAATAGCTAATTGTGCTAAGCATAAAGTATATGATTCTAAATCATTTTCTTCTTCAGCTAATCTAATTGCACCTTCAAAATATTGAAGTGCATGTTCATAATCTTCTAATATTCGATGACATAAACCACAATTATAAAAAGCAACAAAACTATTTAAATTATGAGTAGAAATTTCTTTATGTTTTTCATTATAATATAAACTTTGTTTATAATTTTGAATATTACTAAACAAAACTCCAATTCTATTCAAAGCTAATTCAGTACCATAAATATCTTGAAGTAATTTTGCAGAAAGGAAAAACTTTTTATAAAACTTTAAAGCTTGATCATATTTTTTTTCATTTTCATACATAATTCCTAAATAAAAAGCCATATGAGATTCTTTAGTAATATCACCTGCTTTAATACCACCTTTAGCTCTAGTTAATAATTCTTTTAAATTAGTATTAATTTTTTCAATATCTAAAGAAGGAATTGAAGGAGCCCAACCTGAACTATCCATTAAAGGAGAAGCTGATACAGCATTTATTCCTTCTGGAGGTCTAATTTGTATTAATTGATTAAAATAATTTTTTTTTGATTCTTCTGGTGATATTTTAGTAATAATAAATTTTTTATGGAGTAATTTATTTAATAATGTTGTATCAAATTCTTCATCTGATTTAATACAAGAAGATAAATTTGTTTGTAATAATTCAGAATTTTTATATGATTCATTTAATCTTTTTTTTTCTTTTCTTTCTTTTTCTAATTTTTTTCTAATTGAATCATCCATTAAAGATAAACTACTATAATCAACTTTAGGTCCATTTATATTTATATTCATTCCAACAACTTTACCTTCAATTGTAATTTTATTTGAAATATATGTTTTATTTCTAGTTGTTGGAATTGTAACTGAAGCTGCTAAATTCTTTTGGTTTCTTCTATCTATTATTTCTTTTATTTTATTTTCTTTTGGTTTTACAAAAATATCATAAAATATTGCTTTTTCTTCATGTTTCTTTTTTTTTTTTGGTTTTAATGATGAATCATCATCTCTTTTTGAACTTTCATACATTTGACGAAATTTTTTGTCTACTGATTCAACTGTTAATGGCTCTTTTAAGAATTTTTTTGTTACAGATTGTAATGGAATTTCACTGTAACGGAGATTATCTTTTGAATCTTCATCAATTTTTAAATCACGTGATATTGATATTGAATCTTTTAAATGTCGTGTCATTTTATTTTATTAATCAAAAGTTATTTTTTATTAAATTAACAATAAAAAAATAAAATATATATTTAGAAATTTATAAAATTAAAAAATGAGGAAATAATTATAAAATATTTGAGAGAAATTCAAGTAAATTATTAATTATTTAGTATTATTCATTAATATCATATATAATAATACTACCTTAGAATTAAATATAATTTAACTTTTTTAATCAAGTTAATATTTTTTATTTATTCAATGTTTATTTTTATTTATTAATTTTATTGAATAACTAAATATATTTTTTTTAATTTTGTTTTATAATAATGCAAGAAAATGATATTTTAAATCAAAATGAAATAGGAAATAATAATCAAAACAATAATGATAATATAGTAGATAATGATGATATTTTATCAATACAATCAATTCAAAATGATAATTATATTAATCCAAAAGAATTGAAAAAAATAATTGAAACTTTTTGCCCATCTTTTATATTTGTAAAATACTATTTTAAAAATATATAGTTAATAGCTTCAATAATAGCATTAATAAAAACAAAAAAATTTTGTTCAAAAGAATTTTTAACAATAATAAAATTAATGATAAGTTTATTTACATTATTTATAATAAATTGTATGTCAAGATTTATAGTATTAAATTATTATTCAACAAATGAAAAACTAAAACAAACAACAAGTTTTTTTTCAATTTTTTTAGATCTTCTGGGTTTAATATTCATAATAATAACATGTGTATATTATTTTAATAGAAAAAAAAATTGTTTTGATGAAAATATATATCCAACAATATTAATTTTTTGTTTTGTGTTAATGGGAATAACAGTAATATGTAAAAAGATATTAAAAATATTATTAATAGGAATTTCTTTTCCAATTTTAGTTTGTATTTTTATTAGAGATCCAAATCAATTTTATTCTCATTTTGGTGTTGATCCTGAAATAATAAGAAATTTACCTTCTATTCCTGCTACTCAGGGTCATTGTACTTCATGTGTTATTTGTGCTCAAGATATTCAATTAGGAGAAAATATTATTATTTTAAATTGTCCTGGTCATCATTATTTTCATGCTAATTGTATTAAAAGTTGGTTAAATGTTAAATTAACTTGTCCTGTTTGTAGAAATGAAAATATTTTATAAAAATTTTTTGTATAAAAAATAAAAAAATTTAATTAATTTAAAATAATAATTTAATAATGAATTATAACATTGATAAATTAGGAAAAAATAATTCTTTTAAAACAAAAGTTAAATCAAGAAATTCAATTGTTAGTAATGCTTCTAATAATTCAAGAAAAAGTAATAAAAATAATTCTAAAATTATTTCTTTAATAAACCCACCTATAAATAAATCTAATGGAAAAATTATGATTAATAATTTACATAATAATATTAATAAAAATGATTCATTATATGATAATTTATTATTTATTGAAGGAAAAAGAATAATTAATAAATTAAGTGAAAGTATTCAAATCACAAATGATGGAAAATATATTATTAATAGTAAAAAAATTTTATATAATGATGATGAAAAATTATTAAATAATCTTTTTACAAAAAATAATTATATTTTTTTTGAAAATAAACCAACAATAAAAGAAAATCAATTTAATAACGGAATATATAATTTTACACATAGGAATAGTATAAATAAAAAAAGTATAACACAGAAAATTTTATCACCAAATAATAATGATAAATCAATTAGTTTTTCAAAATCAAATAAAGTACATAAAAAATCAAAATCATATAATAAAAAAGAAGAAATTATTTCTCAAATATTAAACACAGTAAAAATAAATAAAGAAAATGAGCATAAAAAAGAAAATTTATATAAAAATTTTAACAGTCATCGAACATCAAAAACATTTTCTTCAAATAGTATATTAAAAAATTAGGAAATCTATTCATTTTCAAATTCCAATTAAATTCTTTTTTGTAAATATTTATAATAAGAGTTTAAAAATATAAAATTAATATTTTAAAAATTGTTAAAAATTAAAAAATATTTTTAAATAAAAAAAAAAACAAAAAAAAACAATAAATAAAAAAAAAAACATTATTTCTTCCTTTTACTTTTATTTTCTTTTTCTCTCTCATTTTTTATCATTTCATTAACATTATGAACAGTATCCTTAATTTCTTCCTCAGTATAAGTTTTCCTCATATAATCAACAAATTCAGGAAAAGTTAATCTAGCACTAGAAGCACCTTTCAATAATAATAATTTCTTAATTTTTTCCATTCCCTTTTCTTCTTGTAAATCTTCAACAACTTTCTTTAAATGCATAAGTGAAATAGTATCATCAACACGATCATCAACAAATAAATCAAAAATAACTCTTAAACCTTCATCAGATGTTTTATCAGTAATAGATTTCATAACATAATCTGCAAAAGTAGGCCAATCAATATAATCAAATTCTTCTTCACTTAATTTTCTCATTATTTCTAATAATCTAGGATTTCTCTTTTGAAAACCTAAAGCTTCCATTGCTTCAACTACATCTCTTGGTAATATTTCACCTATTTTATTTAAATCAAAAAAATCAAATGCTTTCTTTAATTCTGTTAAATCGCCTTTTGGTAATGAAACTGTTTTTCTTATTTTAGCTTGAAATTGAGCAAAAATTATTATAATATAAATATCATTTTCTTTTTTAACATCTGCAATACCAATTTGAGTATAATTTGGATTTGTAAAGTAACTTCTTCCAACTTTGAATTTATCTTGTTTATTTAATAAAAGTTTTATTGTTAACATTGATGGAAGATCTGCTGATTCTGCAATTAAAGCACATTCTTGAGTTAAATATTGTTCTGGGATTATTCCCTTTAAATCCTTTCCTACTTTATAATTTTGGTAATTTTCTTCATCATTGGCAAAGGCATCTATTTGACTTTGAGCTGATTTACATAAATCTTCATTTATTTCTAATGGAGGCATTTGTTTCATTACTTCTAATGTTGATATAAATGCTTCTATTTCGTTTATGAAAGGATCACGAGCTCTTAAACGAGATAAACCTAATTTAAATGTATGAAGAATTTGCTCTATTGATTTTGGATTTTGACGAAATTTGTTCATTTCATTTAATATAACAGAGCTTTGACTCATTTTTTTATATGTTTTGAATTTATATTTTTTTTCTTAAGATTTATATATATAATAGATTTTAATATAATTAAATTTTAAATATTTAAATTTTTAAATTAGTTATTTATTATGAAAATATATTTTAAATATTTATATAACTAATTATTATATTGAAAATTAAAATAAATTTTAATTTTTGTAAAAAATAAATAACCAAATTTTTAGAAAAATTAATGAGTTCATTAAAATAAATAAATAATTAAATGGAAACCAAAACTAATTATCAATATACATTACCACCAATAAAACATACTCTTGATTCTGAAATAGTTAATAATATTATTGAAAAAATAAGAAATATTCAAGAAAAATGTAAAGATAATACAAGTGAAGAAACATTAGATGATAGAAAAGATCAATTAGCCTATGCTAAAATTGTAACAAATATATATAATAAAGACATAAAATTTTTAATTGAGGCTCATACAGAATTAGGAATATGTTATCTTGAAAATGATTATTATGAACAAGCAAATGAACATTTAATAGAAGCATTAAAATTTAATGAAAATTTAAGTAGTGAAGATAATTTAACAATGAAAGAATATCAGATAAAAATATCAGTAAATTTAGCAAGATCATTTTTAAAAAGTGAAAAATATGAAGAAGCAGAAAAATTATGTGAAAAAATATTATATATAAATAAAATTTTATTTGGTGAAGATCATCCAAGTAATGCAGATATTTATTATATATTATCAAAAGTAAATACGCATAATGAAAAATATAGTGAAGCAGTTGATAATTTGCGTTGTATGTTTGAAATATTTGAAAAAATTTATGGATTTAATTCAGATAGAATTGCAAAAATTTGTATGGAATTAGCAAGAATTTATGAAATATGGGGAAAAATGGATGAAACAATTGAATATTATACTAATTCATATAAAATATGGGAAAATATAATAGATGATGATAATTATGAAATATTATTTGAAATTGCTATGAAACTTTCAGAAATATTTAAAAAAACTAATAATGTTATTGATAGTTATAATATAATAGTTGAAACAGATGATAAATATACAAATAAAGGTAATAGGAGTTTAAAAGATAGAGTTATTTTACAAAAACTTAGAATTGATCTTTGTTTAAATTTAAAAGATATGGATTTGTATTTAAAAGAAAATTTAAAATTAGAAGAAATGTTAGAAAAAGAAGATAAATCAAAAAAAACATTGGCTAAAATTTATGTTAATATTGGTTATATTTATTTAGAAAATGGAGATAAAAATAAATGTATAGAGTATTTAAAAAAAGCTGAAAAAATATTTTCTATATATGGAGATGCCAAAAACTTTGATGATATAACAAAAAGAATTAATGAATTAGAAAAAGATGAAGAAAAAAAAGAAAATTCTTCAATATTAAATTAGATTTTATATTAAATTAATATTTTAAAATATTTAATAACACTTAAAAATGATAATTTTTTTATTATGGAAAATGGATATAAACAAATTAATAATTTTATATTATATAAAGAAATTGGAAAAGGTGCAGTTGGAAAAGTATATTTAGCAAAAGATAAAGAGACTAATAAAGTTATTGCAGTAAAAGTAATCCCTCAAAAAAATTTTAAAAATGAAAAATCAATAAAATCATTTCAAAAAACAATAAAATTAATTCATAAATTAAATCATAAGAATTTAACTAAATTAGTAGGATTTGAAAAAACAAAGCATAATTTTTATATAGGTTTAGAATATTCAAATGGATTAAATTTATATGATTATTTACAAAATTATATGAAACAAAATGATAATAATCCATTAGAAGAATCAATAGTAAAAAAAATAATAATCCAAGTAGCAAAAGGAATAAAACATTTACATAACCAAAATATAATACATAGAGATATAAAATTAGAAAATATATTAATTAATTATGATGATCCAGAATATGAAAAAAAATTAGAAAATTTAAAAGATTTAAACGATGTATCACCATTAATTTTACCTTTAGATTCAAATAATTTTACAATTAAAATAGCAGATTTTGGTTTTTCTAGAGAATTAAATGAAGATAATGTAGCTTCTACAATTTGTGGAACACCAATTTCAATGGCACCTGATATTATTCAATGTGATGAAAATCATAAATATAATAATAGTGTTGATTTCTGGTCTTTAGGTACTGTTATGTATGAATTACTTATTGGAAATCCTCCTTTTTATAATAAGAATTATAAAAAGTTATTTTCTGAAATTTTAAATGGAATTTATAGTTATCCTAAAAATGTTAATATTTCTGTTGAAAGTATTAGTTTTATTAATGGTTTATTACAATTTGATCCTAAAAAAAGATTTAATTGGAATGATATTAAACAACATCCTTTTATTAAAAATAATTATGAAAATTTTCATAAAATAAATTTAAAATTAAATATACCTGATAATCATGAAAATTTAAAATTAATTGAATTAGATAGTAAAAATTATGATAATTTTATTTGGATTGTTTTTCAAGATAATAATCAAGTTGGTGTTAGATTAGATCAAATTAATACAAATATAATTCAAAATAATATAAAAGAGGAATATATTGGAAAATCAAATGAAAAAACAAATAAAAATAAAAATATAAATAATAATTCATATGAAAAGTATTCATTTATAGATTTAGAAAAAAGAAAAAAAGATGAAGAATTTATAAATGATTTTGAAGAATTAGAAATACCAGATGATTCTTTTGAAGTAATTAATGGATATAATCAATATGAAAATGAAAAATGGGAAATAATTTCAACAGAATCACAAGATTTAGGATAAAATTATATTATAAATTCAAAAAAATTATTTTTTAAAAAATTTCTTTTAATATGAATAATAAAATAAATAAAGTTTAATTAATTAAAATCAACCATTCTTTATATTTGTACAAACTTGTTAAAATTATCTTAATCAATAGCAAAAATTTATTTATAAATTAAGATAATTTATCTAAAATTAATTTATAATCATATAAAAATAATCAGTACAATAAATAAAAATTAAGATTTATAATGTTTATTGTTCTTATGATAAGTCAAAGCTGATTTTGATGCAAATGATAATTTGCAATTATCATAATCACATTTATAAGGAAGAATAAAAGTGTGAAAAATTCTTTCATGATATGTTTTTCCATTTCTATGAGAAAATTTAGAATTACAATAAGAACATTTATATGGTTTTTGTTTTAAATGAATATTTTTAAAATGAAGTATTTGATTCTCTTTTGAATGAAAAACTTTTCCACATATACATTTAAATAATTTAATTTCTTTTTTGGTATATTTTTTTTTTATTTTTCGAATTTTATTTTCTTTTATTATGGAATCTTCTGTTTGGGTTGATATATTATCTGATGTTTTAAAAGAATTGTTTTTGGGTTTAATAATAATAAATTTTTGAAATGGTTTTTTATTATTTTCATTCATTAAATTTTTTAAATTTTCAACATTAGAAATTAATGAAAAAATATTCTCAGAAAATAAATTTAAATCATTCTCAAAATTATTTATATAATTTACTGAATCTGATTCATTAAATAATGTTCTTAAAAATAAAAATGATTCTTCCATTTTAATAAAATTTGTTATAATAAAAATTAATAATATTGTAGAAAAAACAAAATATTTATATTTATTTTTAATTTGAAAATATATATATAAAATAATAATAAATAATAAAGATTAAATTATTATAAAATAATAAATTTATAAAATCTCAATATCAAAAAAAGATAATATAATAACTAATTAATAATATAAATAATAGATTATAAAAGTAAAAAAAAAATTTTTTTTTTATTTACTCATCATTATTTTTTTAAATTCATCAAAATCAATTCTACCATCATTATCTTCATCAATTTCTTTAATCATTTCATCAACTTCTTGATTAGTTAAACCTTCCTTAAGCATTAAATATCTTAATTGATGACTTGTAATATAACCAGCACCATCAATATCAAGAAAATTAAAAGCTTCTTTTAATTCTTCTTCTTCAGAATCAGTTTGATTCATTATTTTAACCATTAAATATAAAAATTCATCAAATTCTATTTTTCCACTTCCATCTAAGTCAATTTCTTTTACTAATTCATCTAATTCATGTTCATTTGGATATTTACCTAAATTACGTAAAACTGTTCCTAATTCTTTTGTTGATAAAGCACCATCTCTATCTTTATCAAATATTTCAAAAGCTGCTAATAATTCTGTTGTTTTTTTTTCTGATAAATTTTCTACCATTTTTAAAAAGAAAAAAAATTTTAATTTTTTTTTATTATTATAAAAAAAAAAACATTAAATATTTAAAAATTACTAGTATATAAAATAATTGATTTTAAACATAAATTAATATTTAATATTTTTTTTCTCATATTAAAATTTAGCAACAACCTTTTTTTTCATTTCCAGTTGCAGTTTCCATTCCATGTATTAATTTCATATTAGAATTATTATTACTATTTATATTAGGATCTTTTTCAACATTATTCAAAATGCAACTGGCACTTAAATTAAAAGCTTCAACAACATTATAAGCAGTTTTAGCACTAGTTTCCAAAAACATTAAACCATTTTCTTTAGCAAATGCTTCTCCTTCTTCATATGAAACTTGTCTCCTAAATAAAATAAATAATAATAAAAAAAAATATATTTTACTTATCTTCTAAATCTTTTTTATTTCCAATTAAAATTATAGTAATTGATTTAGATGAATTTGACTTAACTTCTTCTAACCATTTTCTAACATGTGAAAAAGTATCTTTTCTAGTTATATCATATACTAATAATGCACCTTGTGCACCTTTATAATATGTTCTTGTTATTGCTTGAAATGCTTCTTGACCTGCTGTGTCCCATATTTGAATTTTTACACTTTTTCCATTTAAATCTATAATTTTTGCTCCGAATTCAACACCAATTGTTAATTCATGTTGATGACGAAATTTATTATCTGTAAATTGAAGAAGTATACATGATTTTCCTACTGCTATATTTATTATATTAATTTTTATCTTTTACCCATGTCTCCTACTATTATGTATCTGAAAAGCTGGTCGTAATTATTATTTCCTGATTTTTTCATTTTTTTGATATGTAATTAAAAAATAAAAATTTTAAAATGTGAATAAATTAATATTAAATATTTATTTTTATTTTATTTTTTTTTTATTTTTATTTAATATTTAATTTAAATTTATTTTATCAATTGTTCAATGTTTAAGTGGGAAATTCAATTCAATAAATGAGAACAAAATTTATTTTATTTAAATATTTATATAATTTTTATTAAATATGTTGTTAAAAATAATCTTCTCTTTATTATTTGAAAAAAAATGTAAAACTATAAATGAAATAAGAATAAATAAATTAGATATATCAAATCAAAAAAAATCAAAAAAATTATTTATTTGTTTAATTTTAAATAATTTAAATAATATTTTTTTTGATAATGTCAAGTTCAAAATCAATTCAAAAAACAATCAAGTTTGAAGATATAAAATCAAAAAATTTAGAACTTACAAAATTAAAAAATAATCTAATATTAGATAAAAAGAATTATGAAACAGCAAATAAAAATATAATTTTAGATAGTAAATTAAACAATTTTAGTCCAATAAAATCAAAAGGAAATAAACAAGATTTAATAACAAAACCAATGATTTATTTTCCAACAACAATAACATCTAAAGAAGAAACAAAAGATAAATATTCTAATACTTCAATTACATCAATAGATAATATTTTTTTTGGAGAATCAAAACCTTCTTTATCTTCTTTAGAGAGTAAAAATGAAATGGTAAATTTTAATAAAAATCAATTAAAAAAAAATATTATATTATCACAAGAAAAAGAATTATTAATTCCAATTGAAAAAAAAAATGATGAAAAATATAAATTATTAACAATTCAAAAAATAAAAGATAAATTTCCTCCTTATAAATCAGCCAAAAGATTTGATGAAGAAGAGAGAAAAATTTTTAGAAATTCTTTAGATGAAGCTGAAAAATATGCAATTTTAAAAAAGAAAAAAATAATATATTCAAATAAAAAAGATATTTTTGTTTTTGTATCATTATTTAATAATAATGATGAAGAATTTAAATTTCCATTATTTAGAGATAATGATATTGGAATATATAAATATTGGCAAGCTAAAATTGTTGATTCACAAGTGGATGAAGATGATGATACTGATGATGAACAAGAAAAAGTTGCTAAATATTATTGTATAAAAGAATTAAAAGAAGCTTTTGAAGTTCTTCAAGATAAAGGAAATAAAATTGTTCAAAATACAAAATTTCTTGATTAATAAAAATAAATTTTTTTTTTTTAAAAATAATTTTTTAATTTAAATATTTTTTTAAATTATTTTTTGTTTTATTCAAAGTAATAACATAAATATGAATGATGAAAAAGATGAATATAAAGGATTATATTATGGTCAAGACAATTTATATAATGAAAATGATGAACATAATTTTGAATATGGGGCTCATTTTAAATATGAAGAATTATATAAAATATTATATGACATTATAAATGAAAGAAAAATTAATAATAATAATATAAATAAAAAAAGGAGGGAACATGGAAAAAATACAGTTCTTAAAGGAGTTAGTAGAAATAAAATTAATAACAAAGAAAATTACAATGGAGAAAATATTTCTAAAAATATGAACGATAATTCTTTATCAAAAAGTAATAAAAGTTTTAAATCAGCTTCTTTTAATAAAATTAATGAAAAGAAAATAAAAAATGTATCTGACAAAAATACAATAAATAATGTTAAAAATACTAGAACAATATTAAGAAATGTACTTTTACAAAATATAATTAAAAAGATGAATAATAATAATATTTTCACTCATCAAAAAATTTATAATTCAAAAAATTCTTCATCAAATGAGAAATTGACTAAAAAATTATTGAATATTGATAAATCCTCTAAAAGTATGTCTTTAAAATCTCAAAGTAGAAATCTTTCAACTTCAAAAAAAAGAAAATTAAATAATACAATATTTCAACTTCAAAATAACAAATTTAATACTCAAATAAAGAATTACTTTAAACAAAAATATTCAAAATTATCAGATAATGGCATAGATAAAAAATTATCTAATATTAATAATAATACATATATAAATAATAAAATAGTAAATAAAAAAAAATCAATACCAATTTCAAGAGATAATCATATTATTATAAATAAAAAAAAATCAAAAAATACAATAAATATTTTAGATAATAAATTACTTAGTAAAAATCTTTCAACTCAAAGTTTAAGTAATAATGATAATAATAATATTAATCAAACAAATAATAAAAAAAATGCAAATAAATCAACATATATTAGTGGTAATATATATTATAATACTATTCAAACAAATTCAAGATTATCTGAAATTAATTTATTAAATATTTCTTATTCGAAAGAAAAAATAAAACCAGAAAAAATTTTTTCAATAATATTAAATAAGAAAGAAAAAAAAAGAATACATAATTTATCATCTTCAAAAGAAAAAAGCTCAATTAATTCAAGTATAAAACATTCTTATTTTCCTTCTAATAAAACTGGATCAACAATGAATTCTTCACAAAAAGGAAAAAATAAAATAAAACAAAAAATGAATAAACCTTTATTAGTTTAAAAGAATTAATAAAAATATATATTATTTTACATATTTTTTTATTAATTAATAAGACTGGTTATATAAAATAATTATATATAAAATAAATAAATCATTTTAAATGCTTTATTTTATTTTTTTAATTCATTAAAAGATTTTTAAGATTTAATTGATAAAATTAAAGAAGAAAAATTAATATTATTAAAATAAATTTCTTTGTTAAATAATTCTTTATATAATTCTCATGTATTTTCAAATTGTTTTGATTTATGACTTTTTTTCGAAAATGTTTCAGAAGATAAAGCATTTTTTATTCCATTATAATTTATTAAATAAAAATAATATTTTTTAATTAAAAATGATATATGATCCTCTTCTTTCAAATGAGAATTTAATTGAAAATGAAATAAAAGAAAATAATATAAATGAAAATAATATAAACGAAAATAATATAAACGAAAAAATTCCTCAATCAATTTTAAATTTTTTAACAAAAGAAAATTATACCTTAGTAAGGTTTAAAGGAATCAAATCGATACAAAAAGTTAAATGTGCACATTTTAATATGGTAAAAAATAATAATTTTTCATTTGAATTTGAAGAAAAAGAAAACTTTTATTTTTTTATAGTAAAACAAGAAAATGAAAATTACATAAAAAAAAATCAAGAAAATAATCTAAGAAAAACTTTTTTCAAAAATGAAAATATAGAAATACCATTAGGCATTTTTTTTGATTTTGATTATAATAAATATAATTTTTATGCAATTTTAGGTAGAATTGATGAAAATAAAGAATTTAAATATGATAAAAATAAAAAATTATTATTAAACAGAGAAATATGTTCTGTAAGACATACAACATATGAAGGAATTAACTTTTTTAAATTAACAAAAAAAATTGAACCACCTATTGCAAAACAAAAATTTAATTCTTTTCCTAATTGTTTAGAAAAATATTATTTAATTGAAATTGAAACAAAAAAACTACAAAAAGATACCACAATTAGAGAAGATGGTGTAATTTCAATATTATATTTATTATCAAGTACAATGAATAAAATTTATCATTTATTTATTATGATAAAATATACATTATATTTTATAAAAGAAACTTTAATTAATTATATTGGAAAATATATACATGATATAATTTATGATTTTTGTAATTTACCAAATGAAATTTTAATAGATTTTTTATCTCATATTGGAGCAATGAATTCAAATGTAAATGAAACTAAAATAATTTATCCAATTAGAAATCAAGTTAAAACAATTATGGAATTAAATAGAAAAAATATGATTCATTTTACTTATAGAAATTTACCAAATATTAAAAGACCAAAAGCTGTTGATAAAATTCCATTTCATAAATTTATTCAATTATATGAAAAATATAATATGTTTCATCAACAAGATGAATTTAAAATAAAAAAATCTAAAATAGAGGAGTTACAATATTTGAAAGATTGTTTGAAAATTGAAAAAGGAGATAATATTACTAGAGAACATAAAGTTAACTTAAAAAAATTATTAGAAAAACTATTTAAAGATTTAACAAATTCTTTAAATTATTATATGAATAATAATACTCAAAGTATAAAAAGATATATGATGGAAAGTATAAATAGATTTTTAATCCAATATATATCTTTTAAAGGATTTTTTAATATTGATATTGTAATAAATGAAGAATCAATGTTTGAACTTCAATGTTATAAAAATAAAAATAAAAATCAGAAAATGAATGAAAATATTTTTTATTGTGTTACAAAAACTTTAAATTTTATAAATTCATTATTTGAATTTAATGAAGGATTCTTTCATAAACATTATAGTATTTTAGATTTTAGTTATAATTTTAATGAAAAAAATGTAATTCATACTTTTCCATGTTGTAATGATTCATCAAAAAAAAATAAAATCAGAATTTTTGATATTCCTTTTCTAGATAAATGGAACTTTCATATAGCAACTTTGATTATGTTAGTTTATAAAGATCTTTATGGTTTTTTAAATAATAATTCTAATTTTCAAAATGAAGAATATCAAGAAAACTCACAAAATAAATTTTTTAATTTATTTTCTGAAACACATGATTTAATTTCAAAAGAATTATTTCAATATTATGAAATAGTATTACCTAATTATTATAGTTTATGTGATAGGATGTCAAAATATCCACTTGATAAATATAATTGTATTGATAGTGTATGTCAACATTTTACAAATATATCACTTGAAATACTATTAAGGAATAATTTACCTTTTTTTTGTCCCTTTAATTCTATATATAATATAAAAGTTAATGATATTTTTAATCGTCCAAAATTAAATTCAATATTTGAACCTTATTTAATGCTTGTAGATAATGAGTTAAAAAACTTTTTAGAAAAAAAAGAAAATAAAGAAGAATATTTAAAAAAAAAAAATTATGATATAAAAAGTTATTTTCAAGATTTAAAAAAAATAAATAATGAAAAATTGAATCATTCAATATTTCTTACAAATCAGGTAATTGATGAAGATGAAGAAATTGAATATGAAAAAGAAAATAATAATAATAATAATGATGATGAGATAATTACTACAATACCTCCAAATAATACATTAAAAAAATTATCAATAAAAAAATATAAAGTAAATCCTTATAATTATAATAATAACAAATCATTTGATTTTTATTATTTATTTAATTTATACTATTTTTTTACTTATAAAACAATGTTTGAGTTAAAACAAAAATTTTTTAATTATGATACTATGAAAGGATATATTGATTTTCTTGAAAGTTCAATTAGTATTTCATATAATAAAGATAATTCATTACTTGATAATGCTCCTAAAGATGTTGAAAAAAATAAAGTAACAAAAAAAGAAATAAAAAATGCAATAATAAAAGATTTGAAAAAAATGCATAAATTAAATAAAATGGTTAGGGTAATGAATTATATTTTTATGGATTATTTAAAACATGTAGTTAATGATATAATGTTAGATCCAAATAGTGGTTGGACTAAAAAAGAAAATGAAAATGAATATTATTATATGAAAATTGGTCATTATTTAGTAAATTTTGCATTATATGGAAAAAACAATAAAACAACTTTGGAAGAATTTTCACAAAGTGACTTTTATAAAAATTCTGGAATTTAAATAAAAAATAATTTTATAATATTAATATTTAAACCAATTTAAAATTCATATATTTTATTCTTATAAATAAATTTAAATTTTAATTATTAATCAATTCTTATTAATTTTTTTTAAATGAAAAAAAAATTATTTTTTATTTGGAAATTGTTCATTTATATAATCATTTAATTGTACAAAATCACATCTTTTATTTTCATCAACTTCAAGCATTAAAATTAATATCTTAATAAATTTTTGAGTATATTTATTTTTTAAATGTTTATTTAATATTTTTTCCATTCTCGACATATCAGTAACATCTCTAACTTCATAAATAATATTAAAATTTAAACTAGCAGCATACATTAAACAAAAACCTAATGAAAAAACATCACTTTTATAAGGATTATGTCTAACATCATCTTTATCTTTTTTTAATCCATCATATAAAACTGGACTCATATATAATTCAGTACCTCTTAAAGTATTTAATTGTTTTGCAATTTTTGCTTCTTTTGCTTCACCAAAATCAGCAACTTTATATATTTTATTTTTATAAATTAATATATTTTGAGGTTTAATATCTCTATGAGCAATTTTCATTTTTTCCTGCATAAATAAAAGAGAACTAACAATTTGTTTTAAAATATTAATTAATTCATCTTCTTTATATTGTTTTCTAACACTTAAATGTTTTTTTATTTCATCATTCCAATCACCTAAAGCAAGTTCCATTAAAACATATAATGCAAAAGTAGTTGAGTCTAAAATATTTACACATATACCATATATTTTCATTACATTTGGATGATCACATACATAAACTAATTCAAATTCTTCTTCAAATCCTTCTAATTCATCTATATCATGTGCAATTATTTTTTTCATTGCATATTTTTTTCTATCATTATTATTATATGCTTGATATATTACTCCATATGATCCTTCTCCTATTTGCTTATATAATGTGTAATCTTTTATATCAAATTTTGGTAATTTTGATTCATTTAATATTTTTTCTATTTGCTTTTCAAAGTTTTTTAAATTTGAAGAAGAATTTTTTTTTTTTATTATATTATCTTTTTCTAAAAAATCATTTTCAGCTTTTATTATTGAATTCTTTTTGTTAATGTTTACTTTTTCATAAAAATTTATTTTATTATTTTCTTTTTCTTCTTTTTCTTTTCTTTCTTTTTCTCTTCTTTCTCTTCTTTCTTCTCTTTCTTTTTCCCTTTTTTCTTTCTCTTCTTTTTCTTTTCTTTCTCTTTCTAATTTTTCTTCCCTTTCTTTTTTTCTTTTTTCTCTTTCTTCTAAATATTTTTTTTCTCTATCATTATCTTCAGTAATATATTTATTAAATTTATTATGATGATCTGAATTTA